>MDTE01183046.1_pt1 | contig 18872 bp, 17 predicted proteins | sample 811231 | NCBI WGS metagenome assembly MDTE01 (sample SAMN05326651, study PRJNA326480) | marine metagenome | isolation source: seawater | place: Indian Ocean: Red Sea | collected 2010 | reverse complement strand
CTTATATCAAAAAAGCTGATACGCTTGAAGATCTCGCAAAAGAGATAAATGTCGACCCCAAAACATTTCTTAATGAAATTGAGCGTTATAATGCAGCTTGCAATGAGGGATTGGAAAATGAACCTGATTTTGGAAAACCTCTTAAACAATCTAAACCTTTTGATACACCCCCATATTACGGGATTCAATTTTTTCCATTAGCCCGAAAGAACTTTGGGGGTATAAAAACTGATATTAGATGTCGGGTCCTCAATAAGCACTTTGAACCCATTGAGGGTCTATATGCAGCCGGAGAAGCCTGTGGTATGGCTGGTGGCCATATTAATGGTCGCGCAGGCCTTGAAGGAACGATGCTAGGCCCATCGATTTTTAGTGGTCGTGTCGCTGGCGGATGGGCCTCCAATGAAATAGGTTTAGGGTCAGGCTTTATAGGAAAACCAAATCGAACTTAATGAAATGCCCGGGTTTTATATTAGATTTTATGATTTTGAACCTAAATTGTTAAAATGATGAGTGAAGATACTCATTTGATTAAAGCAATCCAAATTCATAAAAGCTTCGAAAACAAACATGTATTAAAGGGCATAGATATAGATATCCCTAAGGGATTATCCACGACTTTAATCGGACCATCTGGCAGTGGAAAATCGGTTCTATTTAAATGTTTACAGGGTTTAATGGAAATAGATGAAGGTGAAATTTTTATAAATGGACAAAATCGAACAAGTATTTCTTTGTCTACAAGTAGACTTTTAGAACATAAATGGGGCGTTTTATTTCAATATGGTGGCCTTTTCGACAGCCTAACAGTATGGGAAAATATTTGTTTTCTTTTAATAAATGATGGCAATATCTCACGAAAAGAGGCACACAAAATAGCGGAGGAGAAGCTCTCAATTGTTGGCCTATCTCCTGAACTATGCGATGTCTACCCTAATAACCTCTCAGGTGGAATGCAGAAACGAGTAGGATTCGCCCGCGCTATTGTAAATAATCCAAAACTTTTATTTTTAGATGAGCCAACAGCAGGGCTTGACCCGATCACCAGTAAACAGATTTGTAAGTTCATCTCTGATAGTGTATCCAAATTAGGAGCAACAACAATTTCAATTTCTAGTGACCTAAAAACTGTTGACGAAATTTCTGATCAGATAGTCATGATCAATGATGGTCAGGTTGTTTGGAATGGGTCAGCTAGTCAACTTTATAAAACCGAAAATGTTTTTGTACAGCAGTTCGTCAACAAGCGAGCGACTGGTCCAATAAAAGTAGCGGTTTAATGATGTATACTCCTAAAATATCCTACAAATAACAATGATGTCACAAACATTATTAGGCTATAGGTCGCCGCAGGAATAATTGTCAAACCTCCACCAAAAAGCAGTGCTGATACCCCAATGGCTAGGGTACCATTCTGGAGCCCGCATTCGATGGAAATTGCTATTCGTTGTTTCAGACCAGAAGAAAATACCATTGCAATCAAATAGGCGATAAACATCATAATTAAATTTAAGGTCAGCGTCACTAACCCCGCCTGTGCGAAGTAAGATATAACGTTTGATCTCTCTTTGAAAATGGCTCCTGCGAGAATAAATAAGAACAAAATTCCTGAAATACTTTGAGCTCTTTTGTGAAAACGGGATGTAAAATTCTCAGCAAATTTTCTTGTTAACATCCCAATGACTACTGGAACCGTTACTATTAAAAATAAACTTAATGCCATCTCCAACACCGAAACTTTACCCAACTGTCCGCCTATGAGAACTTCATGAGCAAATATTACTATTAGGGGTATTGTAACAACGGATATAAGACTCACGACGGCAGTCAGTGAGATTGATAGAGCAACGTCCCCCCGTGCGAAAGCAGTCAGAATATTTGAAGTCACCCCACCCGGGGCCGCTGCTATAATCATAACACCCAGTGCCAACTCAGGCGGCATATGCCACAAACTGATTAATGCAAAAGCCACCATCGGCAACAATATAATTTGTAAGATAGCGCCAACTAGAAAATCCTTCGGTGCCTTAATTATCCTTGAAAAATCCGCTGTAGTAAGGCCGAGACCCAATGAAAACATGATAAACGCTAAACCGAGCGGTAAAATGACTTCGGTTATGATTCCCATTTTAACCCCTTTATATTCAGCCTGATGGCACAGAATTTAAAAATCATCCGGTTTAATTTCTGAAAAGATATTTGTTAATCTTCACCACGGAGGATAGCATGTATCATCCAGTGTCCTAGCGCTACGAGGTCGTAATCTCGTCGAAAATAACCGAGCACCTGTATGCCCAAAGGCATATCATCATCTGCAAGAAGAGGAGCATTTAAAGTTGGTACACCCAAAATTGAGGATTGTTCACCATAAACAGCATTGCCCACAGCCAAACCTTGAGGCGCCGCGCCAGTTCCGTTAAGCGTCAACATTGCATCGTATTTATCAGCTAACGCCTCGTGCCTTTCACGCACCACTTTACTCCAATTAAGCGCTTCCTCGTATAGTTCGGGCGTTATATCCGCCGCAACCTTTGCTCTATCTAGAACTCGTTTACCCAACAATTCTGGGCTTCTATCAGCATACATCATTAAAGGCCAACGGTATTCATAAGCAAGAATAATTTCAATAACTTCACTTAGCTTAACCATATCCTGTTCATATGATTCGAGCTCTGGATCCTCATTACGACTAATAATTTTTACGCCGCATTTCTCAAGTTTTCGGATCATCTTATTGAATATTTCCCTTACCGGTTCTGGCGTATCAATCCAGCCGGCGCTATCTACTCTGGCCAAACACTTCGGCTTTCTGGCCTGCGGTAATTTAGGTTCACCTTTTAAGCTGGGGTGTCCTGCATCTCCACCAGCGGCTCTTGATAACCAAAAACAACTGACCCACGTATCGGCAAGAGAGCCCCCTAGAAAACCTAGGTGACCAATGCTTGGTGGCGAAGGAAAACCGCCTCTAGTATTTATGGCTCCCCAAGATGGCTTTAATGCCCAAGCTCCATTATAACAGGCAGGTCTAAGAATAGATCCCCGGACTTGAGTTCCTGTCGCCGCGGGCAACATTCCGGCACCAATTGCTGCTCCCGAACCACTCGATGATCCCCCAGGTGTCCTTTCGGTGTCCCAAGCGTTACGAGTGGGTCCAGGATTACCAAATGCGAACTCTGTAGTAACAGTCTTACCTACCATTACGGCTCCACCACGTCTCAAAAAGTATGTACACGCGGCATCCCAGCCTGTTTCATAACCTTCAAAAAGGGGGCTGCCCAGCTGCATCGGCATATCTTCTGTTTCAAAAACATCCTTCATCCCATAAGGCATACCGTCTATTGGCGAGAGAATTCTATTTTCTTTATAGCGTTTTGTTGACGCATCTGCTGCATCCCTTGCACGATCTAAACATAATGTCACAAATGCCTTAACTTCCGGTTCTCTTGAGTCAATAGTATTTATACACCTTTCTAGGTAATCCCGAGGTGTATCTTCTAAATTGATAAAATCGGGAATTTTATCATGAAAGGTTAATAACTTTGAAGATGATGGATTGTAAGTAATTTTCATTTAGGCCTCCCACAATTAATTTTCATATCATACTGATGATCAGTAGATACGAAAAGTAGATCGGATAAAGATCCCAAATCGGAACAGCAGCGAATATTTTTTGGCATTAGTTTATTTGTAATATTATTGTAATAATGTATGTGGCAAAAATATCATTGATAGATAACTTATTAATGAAGAAAGTTTCTTAAACATTCGTTTATAATAAAAAATGATAAGGTTTGTACAATGAATGTTGGAATTAATGGCTTGGGTAGAATAGGCCGATTAGCAATGAGAGCCGCTGTGGGTCTTGCGCGAAGGCCTGAAAATGATCCCCGCAAAGAAAATAGACTAGAGGTTGTGCACTTCAACGAAAAAAAGGGAGACGCTGCATCATGTACCCATTTACTCGAATTTGATACGGTGCAGGGTCGTTGGTGGGGACCAAAGCTCTCTGCGAGTAATCCAGACCAGATCAATCTTGGAAAAAAAGTTATTACCTACTCAAGCTATGAAGAACCTCATCAAATCCCCTGGGGTGAGCTTGGTGTTGACCTAGTCCTAGAATGTACAGGAAAATTTTTAACCCCAGAAACTTTAGAGGGTCATCTTAAACGAGGAGCCAAGCAGGTAATTGTTGCGGCGCCAGTAAAATTCGACAGCGTGCTTAATATAGTTGTGGGCGTTAATGAACATTTATACGACCCGCTTAAGCACCCAATTGTTACGGCTGCATCTTGTACTACTAACTGTCTGGCCCCTGTAGTGAAGGTGGTCCATGAGAATTTAGGCATTAAACATGGTCAAATTACTACTATTCACAACCCAACGAATACGAACGTTGTAATGGATGCCATTCATAATGACCTACGTCGTGCTCGAGGTTCCATGTCGTCCCTGCAGCCTACTACTACGGGTAGTGCCACCGCAATTGCCCTGATCTACCCTGAATTAAAAGGTAAATTAGATGGGCACGCTGTTCGGGTTCCCGTGGCCAATGCCAGCCTAACTGACTGCGTATTTGAGTTAGAAAAAGAAACTAACGTAGCGGAGGTAAATCAACTTTTTAAATCGGCCGCTAAGGATTATTTGGCGGGAATATTGGGATTTGAAGACCGACCACTAGTTTCAGTGGATTACGCCGGGGATACCCGCAGTAGTATCATAGATGCTGCCTCTACTTTGATTACTGATGGTACGTTACTTAAAGTATATGCTTGGTATGATAATGAGATGGCATATTCTTGCAGAATGGTCGATCTTGCTTGCTATTTATCTGAAGTCGGGCTCTAGATTTTGACAAACAAAGCTGAAAATTCATCCCAATCTAAATCTATACAAAATTACATAATCGTCACCGCATCATACTGGGGTTTTACTCTAACGGATGGCGCACTCCGGATGCTAGTCCTATTGCATTTCTATAAACTGGGTTATTCACCATTCACATTAGCCTTCCTATTTCTTTTATACGAGGCTGCTGGTGTGGTGGCCAATCTGATAGGAGGCTGGATGGCAACAAAATATGGGATCTCCAGGATGTTGATCGTCGGATTAACTACCCAAATAATTGGCTTCTTAATGATGTCTGCAATGTCAGTTAGTTGGAGCGTAGCCCTGTCTGTAGTGTGGGTCGTCATTGCTCAGGGAATATGTGGAGTAGCGAAAGACTTAACCAAAACAGCCAGTAAATCAGCAATCAAAATTACGGCCGGCGAAGCGCCCGAAGTGCTATTTCGCTGGGTGGCATGGTTTACAGGCAGTAAAAACACAATGAAGGGAATGGGATTCTTCTTGGGAGGCTTGCTGCTGGAATTATTTGGTTTTCGTGGTGCTCTTTGGATTATGGCATCAATGCTGGCGATCATCTTATTTTTTGTAAAATTGTCTCTGCCAAAGTTAATGGGAAAGGCGATGGAATCAAAAAATGCAAGAGAGCTCTTCGCAAAAACTAAAGGCATAAATTTATTAGCCCTTGCGAGAGTTTTTTTATTTGGAGCAAGGGACGTTTGGTTTGTAGTAGGAGTACCAGTATTTTTGTATGCATCAGGCTGGGCCTTTACAATGGTCGGAGGTTTTATGGCATTCTGGACTATTGGATATGGGATTATACAAGCGTCTGCACCCTCCCTCGTGAAACGTAGTCACGATGGCCTCTCCACTGAAGTACCCGCCGCCAAACTTTGGTCTTTAATTCTATCGATAGTCACATGTGGAATTGGAATTGCCCTCGTAACCCAATCACAAAGCTTTAATTGGATTTTAGTGATTGGACTTAGTATTTTTGGATTTGCATTCGCTGTGAACTCTTCCGTTCATTCTTATTTAATACTTGCGTATGCTGGATCAGAAAAAGCGGCAGAGGATATAGGGTTTTATTATGCAGCCAACGCCGTAGGAAGATTTTTGGGTACCTTCTTGTCGGGGGCATTATACAGTCTAGGTGGAATACAAGCGTGCATTTGGTGTTCTTCAGCAATGCTTCTCATATGTTGGATGACCACTTTAAGGTTGCCAACCCACATTGCAGAAACCAAAAGGAATTCTTTCTAATTTCCTATAGAATTATCACAAAAAATAATTTTACTTAGAGATTTGATTTATTAAGGTGTTATAGTTTTCCTTTTTGCAAGACTTTCAAAACAATCTTCTTTTGAATATTGCCGTTATTTGTCATTTTGATTTCTGCTTCCTTCTAAAAACCCGAAAAGACGATTAAACCATCATTCATATTTTAGGCGTCTTAGGCGGTAGGTTAGACATAGGATGATCTATAAGCTCTGTATTAGTTTTACCCCTAGCTATTGTTAGAGTGCCAGAAATTATTGCGCCTTGTTCAACTGTAATAGAGCTATATGTTACATCGCCTTCAAAAATTCCTCCATTTTGTAAATTTAGGGTCCCTGACACTTCTGCTAACCCTTTGAAGTTGCCGGAAATAGATAATTCACAAGTCTTGACCGAACCTTCGAGGAACCCATCAGACTCTACCGTAATCGAGGTTGCATTGATATCAGCTGTAACGGATCCATGGATAATTATTTGGCCTGCTTCAACAATTTTTCCCTTTAAAATAACACCATTTCCAACTGAAAGAATGGATTGTGCCTTCTGAGATCTAAGTGATTCCGTAATTTCAGGGTTTGGTTTATTTTGGGAAATCTTATCAACCTCTCCACTAACGGCTTTTTGCGCTGTTCCCCTCGTTGGTTTGAGAGAAGAAAGAGCCGCGATATTTATTCCAGACATGAGAAAACTCCACCGACAATTGTCAATTTTCTTTTTCTAACCAAACCCTGTGTTTTAAATGTTTTTAAATTTAGAAATTTTGGTGGTTAAATTAAATATTTCAGAGAATAGGGTCTCATTTCATGAAACCTAGAGGACCTAGGGGAAAATTTAATTTTCAATCTGGGGCAAGCCGAATCAATCCTAGCCTATTACCCGTAACGACATTTATCAGAAGAATTGCCTGACTGCCGTCAATTAGATCAAGTGTAACAACCACTCTATCACTATTTAGATTTATATCCAAAATTTTTGCTCCTTTTGGTATTCGCAAACGTCTTTCACCAAAGCCGCTGTTCACTGGTACGGAGATACCTGATGCAGGTTCTTCGACAGAACCTGCATCGGGTGAATTATACCTGTTAACCAAAGTCACGATAACAATCGTCAAACCAATGACAATTAAAACTCCCATTCCGACAACCAAACTCTTGAGCCCGCGCATAGTTTATGCTCACTCTTATATTATGACATCACTGATACACCTAAACGCGAACAACATTGTTCAACATAAGGTCAAAGCTGACCAAAATTACAGCCGACTAGATAGTTTTATAGCCAGCGCTTTGGACAATCAATCGCGTACACGGATTAAAACTCTGATCCTTCAGGGGTATTTATCTTCCGAGGAGGAAACGATAACTGACCCCGCACATCGGGTCAAACAGGGAACTATTTATACATTAACCATTCCGCCGTTAGAATCACCTATACCAGAACCCGAGGATATTAAATTAGAAATTATCTATGAAGATACCGACCTGATTGTAATCGACAAGCCAGCAGGACTTGTTGTACACCCCGCGCCGGGTAATAACAGCGGAACATTAGTTAATGCGCTGTTAGCTCATTGTGGAGATAGCCTTCATGGTATAGGCGGCATAAGACGTCCAGGAATCGTCCATCGACTTGATAAGCACACAAGCGGATTAATAGTGGCAGCAAAAAATGACTCGTCTCACAATAGCCTATCAGTACAATTTTCGAAACGCACAATAAATCGAGCTTATCAGGCCGTAGTTTGGGGTATACCACGCCCAAATTATGGAATATTGAAGGGAAATATCGGAAGACATAAAAGAAATAGAAAGAAAATGGCGGTCCTACAGAATGGCGGTAAAAGTGCTATTACAAAATATAAAATTATTAAACGATACTCTGATGTTGCAAGTCTTTTAGAGTGTAAATTATCAACTGGGCGCACTCATCAAATTAGAGTTCACATGGCAGAGATGGGACACCCAGTTATCGGTGACAGTACATATGGTGGAGGCATAAAGCGTGGCCGACGATCTAAGTTAAATAATCAGACATACAATTATATTCAGCAATTAAATAGGCAAGCACTCCATGCCTTTAAATTAGGTTTTAAGCACCCCAAAACAGAAAAAGATGTTACATATAACTCAAAATTACCTATTGAAATAAGAAGACTAATTAGTTTATTAGAAAATCTTTAACCTCTTGAAATATAGTAAATAAATACCAATATATGTGTGTGATCTAAAATTAGAGGTTAGATGTATTTATGAATATACGGTTTTTTATAGGTATGGTTGAAAATTATGACATCTAATGTCCCTGCTCTCGGAAAGCTCGATCCGCAGTCAAATTTAGCTCGGTACCTCTCGGAAATTCGAAAATTTCCAATCCTAGAGGCTCAAGAGGAGTTTATGCTCGCAAAAAATTGGTCTGAACGAGATGATACCGAGTCTGCGCATAGACTAGTAACCAGCCATCTGCGCCTCGTCGCCAAAATTGCAATGGGTTATCGAGGATATGGTTTACCATTGGGAGAATTAATTTCCGAAGGTAATGTAGGGTTGATGCAAGCGGTTAAACGCTTTGACCCTGACAAAGGTTTTCGCCTATCTACCTATGCTATGTGGTGGATTAAAGCATCCATTCAAGAATATATTTTGCGAACTTGGTCATTAGTTAAAATAGGTACAACAGCAGCACAAAAAAAATTGTTTTTTAACTTACGTAAAATTAAGAGTCACCTGCAAGCTATTGATGATGGTGATCTGTCGCCAGAAAACGTAAAAACCATTGCCGACAACCTGAATGTGCCCGAATCTGAGGTGATTTCTATGAACCGGCGCCTTGCCGGACCTGATAATTCCCTTAATGCTCCTTTGAAAGCTGAGGGAAGTGGTGAATGGCAAGATTGGTTAGTTGATGAGCGTGCCAACCAAGAGGAGCTGCTTGGAGAACAAGAAGAAAGGGAAGAACGACGTAAACTTCTAAATCAAGCACTTGTCAACTTGAATGAACGAGAACGCCATATTTTTATAGAACGGCGTCTTACAGAAAATCCCAAAACATTGGAAGAACTCAGTGAGGAGTATAACATTTCACGAGAAAGGGTACGGCAAATAGAAGTTCGTTCATTCGAAAAAGTACAAATAGCAATCAAAGAAGCAGCCCTATAGATTTTTCGTTATCATTTACTCACACTGAGAAAGGGTCTTTGACTAAAATCGTATCTTCTCTCTCTGGACTAGTAGATAATAGAGAAATTGGAGCACCAATAAAATCTTCTATCTTTCGTATATATTTGATCGCTTCTGCGGGCAACTTTGACCAGCTACGTATTCCAAATATACTTTGAGACCAACCCTCGATTGTTTCATAAATGGGTTCTATCTCGGATTGTAAGGTGGCCGTAGTTGGAAAGTAATCGAGATTTCGGCCTTGATATCGATATCCCGTGCAAATCTTCAATTCATCAAATTCATCAAGAACATCTAGTTTAGTTAAGGCAATCCCATCTATTCCGCCTACTTTAACGGCTTGACGAACCATCACTGCATCGAACCAACCACATCTCCTACGGCGCCCTGTCACTGTGCCAAATTCATTACCTCTTTCTGCTAGTTTCTCACCAAATTGGTTATTCTGTTCTGTGGGAAATGGGCCACTGCCCACTCTGGTTGTATAAGCTTTAGTTATCCCTAAGACATATCCCACGGTCTTAATTGATGTCCCAGACCCAACTGCTGCTTGTCCAGCATGGGTATTAGACGAAGTTACGAACGGATACGTGCCGTGGTCTACATCGAGCATAGCACCTTGCGCTCCTTCGAAGAGAATACGTTTTTCCTTTTGGATAGCTTCATCTAAACTTTGCCAAGCTCTATCAGCATAAGGCAGCAATTTAGGAGCTACTTCTACTAGGTCATTAAGAAGTTTTCCTCGATCAATTAAAGTAGCTCCTAGTCCTTTAAGTAAGGCATTATGATGCTCTAGCAATTGATCTATTCGTATACCCAACATTTCTAATTCTGCGAGATCACAAACTCGTATTGCACGACGTGCTACTTTGTCCTCATAAGCGGGCCCGATACCACGTCCGGTAGTTCCTATCCTATCTTTGCCCTTTGCTTTTTCTCGCGCCTTATCTAAGGAACTATGCAGTGGTAAAATAAGGGAAGCATTTTCAGCAATTTTTAGTGTTCTCGGACTAATATCAATACCCTGTTTCCGCAGACCCTCAATCTCACCTAATAAAGCCCAAGGATCAATAACTACCCCATTGCCGATGATCGATAACTTATCGGGACGGACAACTCCTGATGGCAGTAAGCTAAGTTTATAGGTTACTTTGTCAACTACGAGAGTATGGCCCGCGTTATGCCCACCCTGAAAGCGAACGACTACGTCTGCCCGGTTCGACAACCAATCAACAATCTTTCCTTTTCCTTCGTCGCCCCATTGCGAGCCAACGACTGCCACGTTTACCATTTTGGATATTATCCTTTTATTGGTTCTGGGCCAGATTTACCCAAATAATGTGAACAAGCCAAACGCTTAGCCTCTTCCGATAAATCAATCGAATCATCAAGAGCTGAAACGGTTGTCCACCCATTACTCTGTAACTCGGATTTGAGTTTTCTAGAGGTATCAACGCCCACTAAAATTCGAGACTGCTTGTTTGACTTTTCAATCATGTCCAAAATCGATTCTACATAAAGAGTAACACCGGTAGCTTTTTCGCCGTTGTCTTCAGAATTAGAGCCCTTAACTCTATACCTTCCACCACGTGCCAGTTCACATGCGGTTCCTCCGGAAAAAATTGTAAACCCGATCCCAGTATGATATTCAAATCCTCGGTTCTCGATAGGGTCTATTGTAAGCCTTAAATCAGGAGATTCCGAACGCAACCTAATCACCACCTTTTCTAACCTTGATCTTTCTTCACAGGCAATTTCTGGTAAATTCAATTCATTAAGACGTGGCAGAACTGTTTCGACCGGACCAGTAAAAATTAATAAATCTGCTAATAAATCAGCACTGGAACCTGCCACCTTCTTAATAGCTTCAGGATCTTTCCGATCAAGAGCTGAACGAAGATCTAACAAGGTATCATCTGAAAACTCTAATTGTTCCAAAATGCTTGGTACCAAACGAGGTACAGTCAAGTCTACGCTAAAATTATCTGCTCCGACCGCGGCAATCGCATCCGCTGCTAATAATATGATTTCTGCATCAGCGGAGGAAGATCCAGATCCTATCAATTCCGCTCCTACTTGAACGATCTGACGCCCGGGCCGCAACTGGCTACCTCGAACACGTAAAACATCTCCTGAGTACGACAACCTCAATGGGCGAGGAGCTTTACTTAAACGAGTACGAGCGATTCTTGCTATTTGTGGAGTAATATCAGCGCGTACACCCATCATACGCTGAGAAACAGGGTCCATTAATCTAAATGTCTGAGTCGCTAATGCAGAACCCGCACCGCTCAGCAAACTGTCTTCAAATTCAATTAATGGAGTTTTAACTCGTTCATACCCATTTCGTCCAAAAATAGTAATGATTTGTTCAACAGTTTCCGCTTCTAGGACAGCATCATCGGGTAAGATATCTCTCAAGCCTGTCGGCAGTAGGGTATTTTCTCCATCCTCAGTCATATTTTCTGCCAATAATTAAAATTAAATTAATTATAAATTGATTTTAGCCTGAGGTATCTAGCTGGTATAGGAGTTTTGCGCAAATATTAAAATATTTAACATTAAAATAATATTGTGATCCCTTCCATCATTCCTTCTGCATTTACAAGATCGATTCGTTTGCCATCTATGAAAAATTTATTTCGATTGAAACTCAAATGATGCATTATTTTTCCAGCAAATATTCGCTGTCTATTTCCACGAAATTCAACAATTTGGAATTGTGATGAAACGTCGACAATGCACGAAGTTTCATCAATATTTTCTAAGGTTACATTACCAATAATTCGGCTGGTCTGCGTGGGCGGATTTTCAGCATGAATATTTTTATTATTTAAACGTCGAAGACGAGTTTCCAAAAGTTTTCGATCATCGTAGATTATCGATACATGGTCGTAGGGATTTTCCTGCTCTTTTGAAATGGGAACCCAATACCAAGCAGTTAGTGAAAAAAGCTTTAACCAATCGCTATATCTTCGTTCATCCAGTAGGCGCGCCTCCATAAAAAGAAACGTTTCAATCTCTTGGATGGTAAAACATGTTTTTTTATCCATTAAATTACTTACTCAAATAGCTTAACCAAACATTAAACATATTACGAATATGTAATTCACTTAAGCCATTTTCCGCACGCAGAACTCCTCTTTCCTCTTCAGTGTCTTTTCCCATTCCTCGTCCAGTAGATATCCAATCATTACCCTGTGCTTCGAGCCCCCTACGGATCCGGTCATAGGTTTCTAGATCATCCGTTAGAACCGGCGAAGCCACAGCATTGGTTATATTTGCGAATCGAATAGTATCGTGAAACATTGCCTCAGGTGCACCCTTCAAACGAAAACAAAATCCCAACACCTCTGTTTTATCGACACTTAATGGGCGAATTACCCGCAGCTGTCGAAACTGACTCATAAAAGAAATCGTCGGGAATACATTAGTGTTCCATCGCGCAATCGATAGGATTTTCTCTGCTTTATTTTTTCCTTTAGCTTTCTTTAAAGCGGAATAATAAGCTTTAAAAAAGGGATTTTTCCTCTCTATAATCAATTTTTCGTCATCGTGATAATCACCTAGATAACTATGGCCATAAGGGAAAGCCCAAAGCCCTACAGACTCTTCCCAGAAACTCCAGGGAACCCCGTTTTGGCGCATTTGACGAACGCCAATTTCTCCAGCTCCATCTGAAAAAACGGAATCATCTTGATTTTCTGCCGCTTCAATAGATGACTTATGCACACAGTTTGGATGCAACCCATCACAAAGATTTTCAAAGATAAGCTTCCAATTTCCACGGTAAAGATGTCGTGCCACCCCTCCCTGTACAACAATATCTCCACCAGGTGCACGATCAATCAGGTCATCAAATGATTTTGTAATAGAGCCTAAAAATTTATTTAATGATGGTCCTGTAGGGCTTAACGATGCAAAAACGAAACCCCGATAAGATTCGAAACGTGGTACCACAGCCATTCCAAATGCTGGATCGCCAATTTTTACCGAGTTTTTTTCATACCCACGGGGTTGAGGAACAGCAATTAGTTTGCCGTCGTTACTATATGACCAACCGTGGTAACAACATGTAAATATATCAGAATTTCCGCTTTCATCACTAACGACCTTAGCTCCGCGATGACCACAACGATTAAACAATACATGAATTGAATTATCTACATTTCTGGTCATTATCACAGGTTGACAAGCAATTTCTGTACAATAATAGTCCCCTGGATTGGGAACCTGACTCTCGTGACCAACATAAATCCACGCAACCGAGAATAATTTTTTTAATTCAAGATCAAAAATATCTGGATCTAGATAAACCCTTCTATGAACTCGTCCCGCTTCTACTAACTTATCAATATTCATTTGAATCCTCTATTAGATTATTCATAATGGAACGAGTTCTTTTTTTGGGCAAGGACGACTGACTAACAAATTAAAAATCAGAGTTATTTAATAAATTGAATAAAGAAATACAAAAAGATTTAACAGGAGAGGCTCTAGTTAATAGTTGGCTTAGATTTGCAAGAAATAAGATCGAGCTAAACATGGATGCAAAGTGTAATAATCCTTTAAAGGGAAATACTCAAAACCCTGCTGCTTTATTTATAGCGGCCGCTGATTATTCTATAGACCCTCATGCTCTTTCAGGAGCACCACAAGGTACATTTTATATTATCAAAAATGTTGCTGGAGTTGTCACTCCAAGTGAAGGCAATGACACTGACCTATCAATTGGAGCTGCTTTAGAATTTGGCGTTAGGGTTTATCAAATTAAACATATAATCTTAATGACAAGCCCACACTGCGGTTTACTCAATTGTCTCCTGAACGAAGACGTGAAAAATATTAGTCCATTAGTCGACGGTAAATACCTTCCACAGTGGATAAATATCGTTGCGTCAGCAATAAATCGCGTAGCATCCCAAGACTTATCAAATGAAGAACGCAAACGTTTATGTAGTCAAGAATTAACCAAAATTTCGTTTGAAAATCTTATGACGTACCCATGGATACTTGATAAACTATATGAAGGTGAATTAAATTTACACGGGTGGTATCATGATGTTTGCAATCAAGAATTTGCATGGTTTGATCCAAAGACCGATAGCTTTGTAAGGAGCTAACAAGTGGGCTCGATTGAAGGAAAATATAATTGAGTAACTTCCAAAACGTGCGGAACACCTCTTATCTTATCCATAACATCTTCACTTATCTCTTTGTCTAGCTCCAGCAAAGCTACAGCGTTCCCTCCACGTTTTGTTCGACCAAGAATAAAATTTGCAATGTTTACATCTTCATTAGCCATAGCCATGCCCAAAGCCCCAATAATACCCGGCATATCATTATTTACCGTATAAATCATTTGACGACCTAGCGAGGCTTCCATTGGAACACCACCGATATCTACAATACGAGGTTTGTCCCCACCAATTAGTGTGCCTGCCACTGAAAGTTGGTTTTGTTCAGTTTTAACCTTTAACCTCACTAGCGTTTGATATTCACATTCTCTTTCATGGTTAACGATCGAAACATCTATATCACGATCTCTAGCTATTACAGGAGCATTAACCATGTTAATAGATTCCATGGCTGGTGCCATCAGGCCCTTTAGAGCGCAAGCTGTGACGGGTTTAGTATTTAAACCAGCCGCATGTCCCTCATATTCTACTGTTATTGACTGCAATCCAGTTCTCATTACCTGGCCCGCAAATCCACCGAGCAATTCTGCTAATTTCATATAGGGCATTAGTTTTGGTGCATCTTCTGCCGTTACAGAAGCCATATTAATCGCATTCACGACTGCGCCATCTTTGAGGTAATCTGAGATTTGTTCGGCAACCTGCAGTGCAACATTTTCTTGTGCTTCTGCGGTAGCCGCACCCAAATGGGGTGTTGCGATAACATTTTTTAAACCAAACAGGCTATAATTTTCCGGCGGTTCAGTTGGAAATACATCTACAGCAAACCCCCCTACTTTACCCGACACCAACGCAGATTTGATATCTTTCTCTGCTACCAATTCGCCTCTAGCACAATTAATAATTAGGACCCCATCTCGCATCTTAGCAATTGATTCTGCATTGAGTATTTCTCTGGTAACATCCGTAAGAGGTGTATGCAGAGTGATTACATCCGCCCTAGAAAAGAGTTCCTCTAATTCTACTTTTTCTACACCAAGATCCTGAGATCGGTCCAAGGTAAGAAATGGATCATATGCGACGACACGCATTTTTAGCCCAATAGCCCGTTCTGCAACTCGCGACCCTATATTACCACAACCGATAATTCCAAGCGTTTTGCCTGTAAGCTCAACCCCCATAAAATTGGATTTTTCCCATTTACCAGATTGAGTCATTTTATCAGCGGATGGGATCTGCCGCGCTAAAGTGAACATCATCGCAATAGCGTGCTCTGCTGTCGTTATGGCATTGCCGAAGGGTGTGTTCATTACGACTACCCCATTAGCTGATGCCGCTTCTATATCTATATTATCGACACCGATTCCCGCCCGGCCAACAACCTTTAAATTTTTTGCTGAAGCGAGGACCTCAGCGGTAACCTTGGTAGCTGAACGCACAACCAATCCATTGTAATCATGAATACAATTAATCAATTCTTCTGAACTCATGCCAGTTATAACATCTACTTCTAGACCACGGTTTTTAAAAATTTCAACCGCTCGTGAGCTTAAACTGTCGGAAATTAGTACTTTTGTCATAATATCCTCACATTACTTCATGGACTTTGCTTTGACCGTTGCGTAAGCCCAATCCAGCCAAGGAAATAAAATTTTTAGATCTTGTTTAGAAATTGTTGCCCCGGACCAAATTCTCAGCCCAGGCGGAGCATCTCTGTAACCATTTATGTCATAAGCAACTTTTTCATTCTCTAACAAAGATTCTATTCTCTTAGTTATTTGTTTTTGTTCACCCTTCGATAGCTCGCAAAACCACTGATCTACGATGCGTAGACATACTGATGTATTAGATCTGGTATCCGGATCTTCAGCAAGAAACTCAACCCATTCAGTATCATTGACCCAATCTGAGATTGCGTTCAAATTAGAATGGGCTCGTTCAAAAAGGGCCTTAGAACCACCGATTTTTTCCGCCCATTTTAAACCATCAAGAGCATCCTCAACACACAGCATAGAGGGTGTATTTATTGTTTCACCGCGGAAAATTCCTTCATTAACTCGACCGCCGGAGGTCAATCGAAATATTTTGGGCAAAGGCCACTGAGGAACATAGTTTTCTAGGCGTTCTATTGCACGAGGGCTTAAGATTAAAACACCATGCTGAGCTTCACCCCCCATTACTTTCTGCCAAGAATAAGTAACAACATCAAGTTTTTCCCAAGGCAATTCCATAGCGAATACAGCAGAAGTTGCATCGCAAATTGCTAATCCTTGGCGATCGTTTAGTATCCAATTTGCATGTGGCACTTTTACACCTGATGTCGTCCCGTTCCAGGTAAAAACTACATCCCGCGACCAATCAACCTGTCCTAAATCCGCTATTTGACCGTAGGGAGCTTTTATAATTCTTACGTCTTCGATTTTAAGCTGTTTGGTAATATCAACTACCCAGCCCAAACCAAAACTTTCCCATGCCAAAACATCCACACCGCGGGCGCCTAGGAGAGACCAAAGAGCAATTTCTACTGCGCCTGTATCCGATGCTGGAACTATTCCAATAAGATAATTCTCTGGTAAATTAAGAAGTGCTCTAGATCTTTCCAACAACTCAGCGAGCCGCTCTTTCCCCTCATTAGAACGGTGCGATCTTCCCACCAATGCGTCAGAAAGTGCCGATTCACTCCACCCCGGCCGTTTGGCACACGGGCCAGAGGAGAAACATGGGTTATTTGGTAGCTGCGCAGGACGCGCAAAGCTTTCATTTTTCATTTTTAACTCTCCCTTACAGAAGAGGCGCAACCCGTTGGGGGGCTGTGGCCCGTCGCTCTTTTAGTGGGAACTTACATAAGCGTCAATCATAGATTTAGTATTTGTATTAATTATGCAATTTTGTCGCACGCCTTTCCAACTTAGCATAGTTATCCCTTGCTTTTTTTAAATAATATTTTTTTGAGTTAAAATTTTATTAAGATGATAACCTGAATTATGATATGACTTTGTAATCAAGTATTTACTAAAATAATATTTTACCCAGAATGGGGGAGTTTTGTCTGAAGACTCTCATATTTTAGTCATCGATGATGACACAAGATTACGTGACCTGCTTAAGCGTTATTTGAGTGACAATGGCTTCGTAGTCTCTACAGCATCAAGCGCTGAAGAGGGTAGAATACTTTTGGAAAATCTTAAATTTGATATGATAATTTTAGATGTAATGATGCCGAAAGAAAATGGATTTTCTTTTGCCAACTGGATTAAATCTAGAAATGAAATTCCCATCCTGATGTTAACCGCTCGAGGTGAAGTAGAAGACCGCATACAAGGTCTCAAACAAGGTGTTGACGATTATTTAGCAAAACCATTTGACCCTCAGGAACTGTTATTGCGTATAAAAAATATCTTAAAAAGAGTAAACCTTACTTCAACTCGAGGTTTAGATTCAGATTTGGAGATTAAGCTTGGCAGTTGTACCTATAAGGCAAATAGAAAAGAGCTGTGGGAAGGAGGAAAGCGCGTTCATCTTACCGAAATAGAAGCTAGCCTACTTCATAGTCTGGGCGCTCAAGTAGGACATCCGGTTAGTAGAGAGGCTTTAATTAGAGATACTGGAATTATTGGAGGCGTAAGGACTGTTGATGTGCAAATTACCAGATTAAGAAGAAAGATTGAACCTAATTCTCGAAGCCCGCGGTATCTTCAGACTGTAAGAGGAAGGGGTTACGTGCTGCGACCCGATTGAAGATTGATAGGATGATAAAAATAAAACATTTGTTACCCAGGTCATTATTTGGGCGTTCAGTTATGATCATAGTAACGCCATTAGTGTTGTTACAGGTTGTATCCACATGGATTTTTTATGACCGGCACTGGAGTACTGTAACTAAACGCCTAGCGTCGGCGGTTGCAGGTGAAATAGCCAGCGTCATAGACCACAGGAAAAATTTTCCGGGAAAAGAAAACCAAACATGGGTATTTGATTCCGCGAGATCAAATTTAGGATTACGGATCAACATTGAAAAACTAGGCATTCTCCCAACCGGTGAACATCCTAGAAATTCTACGACTTTAGATAAATTTCTTGGAAAAGCACTTGAGGAACAAGTGCGAAAACCCTTTATTGTTGATACTTTTAGCCATAAACGCGAAGTTGTTATCAAGGTTCAGGTACAAGATGGTGTAATGAATATTGTCGTAGATCGGGAAAGATTGTTCAGCTCCACAACATACATTTTCGTCATGTGGATGGTGGGCACGTCAATGCTTTTATTTGCAATCGCTACCATATTTATGCGGAACCAAGTTAGACCTATTCAAAGACTTTCTGCTGCTGTTGATAACTTTGGAAAGGGTAGAGAAGACTCAAATTTTAAACCAGAAGGCTCAACAGAAATTAGACAAGCTGCTGCTGCTTTTAATCTTATGCGCGAACGAATACAGCG
>MDTE01118303.1_pt1 | contig 18872 bp, 14 predicted proteins | sample 811231 | NCBI WGS metagenome assembly MDTE01 (sample SAMN05326651, study PRJNA326480) | marine metagenome | isolation source: seawater | place: Indian Ocean: Red Sea | collected 2010 | reverse complement strand
TTAAATGATGGTTCAAAAATAAAAGACTTATATCTTATCACAATCACGGCATTTAAAAACCCAATATATTCTCTTTTTTATATTTTTAGTATGATTGTACTTGGCTTACATCTTAAACACGGTGTTGAATCTGCTATCCAGACTTTAGGGTTAAAAATCCGAAATTATGAAAATATATTTAAAGTTTTTGGTAATATTATTGCATTTTTGATACCCGCTATGTTTGCCATAATCCCAATATATATATATATATTGCAGCTATGATTCTTAATAATAAAATACCAGAAGGACCACTCTCTGAAAAATGGACTAATTATAAATCAAAAGTGCCCCTTGTAAGCCCAGCAAACAAAAGAGACTTAGAAATTATTGTAGTTGGAACAGGGCTTGCCGGCGCATCAGCAGCAGCATCATTAGCAGAAATGGGATATCGAGTTAAAGCTTTTTGCTTCCAGGATAGCCCTAGGAGAGCTCATTCTATAGCTGCTCAAGGAGGTATTAATGCCGCAAAAAACTACCAAAACGATGGGGACTCTATTTATCGGTTATTTTATGATACTATTAAGGGAGGTGACTATAGATCTCGTGAAGCAAATGTTTATCGCCTTGCGGAAGTTAGTGCAAATATTATAGATCAATGCGTAGCTCAAGGAGTGCCTTTTGCTAGAGAATATGGTGGGACATTGGATAATAGGTCTTTTGGTGGAGTTCAAGTATCTCGAACTTTTTATGCGCGAGGTCAAACAGGCCAACAACTTCTTTTAGGTGCATATAGTGCATTAAGCAGGCAGATTCATAAAGGAAATGTTGAGATGTTTAATAGGCACGAAATGATGGATGTTGTTAAAATTGATGGTAAGGCTCGGGGTATTATAGCGAAAAATTTAATAACTGGAGAATATAATAGACACTTTGCCCACGCTGTTGTTCTTGCAACAGGTGGTTATGGTAATGTTTATTATTTATCAACTAATGCTATGGGGAGTAATGTAACAGCAGCCTGGAAAGCCCATAAACAAGGAGCGGCTTTTGCTAATCCATGCTTTACTCAGATACATCCTACGTGTATTCCTGTATCAGGCAAATATCAATCTAAGTTAACATTAATGTCTGAATCCTTACGAAATGATGGTCGTATATGGGTGCCGATTAAAAAAGCAGATAATCGTCTTCCTAGTGAAATACCTGAAAATGAGCGTGATTATTACTTAGAGCGTAGATACCCTGCATTCGGTAACCTTGTGCCAAGAGATGTTGCATCTAGGGCAGCTAAAGAAAGATGTGATGAGGGATATGGTGTTGGAGATACGGGGCTTGCAGTCTATTTAGATTTTGAAGATTCTATCAAAAGGCTTGGTAAAGATATTATTTCTGCTAGGTACGGTAATTTATTTGCTATGTATGAAAAAATAACAGGTGAAGATCCTTACAATACACCAATGAAAATATTCCCGGCAGTACATTATACAATGGGTGGATTGTGGGTAGACTATAACCTTATGACAACTGTAGAAGGTTTATATGCAATTGGTGAATGTAATTTTTCAGATCATGGTGCAAACCGTCTCGGAGCTTCTGCATTAATGCAAGGTTTAGCAGATGGTTATTTCGTCTTGCCTTATACTATTGGTAATTATTTATCCCAAGAAATCCAGACGGATTCAATAGGCACTGACCATAAAGCATTTGTCAATGCAGAGCTTCAACTAAAGGATATAGATAAAAGGCTATTAAATAATAATGGGAATCGTACAGTTGAAAGTTTTCATAGACAACTTGGTAAATTAGTTTGGGATTATTGTGGCATGTCGCGAAATAAAAAAGGTCTGGTTACTGCAATAGATGATATCATTGAATTAAGGCAAAGCTTTTGGAAAAATGTAAATGTTCCAGGGTCTGGTGACACCTTTAATCCTGAATTAGCTAAAGCTGGCAGAGTTGCTGATTTTTTTGAACTTGGTGAATTAATGATGAGAGATGCTTTGGCAAGAGAAGAATCATGTGGCGGTCATTTTAGAGAAGAATACCAAACTCCTGAAGGCGAAGCGCTAAGAGATGATGAAAACTTTACTTTTGCATCTACATGGGAGTTTAATGGTATTGATAAAGAGCCGACATTGCATAAAGAATTATTAAATTATAAAACTGTAAATCCAACTCAAAGAAGCTATAAATAATATGGGAGAATTAAATTTAACTTTAAAAATATGGAGACAGGATTCGGCTACAGATTCTGGGCACTTTGAAACGTATGATATTAATAATCTTAATACTCATATGTCTTTTTTAGAAATGATGGATGTTTTGAATGAACAGCTTGTTATGAATGGCGATGATCCGGTTGCCTTTGATCATGATTGTAGAGAAGGAATATGTGGAATGTGCTCTATGGTAATTAATGGTCAAGCACATGGCCCTCTTAAGGGTACAACTACTTGCCAATTACATATGAGACACTTTAATAATGGAGAAACAATTACGATTGAGCCATGGAGAGCAAAAGCTTTTCCTGTCATAAAAGACTTAATTGTTGATCGGTCTTCATTTGATCGTATTATACAAGAAGGTGGATACGTTTCTGTTAATACTGGTAGTGCGCCTGATGGTAATGCAATTCCAATAGCCAAACAAGTATCGGAAGAAGCATTTGATGCGGCTGCTTGTATTGGTTGTGGTGCCTGTGTTGCATCATGTAAAAATGCATCTGCTAGTTTATTTGTTTCCGCTAAGGTTTCTCAACTTGCATTATTACCACAAGGACAACCTGAAAGGGAAGAGCGCGTTATTAATATGGTTTCAAAAATGGATGAAGAAGGTTTTGGGCACTGTACTAATACGGGGGCTTGCGAAGCTGAATGCCCTAAAGAGATCTCAATTGAATATATTAGAAAAATGAATTGGGAATATCATAGAGCAAAGATTAAGAGTTAAATTAATATTGTTATTTAAAAATGTAAATCCTCTATAAGAGGATTTACATTTTTATTTTAGTCTAAAGTTTACTGGAATTGATATCCATACGCCTACAGCTCGTTCTCGCTGCTTTGCAGGTTTAAATCTGGTTTTTCTAATCGCTTCCATAGCTGCTTCGTCTAGGCCTGTATTTGGCACACCTTTAAGAATTGTGGTTTCTTTGACACGACCTTTTTCATCAATAAATGCTTGGACAATTACCACCCCTTCTATACCTGCTTCTTGTGCGATTTCTGGGTATACTGGCCTAATTGGTGATCTTGGTACTGGAGGATCATCATAAGGAATAAAGACCACTTTTGGGCCAGATGGGGGTGGCGGTGGTGCGCCGAGGTTTGCAAAATCATCAAAATCTAAATCATCGAGTGTTAGGTCATCTGCAATATCTTCATCATCAGATGGTACGGGGATTGATGGCCTTGCTGGTGGAGGTGTATTATCAATTTGTTGTGTTTGTGGAATGTCAATATTTTCAATAATTATTTGATCTACATCTTCAAACTCTGTTGTATTGATAAATCTTGGAAAAATTAAAAAATTAAACACCACTAATAAAATCCCGATTAAACCTGTTATTCTAACAACAATAGGATATTTTTTTTGTAATGGATTAATATGTTCCATTATTCAGCCAATGTTTTTGATGAGTAATTTAATTTTAATGCTTCTACATCTCTAAGCTTATCATGTATTTTTGAAACTAAACCCATTTCAGCTTCTTCATCTCCTTTTAAAGATACTACGATTTGTGGGTCAGATACACGTTTATCATACATTACCATAGAAACATCTTCTACTGATAAAAGGCGGTCATCGATAGATATTAAACCATCTTTGGAAACCCATAACTGGACTGTATGACGTTTTGATTTTAATTTTTCAATACGCTTTGCCTTTGGAAGGTTTACTGGCAACCCAGAATACTCTTTTAAGACAGTAGTTACCATAAAGAATACTAAAAGCATAAAAATAATATCAGGCATTGATGCAGTAGGGATTTCGCTAGAAAGCTTAGTTTTACGTGCGAACTTCATTCGTTACTATTAGCAATTGAGATTCTTTTTGCGTCAGCCATTTTTAATTGGTCAATGACTCTGACATAATCCTTATAAGATGTTTTTTGATGTGCTTTCACGGATATAATTAATTTATCATTTTCTCTAAGTTTTTGACCTACAGCCCGGTGTATTTGGTCAACGGGTGTAGGTTCTTCATCTAGGAGAACTTTACCCTGAGAGTTTATTAAGCAATTAAGGATATTTTCTTTTCTTATTTCAATTTCCATATCTCCAGGAGGGGGAAGAACAATCCCCAGTCCCTTATCAGTATCGATTGTTGTTGTTACTAAAAAGAATATTAAAAGTAGAAAAGCAATGTCAGCCATTGAAGAGGTTGGTATTTCACCACCTTTGAATCTGCGTTTTTTAGCCATTAGGCAGTTTTATATAATTATTTAAATTATTTTTTTTCTTTTTGTTCGTACAAATGGTCCATGATTTTTACAGATTGCTCTTCCATATCCAAAACTAGTTTGTCAATTCTAGAAACAAAAACATTTTGAAATGTTTGAATAATCATAGCAACAATTAAACCAAATGCAGTAGTAAGCAGAGCTTGCGATATACCACCGGCAACCACAGCTGGTGAAATATCATTTGCAGCTTTAATTGCATCAAAAGCTGCAATCATACCAACTACAGTACCTGTAAACCCGAGCATAGGTGCGATAGTAATCACGGCATTGAGCCAGATCATATTTTTTTCAAGAAATGCCATTTGAATTGCGCCGGCATTTTGTATCGCTTTTTCTACTTCGTCTAGTCCACGATGTATTTTAGATAATCCTGCATGGAAAATTGCAGAAACAGGACCTTCGGTCTGTTCGCAAACTTCAAGAGCAGCTGGTGCTCCGTTATCATTAATAGCGCCCTTAACTTCATCAAAAAAAGCTTGTGAGTCTACGGCAGACATCATGAGAGAATAAAAACGCTCAATTGCAAAACCGAGCCCGAACAATAATGTCATTAAGATGGGCCACATAAATCCGCCACCTTCTAAGAAGTAATGAACCATATTTTACTCCGATTAAGATTAAATTAAATAAAAATGATAAATAAAATTATTTAAAAGATACTGAATTTAATTCATTGATTTTAAGAATGCATCAGCTTCATGGAAATGTTTTAGTGATTCGATAACTTGGTTATCTTTTAACAATCGAATATTAGTGGCTTCATCTTTACCCCAGATTGAGCCTGCGATTTCGCTCTTAATCCTGTTTTTTAAAAACTCTTGATCTATGATTAATGAATCCTTTACAACATTAATAGAGTCATTCTCTAGATAGGTGAAGAAGTCATTTAAGATTTCATCAGATATTTCCCATGAATCTCGAAAATTTGTAAATGTTTTGAAGTTATTATTATTTGTAGAAACATAATTTGATGAAAAGTTGAAAATAGGGCGTTTTGGATTTCTTAGTATTTTACTTGTCTCGCTATTCAAATCATTTTTATATGGAATATAGACATCTGGGGTAATCCCACCGCCTCCATAAACTGTCCGTCCAGATTTTGTCTTATATTTAGGCCTTAATTCTTTTAAGCTATCAATTTTTGATTCTCGATCAGTTTCGTAGAGCTCTCTATAGTAGGCTAAATCATTTCCATCTTCATAAGGCCTTTGAATTAATCGCCCAACAGGTGTAAAGTATCTTGCAATTGTTATTCGTACTGCTGCACCGCTTTCTAGCGGCAGCTGCCTCTGTACTAATCCTTTACCAAAACTTGTTTCTCCAATAACCAATCCTCTGTCTAGGTCCTGTACTGCTCCTGCAACAATTTCACTTGCGCTAGCAGAACCTCTATTAATTAATACAATAAGTGAAAAATCATCACTCCCTTTGGTTGGGTCAGCTATAAAAACCTGATTTGATTCTTTTATTTTTCCAGTGGTATATACAAGGGTATCTTTTGTAGTTATGAATCGATTAGATATGGCTGCGGCTTGCTCTAAGTATCCACCGCTATTACCTCTTAAATCAAAAACAAGTCTTTTCATGCCTTGTTTTTTAAGCCGATCCATTGCTTCTGAAACTTCTTTTTCAGTAGTTGCAGAAAAACGACGTAAAAAAACATAGCCAGTTTGGTCATCGATCATTGTTGCGGAACCGACACTATAAATTGGTATATCATCTCTAATAATTGTTACATCGAATGGTTTGGACGCTCCAATACGACTAATGGTCAGATCAACTTTTGTGCCTTTTCTTCCTCTTAGTTTTTTAAAAACTTCATCTTTGGTTATTTTATAAGCATCTTCTTTATTAATAGCGATAATTTTGTCACCAGGCATTAGACCAACTATATCAGAAGGGCTATCTGGAACTGGTGAAATGACTGTTATGTAGCCATTTAAAATATCGAATTCAATACCAATACCCTGAAATTTACCCTTGAATAGTTCTGTTATATTTTCCTGTTCTTTTGCAGGAATATATGTAGAGTGGGGGTCTAGTTCTTCTAGTAGCCCATGGAATGCACCATCCATAATATTTTCCATGTCAACTGTCTCAAAATAAAAGTGGTTTACATAAGAAATAATTTGCTGTAGTACATTAATTTTTTCTCTAAGAATTTTGTAGACATTTTGGTTACTTGAATATGCTTGTGGAACAAATAATACTGCAGCTAGAATAAATCCAATAGACGCAGAAAAGAATAGGGGCCATACCCTTTTTAATTTTTTAAACATTAAATTTTTTGTTTTTTTAGACCTCTATAGGCCTACATATAACATTGCCCTAAATGCGAGACCTTGCAGAGCAAATTGTTTCGAGTCGCCAATCTGATTCCGCCCATTCAATCGCCAACTACCTCTGCCAATTGTTAACTGATTAAATCCGGTGCTTACTCTAATACCAAGTCGATCTAAAAATTGCCACTTAATTGCTATGTAGGGTTGAAAATTAAAATTCATTCCAGATAAATTTCTAAGGAGACCAGGTAATTGAATACTTGGTAGTATATCTGCACCAAGTTCTAAACTATCTACTTCATAATAAAGTGTATCTTTTTTCCCGCCAACGACAACAGAACCATATACATTTGAAAATGAATCATCCCATTTCGGATTCCCAATAGTTTGTTCAACTGATAAGGTTATTCTTCCAAGACCCAACAGAGCGCCTCCAGAAAGCTCTAGATCTTGAAAAATAGGTATTACATATTCAACTGAAGCTGCCCCAAGAGCATAGGAAAAGCTTGAGTGGAAAGTAGGATTATAAATATTGGTATAATTAGAAGTTGTATCGCCATCCCCAATTTCTCCATCATCATCTAAATCTTGCCATAACACAATTTCTGGGATCGTAGAATTACTTGCAACTCCAAAGCCTGCATAGCCTCCAATTCGCCACCGTCCAGTAATATGGGCAAACCCTTCACCACCCATTACTGTTAATGGCTGTAAATTGGAAAAAGTTTTTTTATTAAGGCCTAGTTTTTCCAAGTTCTCTTCACCCGGCAGACTATCTACCATGATAAACATAGGGCTTATGCCAATACCTCCACCTAAAAAATCTTCACTAGGATAAGCAAATTGAGCTTGACTAGTTGTTCCGATTAGAAAGGATACTATAACGATACTTCTTATATTCATAATATCAAATTAACCTGCGTCACACAATTTGAAAAGAATTTATAAGGATGAAAATTGAGTAAACAATATACAAATGCACTCAAGGACTTATTAAGAAAAAGATAAATGAAATAAGAATTGGTAGACCAACTAGCCAGCCTCCATATAAATCCTTCAATTTTTTTGGCATATTGCCTATTCTATTAAATTTTAGAGTAACATCTGCCACTTTACCTGGCTCAACAAATATAGTTTGCGCACCAAAAGATTCATTGTTAATCACTATTGGGTCATCTCCAAGAAAAGAATGGTATCCGGTCTCGATCATTTGTTTATAGACTGGTGTAAAGCTGCTTACTTGGTGCCAACCCGGCTCTACTGATACCGCATCATATAGAGGGGTATCTCCAACATAAATTCCGTTAATATATATCGGGATCCCTGCAAGATTTGCTTCGATACGAATCCTTCCATTTGATATTGACTCAAATCTTATTGGCGCTCTAGGTGGTGTAAAATCAATAATTGGTTCAGGCTCGTTATTTTTATCATTAATTCCTAGTGAAATACCAAAATCAAAGAATTTACCATCATCATCATCATCATTTGATTCAATTGTTTCCCACGCTCCAGATTCTTCCCAAAAATCAATATCACTTTCTTCTTCAAGATATGTTGTTTTTTCTGTTAATAGATCCTCTTGAGAAATGCGTTGAGTTGTTGTATTGAGGTTACTTTTATTAAAATTGTTTAATTTGGCTGTTAGTGCAGATTGGGTATCATCTGATGATTCACCCGGATGATTGGTTGTATAAAGGTTTCCATTGTATTCAAAAATTGCATTTGGGCCCAACTCTCCTCTTGCTTTATCAAATGCTGATTTAAAGTTTGTATTATATTTAGGAAAGCTAGATGACTGCACAGCATTAAATACTGATGCTCCTTGTTCTGAGATGTGTTTTTTTAGTGATGAAACTTCTGCGGGTTTCATCTCAGTATGTATAAAGATTATAGTATTTGGTTGATAGTCAGAATTAATAATGTCAAATCCTAAGATTGGTTTATCGATTAAAAAAGCTAACTGTGTAGACTTTTCAAAATCATCTAAAAGGATCTTCTTAATTGGGTAGCTAGCGCTTGTAATAGGGATTTTATTAAAAGGCGCTTTTACACCTAACAGCGTTAGGTACAACCAGCCGCGATCTGATTTCCAGCCAATAATATCATCATTTGTTATAGCTGCATTATAGTCAATATTTACCATAATTCCATTTTCTTTAATGGAATACTGGATATCACGAATGGACGTATCTCCAACGCAGATTGACAATATTGCAATCAATATAAATTTGTATTTCAAGTAGAACTCCGCTTATACGAGCCAATTACGACTCTATGTATTTTATACTAATATTATAAATAAAGTCAAGAAGTAAATAAAAGCAGTTAAACTTTTATATATTGAGACTTAAGGCTTATTATAGAGAAACTTTAACGTTTGTCTTGGCTTAAAGTTTTAATATAGATAGAAAATTATTCGATAAATATTAAGGTCTTAATATTATAAACCGATATATACCATGGTTCTAAAAGTCCACCCTTGAATTGTTGATATAGGGGAGTCCCCTATGGCAGTTCTACCATTTAAACTCCAACGACCTCCAGGTATTTTACCTTGGTTAAATCCAGTGCTAATTCTTAATCCAACTCTTTCTAGGAATTGCCACTTAACAGCAACATAAGGCTGAATGTTAAAAAAGTTTGCTGTCATGTCTCTCATTATGCCAGGGACCTCTCCGGGTATGATAGATGGATTATCAAGATCGTCAGCACTATCCACACCAAAGTAAAGCGTACCGGCACTATCTAAAACCCCATATGCGTTTGAAAAAGTTGATTTCCAACTAGGGTTCCCACTTTGTTGATCTATAGACATTCTTGCTCTACCAATGCCAAATAGTGCCCCGGCTGATAGTTCTAAATCTTGTAAGAGAGGCATGACATATTCTACAGATGCCGTACCAATAGAAAGTGTAAACTTAGCCTCGATAGATGGATTGAAAAAATCTGTATAGTTTGTAGGGTTGCCGTCTTCATTATTCCCAGGTAAGTCAGGGTTGGCTGGAGGTTGATAGCCAATAGTGTCATTGCGTTCTATATATACAATTATGTCTGGTACTGTACTTATACTAGTTGCCCCAATGCCAGCGTAGCCTCCAATTCGCCAACTTCCTGTAATATGGGCGAAGCCTTCACCTCCATGAACTACAAAAGGATCTCTAAAATCTTTTGAATCTAAACCCAAATTAGACAAGTTCGATGATCCTGGGATTGAGTCTAAAAAAATATACATCGGGCTGTATCCAATGCCTCCCCCTAGGAAATCATGCGTTGGATATCCAAATTGTGCCTGTAAAAATGATAGACACATTGTGATAAATAAAAATTGTTTTTTGATATTTATTTGGAATCTCCGCATAGGTATTCATACCAAATTAACGTTCATGATTGAATATCAAAAGAAATTATCTTTAAAAAATCCTAAAAAATATAAAATAGGTCTTTTTCTTGTAAAAATACGCTCAGTATCCTATATTTTTCAAAGAGTAAACGAGGTAAGGGAGAACAAATCGTGTTTTGCCTCCCAAATAAATATATACAATTTTGGTTTTGCCATGAGGTTAAGTACGTTTAAAATAGCTATAATAGGCCTATTAAAAATAATAATTGTAGGAGCGTCTCTCCTTCATATTATTTCTGCGGAATCCAAACATCTTATACAGGGTCTCTACGATCTCGATGGAGATGGTTTACAAGAATCTCTTGTATTAAATCATGGTGATTTTTCAGTAATCTGGGTAGAATTTTCAGAAAAATCGCATGAAGTATTGTGGAGTTATAAACTCCCCAATCAACAAAGATTTAATGATGCTGAGGTTATTGATTTAGATGGTGATGGGCAATTTGAATTAGTTGCAACATCTGATCCACTTTTTTCTGATCAGCACCAGGATTGGCTTTTTGTTTTTAAGGGAAGCGGTTCAATATTCGCAGATGAGCCTATTAGTATAGGTAATGAATCTTTAAATATGGAATTGACTCATCCTGGGAATTTAGCTTTAGTACCAGGCCCCGTATCACAGCTGGCAGTGTCTTTTGGTACTCCAGTACGTTCTGTTATGGTTTTTAATATAGACTTTAGTGATAATGATTTATCACTATCAAATATTCAAATGTTATCTGCTCCAATTATTCAATCTGGATATGGCAGATTATATGTTGGTGGGTTTACAAGTCAAAAGGAAAGTTTTTTGGCTTTAATTTCACCTGAAGGTGATCAATTAAAATCTGCTGTTTTTAATATTGATAATAATTTTGAATTATCGTTTTCAAATAATTTTAATGTTTCCGATTCTAGGTATATTATTGGACATAGTATTCAAGCATTGCAATCCACGCATCATAGTGATTCTGGATTACTTATACCATATGCTACAGATGATGTTTTTCTTTTGCAGGTAGCTGAAAATCAAATTAGTTTTTCAAAAACAAATTTATCTGGAGAAGGAATTTTCCCTTTTCATATGAAAAGAGATAACTTTAATACGATTGATATAGTAGAAAAGAGAATTGAAGCAGGAATTTATAAGAACCAACCTGATATATCTAATTATCTAAAGATAGAAGAAGAAAAAAGTGAAATACCGCCTCCTCCAGATCCTCTATCAGATGCAAGTATGTTATTAAAATCAAATTTGCTAATTGATGATAGTCGTCCCATTATAGGTAATAATGAAGAATTAGGTGCTTTTTATAAATCTAAGGATAAAAAACACTCAATTGCCTTAGATACATTGCATCCTACATTAGGTGATTATTTATCTACAATTAAAGATGAGAAAAAAAGCACTAATAGCAATATTAAAAAAGTTGTGGTCCCAGATTTTAATAAAGAAATGGAAAGTGAAGAATGGGCTGAAGAAGCAGGCTTTGTAAAAGTAGATATCAATAATTATTCTGTAGATAAAAACGATATTGATTCATTGGGGCCATCAATACCAAATATAGACGAAGGGTTATCATTATTTACAGATGAAGTGAAAGCTAATATAGCACCGAAAATAGTAGATCTAGATTCTAATATACTATTAGATACTGATAATGAAATCGATCTTTATTATGTTTTAGCTATGACACCAATTCGCAACCAAAATAGAGATAGATATATTTTTGATGGTGAAGCACCGTTTGGCGTATCTGTCAATCAAATTCCTAAAATGGGGGAAGCAACACATTTTCAACATGGTGTTTCTGCGAATTTAGCTAATTTAAATAGAGGAGAATCTTATGATTTTGCATACTCTCTCAGAGATGCTAGGTTAGACAGTATTACTACTTTAACGATGGTACATGATATGCAAACTAATGTTGTCTTTATGTCTGTTTCTCCTCAAAAGGATTCTTTATCCCAGTCTTATCAGCCTGAAGCATTTGATCCTAAATTATTTGAATTCCCCGATTATTTTTTTGAAGGGTTTCCAACATCTCTTGATATGGATTTTAGTGATAAGTTAATTCGTTTTTCATTTGATGGTGAAGCTGATTCTGTTTTTAAAGGCATATATTTATCATCTACTACACCTTCTATCCCAGCTCAATCTTTAGCTGTATTTTTAGATGAAGGGATACTACAAGCGGTACGTGGAGAAGTTGTAGTTAGAGCAAATGGATCAAAAAAAATTACAACTGAATTTGATTTAATAGGTTTTGTTGAGCCATCAGTCATGTTTTCTAGATTAATACAGGAATCATTTCCAGATGATTTAAAAGCGAAATTATTACAAGGTACGACTTTAGTGGAGCCTTTATTTGGGCCAAATGGCAAATTGCCCAAAATATCTAGGCAGCGCCGATTACCAGAAGCTCAACCAGAACAAGATGAGCCAGATATCCCTATTGAACCAAAACAAAGTATTGTTCCAAAAGCTCAAGATTTAATTTCTAAATCATCAAATGAAAATAATACAATAAATGAAAGTGATGTAAAAGATCAGTCTGTTATAGAAGATTTACCTCAAGATACACTTTTCCTTGAAAAAGCAAAAGAAGTAATTCAAGATAGCCTAGGTATTATTAAATCAAATGATAATTTAAATGAAACAGAAATATTACCTGATTCAAATTTAAATACAACTCCAATAGATAGTACTAGCGCAAAGGGTGATGAACAATCTGATGAAAAGCTATAAACATCAATAATGGTTTATAAGTTTACACGCTATATTTTTTCAATAATGTTAGTTTTGTTTGGACACATTTATGGTGAAAAAATTGTTCATATGAATGGTGCCTATGATTTAGATGGTGATAATCTCCTTGAATTTATAGCACTCGAATTAAAACCATCGTTAGATGTGTTCCCAACATCTGTTCGGTATTATGAAATAGATGAAGATGGATATCAAAAACTTATATGGGAGTTCACTCCTCCAGTTGCTTTAGAAGGGACTTTCGTGGATGCTAAAATTGGTGATATGGATGGTGATGGCGTACCTGAGCTAATTGTAGTAATGAATTTAACTCGTTTTGGTGATAGTGCTACTCCGCACGTATTTGTAGCGACTTATACATGGGATGGTGCTTTCTTCTCAGAGATACCCTCTGCCACTATAGATATTGGCAAAGAGAATCGTTCTTTAAGATGTAATAACTTTCAATTAATTGATCATGATGCTAATGGTGATCAAGAGTTGGTTTTGTCTTTAGGGAGTCCGTTTCGTGGATTCGCAATTGTAGATTCTTCACCATCTGGAGGGCTAACTCTTACTAAAAAAGTACGACCAAATGAACTTTTAATTGGGTCAGGTTTAATGTATGTTGGCGTTGTGGACTATGATAGTGATGGTTATGAAGATGTGATTGCAATTATTCCTGAGGGTAATATAGTTAAAGCACAGTCTTTCTATAATATTGGCGGAGTATTTGATTCGGGTCATTTGGTAAAAAAAGAGATTAATGGCCTTAGTAAGATTCTCCCTTTTTCGATTAATTTATCTGATTGGGATTCGGATGGGTTTTTTGATATTTTAGCATCTTTTCACTCTGGAGATATTGTTGCTTTAACACTAACGCCGGCTACATTAGTTATTGAAGAAGTCCCTGTTAACCCAGGACCTCTTACTCAAGTGGCTCTAGCCGACTTTAATCAAGATAATTTCGAAGATATTTTAATGCTATCGTCAGATATTAATGCTTTAACACTTGTTTCTGGTAAAGATGGGGGTGTAGATGGTGTGCAAAATGCAATGTCTCATATACCTAAAGAAATGCAGTTGTTTTCAATGATGCCAATGACTAAAGCTGGTATGTATTCTGGTAGCGTACTTGTTTCTGGTTGGAATGGCGTTGAAAATTCCACCTATATAATCAATTTGGGCAAGAAATCTGAATCATTAGATGGTAATTATCTTATAACATCTGATTTTATAAAAAAACAACTTCCAGATCTTTTAGCAGATATAGATGATCAAACATCTATTATACCAGATGAATATATTGAAGTTTTGCCTGAAGAAAAATCTACACTTGAGCCGCAAAGCGAAGATAATATAATTACAGATTTGGGGCAGTCGCCATCTAAATTTATTCCTGAGCCACTAAATATTGATCAAATTGAAGGGCGGGAATTAAAAGAACAGCCGAAGGTCAAAATTCCAAAAAAAATTGAAAGAACTTTAGAAAAACCAAAGAAACTAAAGAAAAAAGAAGCAAAGGGTCAGAGATTACCAAAACATGTATTGCCAAGGTATGTATTGACACCAGGTCAACCTTTTTTATATGAGATCCCAAAAGATTCGTCAGAAGAATTTTACAGCTTTCGATGGGATATGCCTCCACCAAAGGGAATGTACTTTTTATACGAATCTAAATCAATTAATTGGGTCCCCACTGAAAAACAACTAGATGCTTTTTCTTTATCATATCATTTTCGTCTTAAGGTAGATGAAATGATCGAAACTAATAGCGCAACAAGCGATGATGAAAAAATATATGAGGCGATTCCTGTTTTAGAAAGTAGAGATGAAAGTATTTGGATATATGTTAATGATCCACCAAGATTTTTAACCCAACCTCAAGTAACAGAATTTATTGCTGGGTCTAAATTTAGATATGAGCCAATTATCCAAGATAGGAATAAAGATGCATCTCTCCGGTTTGAGCTTGAAGTTGCACCAGATGGTATGGTTATTGAAAATGGAGTTATTTATTGGCAAACAGATAGTTCTCATCTTGAAGTATATGATGTGAGGGTAGTTGTTACAGATGGCTTTAATAGAACGGCTCAAGATTTTCAATTATTTTCAAGAGCTGGAATTAAAATATTGTCCCAGGCTCCTATTGCTACGAGTGTTGGAGAAGATTATAATTATCCTGTAAAAGTATGGCGGCAAAGAGATGATGAAAAAGTAAAATATAAACTATTTTACGGACCGGAAGGTATGAGAATTGATGCGAGCGGGGCTATCTCATGGACACCTACCCCTGTACAAGTTGATACAGTAAAATATTCATTGGTAGTTTCGCATGGCGTAGCAACTGATACTCAGTATGTTAATGTATTTGTGAATCATCCTCCAATAATACAATCTTCACCGAATCCCATGAATAAAATTAATGCAGGCGGGATATGGGACTTTGATATAGAAGTCGTTGACCCTAATGAGAATGATAAACTTGTTTATATAGCACATCAATTACCTCAAGGTATGCGCATGGATTCCAATACTGGAAGGCTCCGTTGGGAACCAACAATGAATGATCTGGATTTTCATTCTCTAAAGATTGAAATTTCAGATGGCCATGACTCTCGTCTTATTGAATCTGATTTTTTTGTTAATGCTCCTATCCAAATTGTTTCAGTTCCTCTTATGACCGCAACAGTAGGAGAAGAGTATTCTTATAGAGTTATGCCTAATGATAAAAATAAAGGCTCCTTACTTCCGTTCAAGCGTGTTGTAAAAATAAATGATATTTCATCAATTAGAATATATTCTGTAAATATTAATGATGATGTTGCTTTGAATAATATTGATCGGTATTTAGGCGATTGGCATAATGCTGAAGCTATATATTATGTTAATCCTAAATATCCTGCAGATTCATTAATTGCTCGATTAAATATGAAAAAATATACTCATAGTGTTTTTTATGAAGATAATCGTTTATGGGTTTTATTAGAAACTCTTGAAGGTCGTACAATTAAAATTAAAGATTTCTTATGGGAGTTTTTTCAAGGTGGTAAAAGAGGGAGGCCTCCAAAAGTTCTTGTAGAGCGCGTTAATCCAGTAAAATTTTCCTTATTGGATTTTCCTGAAGGTATGGTTATTGAAGAAAGCTCAGGTACAATAAGGTGGACGCCAAAAATTAATCAAACTGATACACATAGAATAACGGTTGTTGTTTCAGATGGGTATACAAAAGATGAACAGACATATGAGATATATTCTAATCATCTTCCCACTATTGTATCTAATCCTCCTAATATGGCACTTGTGGGTGAACTATTTAAATATCCTTTACGTGTTGATGATAAGAATGAAAACTCAACCCTTGAATTCACTTTACTTAAAGGGCCTCATGGTATGCAAATGGATCGTAATGGGAAAATACTATGGGTTCCAAAAGCTGCCCAGATTAATTACAATACATTTGAAGTAGCGGTGAGCGATGGCTATGGTACAGATGTCCAAAAAGGTAGAGTTTTCATTAATAATGCCCCAACATTTATTTCAGCACCAAAACCAGTAGGTTTAACAGGGCATACATGGCGATATAAAATGACTACAGAAGATATTAATGGAGATAAGGTAGCATATCGTGCGGTTAGGCTACCTAAATATGCAAAATTTGATAAAAAGAAAGCGACATTAGAATGGTCACCAAGAAAAAATCAATTAGGGATGAATGATTTTATTTTAATGGCGGTTGATGAACATGGAGCGACATCTACTCATGATTTTCAAGTACATGTATTTAATGATCCAACATCCAAGCAATTAGTAAATACAGGATGGCCCTTAATGCTTACTTTTGTTGGCGTTGTGTTCGCTTGGAGTATGGCTCAGATCTAATTTCTCTAAAAAAAGGGCTCTAAAAGCCTATTTAATTTATCTTGAGGTTCCATATTTATAGCTAGCTTTACAACTATCACTTCCCGATCAAAATTAAAATGTTCTATTTTGATCCAATCTTTCTCTGTTGTTATAATAAATTTAGAATCGGATTTTAGAATTTTCTTTTTAATACTGTTCAATGTTTTTTTGGTATAATGAAAATGATCTTTAAATGTTATTTCACATACTATTTCGTAACCAAGTTTAACTATAGAATTATAAAAACCTGAATTATCACCGATTGCGGATAGAATAGCTACCTTTATTTTTTTATTCTTTTCAGGCTTAAGATCTGCTTTATTATGTAAAGAAGAATTCAATAGATTAAAACTAGATTTTATAAATGTTTTATTAGTCCCCTTAATTTTTGTTAATAGAAATGGACTAGGCTCATGAATATTTGATTTTGTAAGAATTATAGCATTTGCGCGGCCTATGTTAAACCAAGGTTCTCTCAGAACCCCAATAGGAATCAAGTTATGATCTGATTTTGACTCTTTAGCATTAATAAGACATAGATCTAAATCTCTTGCAATAGATCGATGTTGAAACCCGTCATCTAATAATATAATATCAGGATTAAATTTTTTTATACCAATCATACCCCCACGAAATCTATTCTTATCTACAATGATCGGGACATCATTTAATATTTTGGACATTAAATAGGGTTCATCACCAACATCTTTCCAAGTGTAATTTATATTATCATTCGTTAAGACAATTGTTCCTCTAGATGTGCGACCATAGCCTCTACTGAGTATTATAATTTTTTTATTCTTTTTTTGTAAGAGTTCTGCAAGATAAATGACAGTTGGAGTTTTACCAGTGCCTCCTATTGATAGATTTCCAATACTTATTGTTGTGCATGGCAATTTATATGATTTAAATAAACCAATATTATAAAGAAAGTTTCTACAGTATATAACTATTCCATAACATAATGAAATTGGGAACAAAAAATACTTTGTATATTTAAATATTTCTTTATTTAGTTGCATTATACAAATTATTTTCTTCCACTTCTTTCATTTTTTCTAAAAAATGATTTATACATGCATTTAGGTCCATGTTTTTTTTCAAATGAATAGGTTTCCCATATGTGATGTATATTTTCCCAAAAGGTTTTTCTAAATAAAAAGTATCCCAATTAGTAAAGCCCCATCTTTTAGTAGAATAAACACCTATAGGAATTATTGGTGCACCTGTTGATTGTGCTGCTCTAATAATTCCAGGTTTTGGTATTCTCGCGGGTCCTGTTGGGCCATCTGGAGTAATAGCGATGGGTACTTTATCTCTCTTGAGTGTTTGTATCATTGCTTTATATGCTATATGACCTTGTTCTTTACTTGACCCCCTATGCATTGTCCAACCCCAGGATGCCATAATTTGGGAGATTAATTCTGCATCTTGATGTGTACCAGCAATTGCATGAAAATTATTTTTAGCCAGATCGAATGAAATGGATAATAATTTACCATGCCATACTGAAAAAATTACTGGTTTATCATTTTTAATAATAGATTGATAATTTTCTCGACCTCTTATTATCCACTTATTACTAGAATAAATTAGATTTAATAAATATTTTGCAAGAAAAGTGAAAATTTTTAGTTTAATATATTGCATCTATCCAATAGTCTTGTTGATAATCACATTGGCTGCTCGTTCATAAACCCCTGGTTTGCCAAGTAACTCTTTGATTTCTCTTAAATCAGATAGCATTTTATTTCTTTCATTTGATTTTTGATTTAATAAAGGTGTAAGTGCATCACATAAATTATGTACATTCATTTTTTTCTGAAGCAATTCAGGTACAATAGTTTTATTTGCTATTATATTTACTAGAGAAACGTATTTTGAATTTATTATATATTTAGCAAGAACCCATGATAGTCTAGATAATTTGTAACATACAACCATAGGTGTGTTTTCAACCGCACATTCTAACGTAGCGGTTCCCGAAGCCACTAGAGCTGCTGTTGAAACAATCATGGCCTTTCTTGAATCGGTTTCTATTTTAATATAATTGGGCAAAGGAGAAATTTCTACATTTGGAGCTTTGGCAATAATAATTTGAAGACTTGG
>MDTE01062337.1_pt1 | contig 18877 bp, 13 predicted proteins | sample 811231 | NCBI WGS metagenome assembly MDTE01 (sample SAMN05326651, study PRJNA326480) | marine metagenome | isolation source: seawater | place: Indian Ocean: Red Sea | collected 2010 | reverse complement strand
GCTCGGCGCGCCGTCGTCGCGGCCGTCGCCGGTGTCGGGCTCCGACTCGGCGCGGCCCGACGGCATGGAGTGGTCGCCGCCGTGGACGGCGACGGAGGACGACCAGCTGCGCGAGGCGATGCAGCTCGGCCGCATCGACATCTACGACGGCGAGGAGCTCCACTTTGACGTGCCGGGGCTCGCCGGCTGGCGCGACGGCGGCGAGATTGGCGCATACGTGACGACGATGCGCGAGTACATGGCGTCGGAGTACGAGACGCGGCGCGCCGACGACGAGATCGTCGCGCGGATCCGCCGGCTGCGCGAGGCGTACGGCGACTCCACCGACGCCTTCCAGCGCTTCAAGAAAGACGCCTCGCGCGACGCGTACGCCGAGCGGGCGGCGCCGCGGCCCGCCGCCGGCGGCGCCACGCCGTACAGCGCCACGTCGCGCCCGCACGCCCCGCCGTCGGGGGCGCCGAAGTCGGCGCCGGCGCCGCCCGCCTCCGCCCCGGCGGCCGCCTCGGCGGCGGCCGCGGCCAAGAAGCGCCGCCGCGACGAGCAGCAGACAACGATGCCGCCGCCGCCGCCGCCGTCGGCGCCGCGCACCGCCGCCGGCGCCGCGCGCCCGTCGTCGTCGTCGTCGTCGTCGTCCTCCTCCTCCTCCTCCCTCCCGCGCCGCGCCGGGAGGGTGCCTTTTTACGTAAACGGTGACGTCATCGGCATCCATGACGTAAAATATGAAGCGCCACGAGGGTATAAATGTAAAAATCAGACATGAGATGCGTATACGAACCCAAAAACAGCATTCAATCACAATTCCCGAACGACCATCGCCCCCTCGGCCCCGGCCCTCGACGTCGATCGCGAAAAGCGTCACAAGTGCACGTCGACGAACGCGATGTCCACGGAAACTGAGCGCGGCACGTTCGCCGTCAAGGCGGGCCTGGCCCAGGTACGTTTTCATTCGTTCGTTTCCGCTCGTTCGCGCGCGCGTCGCTCGCTCGCATCGTCGTGCGAGGTGGCCCGCGCGCGCGTCGCTAGGGCGGCGGCACCGCGTGACGTCGCGCGAACGATGCGCGCGCGAGCGTCGCGCGAACGCGCGCGACGGACGGTGACGCGACGACGCGATGCGATAAAACGTCTCCCACGCGCGCGTCGGACCTCAGACGGCGTCGTCGCGCGCATCGATCGGTCGAACTCGTCATCGCGCGCGGCGCCCCGAGGCTGCCTCGACTCGACGGGCGCTTCCGTGTGGGCAAACTGAATGGAGACCAAGGGAGCGAGCGACTGACGACCGCCCGTGCGCGTGGCGCGACGTGAACGCAGATGTTGAAGGGGGGTGTCATCATGGACGTCGTGAACGTCGAACAGGCGCGCATCGCCGAAGAGGCTGGCGCCGTCGCCGTCATGGCGCTCGAACGCGTGCCGGCGGATATTCGCAAGGACGGCGGCGTCGCGCGCATGTCCGACCCGACGATGATTAAGCAAATCAAGGAGGCTGTGACGATTCCGGTGATGGCGAAGGCGCGCATCGGCCACTTTGTCGAGGGGCAAGTGCTCGAATCGATCGGTATCGATTACATTGATGAATCCGAAGTGTTGACGCCGGCGGATGAAATCAACCACTTGAACAAGCACAAGTTTAAGGTGCCGGTGCTCTGCGGGTGCCGCGATCTCGGTGAAGCGCTTCGACGCATCGCCGAGGGTTCTTCCATGATCCGCACCAAGGGCGAGGCCGGTACGGGTAACGTCGTCGAGGCGGTTCGCCACTGCCGCGCCGTCATGGGTGACATTCGTCGCTTGTGCGCCATGGACGAGGATGAAGTCTTCGTGTACGCCAAGGAAATCCGCGCCCCGCTCGAACTCGTCCAACAAACGAGAAAGCTCGGTCGTTTGCCGGTCGTCAACTTCGCCGCTGGTGGTGTCGCCACTCCGGCCGACGCTGCTTTGATGATGCAGCTCGGTATGGATGGCGTCTTCGTGGGTTCTGGTATCTTCAAGTCTGGCGATCCGGCCAAGCGCGCGCGCGCCATCGTCCAAGCCGTCACGCACTACAACGATCCGAAGATTATCGCGGAAGTCTCGTGCGGTCTCGGCGAAGCCATGGTTGGTGTCGACTGCCGCGACCAACACTTCGTGTCTTACGCCGCGCGTAGCGAATAGATACACGCCGTATTCATTCATTCATTATCTTTAGTGGTTTTAACGTCTCGAATAATGCCTTGTACTTAATCGACGTCCCGTTCGCTCCATTCGATTCACTCGCGCGCGACATCGAGACGAGCCGACGCGTGACTTGGCGAAAACTTCACGTTACCGCTGTACTACACATTACACAAATGAATCTATTTCTCGTCCCCGTAATACGTTCTCTCGATGCCCACGCGTCGCTTTTTGCGTTCGCTGTCGGCATGTCTCGGTTTTTTCTTCTTTGGAGATTTCGTCGGCACGCTCGCGCCCGCGGGACGCTTCTTGAGACCCTTCTTCACCAACGGCTGATTCTTACCTTCCTTTAAGAATTTTTGTTTCCTTTCGAGCTGTTTCTCGTTGAAATGCTTCTGTTTCGACGTCTTCTTCGGCTTGCCCTTGGTGGACGCGTCGTCGCCAGCCTTCTTCTTCGCCGGCTTGTTCGTGGCCAGAAGCGCCTCCGCCGCTCGTCTCGCGCGTTCAATCTTCAAAAACCCGGGCATATCGTCCTCGCTTCCACTTTCGTCCTCGCTCTCGCTCTCGTCGTCGCTCGAGGACGCGTGTTCACCGAGCGAATCCCTCTTGCCCTCTCGCAACGCCTTGGCGCGAGCCTTGCGCTCCGCTTTCTCCGCTTGGTTTCTCTCTCTCTTCACGTCGCCCGTCTCCGCGCCGACTCTCACGGCGAGATCTTTTAAAATGCCCTTCGACATCTCGTCGTGCTCGTATTGACACTCCTCGCCGAATCGACACCGTCCCATGTTCAACCAGTCCAAACACGCGCCCGCGCTTCTCGCCTCGTGCACCTTGGTCGCGTACTCCAATCTCGCCGCCTTTCTCTCCTTATCCCTCGTCTCCCGCCTCTCGCGCTCCTTTCGAGCCGCCTTGATTCTCTCCTTGGCCTCCCGCTCGCGCCGACGCGCCTCGGCGACGCCCTCCGCGCCGCCCTTTTGCGCAAACTTGGCGCGTTGCACTTTTTTCGTCCCTCGCCACGCCTCGCGCACTTTTCGCGCGTTCTCGCTCTCCCGCGTCGTCTCTCCGCTCGCGACGTCCTCGCACACGCGGTCGATGATGTTCAAGAGGTGTCCCTTACTGTCGAGCAGACGACACGCGTCGTCGTGCGCGTCGTCGGTGCGTCCGCGCGCGCGCATGAGTTTGGCCCAACTCTGATAGTCCTTGGAACACGTCGCCAAGGCGTCCGCGAAGGCGTCGTCCTCGTCCACGGCTCGACGTAAAAACGCGATGTACGCATTCTTACGCGCCTTTCCCACGCCGGCCACCATGGTACGCGTCGACGACGACGATGCGCGCGCGCGTGTGCGGACGGCGCGTCTCGGCGCGCGACGGCTGTCGACGCCGCGAGAGCGCAGACGCGAATGACTCGACGTAGACCGAGAGTCGGTGCGCTACGGTTACTGTTACAATAAAATAATGTGATACACGCGCGTCGCCGTCGATCGTTCGCGCGACGGCGTCTGAACGCCGGTCGCCCTCCGCGCGTTTCGTCACCGTCGCGCCGTCTGCAACGCGGCGATGCGAGCTCTCGATTCCTCTCTGTATCGCATCAACTCCTCGACGAGCGCCGCCATGTCGGACATGGTGGAATGCTGCGCGTCGATGACGGCGCACAACTGCGCGCGCTCCGCCGCCGCGTCCGCGCGTCGTTTCTCATCCTTGGCGTTTGATTTCTCCACCTCCCACCACACCAGTCCCCCCGCCACGGCGAACACGAACGCCTCGCCGACAAACTCCGACGCCGCCTGCAGCGCCGCCTCCTCGCTCATCGATGCCTTCGCCAGCGCTCGCTTCGTCTCCTGTCTCGCCTTTCGTCCCGCCGCCCCGCTCGCCGCCTCCGCGCTCTCGTCGCGTAAGATGAATGCGCTCAGACGACTCGCCGCGCGCGCGGCGTCGATGGCCCACGCGCGAAGCGACGGCGAGTCCGAGATCGCGATCTTCAACCGTTTCGCCAGTGGTTTGGACGCCGTCTTGACGACGAGCGAGAACGCCTTTATGTAGAGCGCCATGGGCGCGCGCGCTCGGCGAGGCGAGCTCTGAGGCGACGAAGAGACGACGAACGGTTCGGTCGGTTCGGTCGAGCGGCGCGCGCGAAGAAAGGAATATATACATGCATAACATACAGCGGTAAATAAAGTGCCCGGAGGGATGCTGTACAAGAATTGAAGATGCCGGGCGCGAGCGCGAGCTCGCGACGTCTCCTACGCCGACAAGGCGAAGACGACGAGGACGCAGACAGAGTTGAAGAGAGATCCGACGAGACGCGCCTGCCCGGCTGGAACGGGAGCTGGAACGGGAGCCGGAACGGGAGCCGGTGCCGGAGGGTTTGCACTCGCGCTGCACGTCGGTATGGCGTTGTTTGCGTACGGCGCGGTGAGCGTGATGGCGTTGTTGACGAGCAGAGAAGGCGTCGTATCGACGCCCGTTCGCGAGTTCAATCCCCCTGGAGGCGAACACGACGTCTGCGAAGACTGCAAGTCAAAGCACGAGAACAGGTCCATTTTGGGATAGTACATGAGGAACATGAAACACATCTCCTGCAGAGTGCCATCTCCCATGGGCGTGGGCGTAGAACGGCCTGTCGTGTCGTAGATGCACTCGACGACGAGATCATCGCCCGGCTTGATGACTCGAGTGAAGTTGTTGACCCAATTGAACACTTGGAAATCAAAGTCATAAAACGGCGTGCTCGAGATGGGCGCGAGTTCCACGCCGTTTCTGATGTGGCGCACGTAACTCGCTCTGCCCGTCGTGTGTTGATGCGGAAAGTGAGCGAACACGTTCATTTCCTGGCTCAACAAACGTGTCGTACATCTGCCCGGACAATTACCGACTCGATTATAAACACCGTTCGCGCCGATCTGGATCGACGAGTCCACGGGAAGACCGACCAAAAACGTGCCAATCTCGTTGACTGGAGGGGAGGTCTGCGTAAACAAGCGAAAGCCCGAAGCATCCGTCATAGCCGTCGTTCCGGCGTTCCAGTGTCTTTCGAGCATGACGTAGCGAATAGCATCCGGTCCGCTCCCACCGAATGTACGCCCCGTGCCGTCTGGGAGCACCACACGGTTACCTCCAACGGCCCAAGACACGAGCACTTCGGCGCACTTCAGATCCATGTTTCCGCACGCCGAAACGTCGGACGCCGCGATGCTGCCATCGCCGGTCGACGCGCCACCATTGACAGAGTATCCGTGGTCCTTTGCAGCGACCGAGTTGCTGTTACCAGTCAAGAAGACGTCGTTCTGGGCGTTCGTTCCATCCGTGCAGGCGTAAAACTGCGCGTGATGCAAATGCGTGGGATTGTCGTTGATGACTTCCCACGCCGTCACGTATCTCGGAGTCGTGCCCAAGTCATGTTTCGTACACGCATAATACGTATCGCCCACCGGCATCGTCGTCGCGACTTTTGGCTTGATGTCGATGTACGACGTCTCCGAAAAAGTGTTCACCGCCGGCGCGTCCAACAGGTGGACGGAGGCGGCGCCGCGAGCGTTCGCCGCGTGCTGCGCGAGCGTTCCAGACGTCCCCCAGGCGTACAGCAAGTAAAACCCCTCTTTTGCGTTGATACTGAAGTCTTGCGCGCCGCTCATGTAATTCGCACCGTCCGTGATCTGCGTTTCGCCTCCGAGAATCGTCGCGAGCAAATTGCGCGCTCTTCGTCGCAAAGGCGTCGTGTTGTCCAGGTCGTTCACCCTGCACGCCACGAGCGGTCTCGAGAATTCAAACTCAACGCTCGACGACGACTTAAACGCTCGCAGCGGCGTGATCGTGTAGTGATCGTCGTCCAACGGTCGCTCGTACGGCTTCTTATGATTGAACATGTCGCGAAATGTACCCGTCGTCGCCCCCGGTTCGAAGACGACGAAGTCCGCGCCGTACATTCCCGGATTCGAGTTAAACCCGATCCCCGTCCATCCGGCGCTCGCCGTGTTTCGCACCGCGAAGGTCACCAGTCCTTGCTCTCCGTTCGCCTCGTCGGGACGTCGATCGATCTTATATTTAATCTCCAACGTGTTCGGGAGTCCCGCGCTCGACACCGCCGCGTACGAGGCCCCCACCCCGTCGAAAAAGGATGCCGTCGCGTACGTCACCTCGTTCGACGCCGCCCCCGCCGCGAGCGCGCGAGACACCACGCTCACGACGCACGTCCACACGGTCGCGCGCGACGACCATCGTCCGCGCGCGCGCGTCGTCATCGTCGTCATCATCTCGTCTCACGGATCGTTCCCGTCTCGCGCGTACGCCTTCTCCACCGACGCGCGTCTCTCGAGACGCGTTCGAGACGAGACGACGCGTCTCGTCGACTCGCGCGAGCGAAGAGACGCGTTCGAGACGACGCGTCCCGTCGACTTTCGGCGCGAATCGCACCGCCGTCGCCGATCCGGTCGCGCGCGGGAGTGCGGGCGGTGGCGCCGAACGAAGGAAAATGAATGCACGCATTCGACGCGCGTGCGGACGATCGATCGTCTGCATCGCGCATACTGTACGCACCGTTTTTGAAAACGGCGCTCGACTGCTCGCGTCGCGCGTGCCGGGCCGCCGCAGACACCCGAACGCACACCGTCAGACACCCGAACGCCGGGCGCGCCCCGCGGGGCCGACTCGAGCCCGTCCCCGTCCCCGCGCCCGCGCGCGTCGCGCCGAAAGTCTGGTGGACGCGCGCGTCGTCGTCGCGCGCTCGTCACACGCGCGACGGTCGATCGAGGGACTCGACTCGAGCGCGGGCGACGCGACGACGAGCGAAGGCGCGCGCGGCGTTGTCCGTCTCGACATGGGCGCGCGACGCGACGGGGAGGAGGACGCCGAGGCGGTGGAAATCGCGCGTCTGCAGGCGAGCCGACGGGCGACGGCGCGCGGTGACGGCGCCGAGGGGGAGCCGCGAGAGGTGGAGCGAGGAGAGGATGCGCGAGGACGGACGTCGACGCGGTCGACGCGCGGGGGGACGAGCACGGCCAAGGCGCCGTTGCGGGCGTACGCGCCGTCGAAGGATGTGCTCGAGGGCGCGCCGCTGGACGCGGAGGACGACGAGGATCTGGAGAGCGACGAGGCGCTCGGGTTCGGCAAGTCGCGACGGGTGATCGATCGCGAGAGCGATTATTCCAAGCGCAGGTTGAAGCGGAAGCTCAGTCCGGGACGGGATGGAAAGGTACGAGCGGTCGAGGACGGATCGCGAGGGGCGGTTAGGTTTAGCGCGCGCGAGGAGGAGAATTCGGGGACGGTGTCCGAGGCGACTGTGAGACGCGAGGGGGTGAAAACGATGACTGACGATGGACGATGTCGCGATGTACGCCCGCGCGCGCAGGATGGAGACGAAGGACGAAGTTACGCCGATCGAATGAAGGAGGCGGCGGTGGACAGAGAGCGGGACAACACGCTGCGAAACATCGAACGCAAGCAACGAGAGGAGGCGGAGCGCGCGGCGGACGCGGCGCGACTCGCGGCGACGAGAGCGGATGAACCCGCATCGTCGGCGAGGCCGGAGAAGCGTAAGCGACGATGGGACGCGAAACCGGACGACAGCGCGGCGATGAGCGGTAAGGCGGCGGCGCCTCCGCCGCCGCGCGTGAGCGAGTGGGAGAGCGACGATAGCGCGGCGACGGGAGCGCGTTGGGATGACGCTACGCCTCGCGGTAGAAAGTGGGAGGAAACTCCCCAGCACGCGTCACAGTGGGACACCATGGAGAGCGGCACGAGAGCGGCCGACGCGAAGCAGACGCCGAGACGCTCGAGAAGTCGCTGGGACGAGACGCCGCAGATTCGCGCCGGCGGTGATCCGAGTGCCACCCCGGTGTGGACGGGCGGAGAGACGCCGGTGATCGCCGCAGGCGCGGAGACGCCGAAGATCGCGGCCGGTATGGCGACGCCGTCGGCGGCGCAAATCGCCGCGCATCAGGCTATGCAGTCAAACGTTCCTTTGACTCCGGAACAGTACCAACAGATGCGTTATCAACGCGAAATCGAAGAGCGAAACCGTCCGCAAACGGATGAGGAGCTCGATGAATTACTCCCGTCCGAGGGGTTTAAAATCATCGATCCACCGGCGAGCTACGTGCCGATTCGAACGCCCGCGCGCAAGCTCATGCAGACGCCGATGCCGTACGGCGCCAACGCGGGTTTCTTTTCAATTCCAGAGGAGGACCGCGGGCAAAAGTTTGACGTCAGTCTCGCACCAGAAGGTTTACCCGAGATGAAACCAGAAGACGTGCAATACTTTGCGCCGCTGCTCAAGGAAACGGACGACGAGGCGATGACGATTGAAGAGCAAAAGGAGCGTAAGATTATGCGACTTTTGCTTCGCGTGAAGAATGGAACGCCGCAGCAACGGAAGTCGTCGTTGCGACAAATCACCGATCGAGCCAAGGAATTCGGTGCGGGTCCTCTCTTCAATCAAATCTTGCCTCTTCTCATGTCCCCGACGTTGGAGGATCAAGAGCGTCACTTGCTCGTCAAGGTGATTGATAGAATCTTGTACAAGCTCGACGACTTGGTTCGCCCGTACGTGCACAAGATTCTCGTCGTCATCGAACCGTTGTTGATCGATGAGGATTACTACGCGCGAATGGAGGGACGAGAAATCATCGGCAATCTCTCCAAAGCGGCCGGTCTCGCGACGATGATCGCCGCCATGCGTCCCGACATCGACAATGTCGACGAATACGTGCGAAACACGACCGCGCGAGCGTTCGCCGTCGTCGCGCAGGCGCTCGGCGTGCAGTCGTTGCTTCCATTTTTGAAGGCTGTCTGCCGCAGTAAGAAGAGCTGGCAGGCTCGACACACGGGCATCAAAATTGTTCAACAGATTGCCATCCTCCACGGATGCGCCGTGTTACCGCACTTGAAGTCGCTGGTCGACATCATCGAGCAAGGCTTGGGCGACGAAAACCAAAAGGTGCGAACGATCACCGCTCTCTCCATCGCGGCGCTCGCCGAGGCTGCGACGCCGTACGGCATCGAGTCGTTTGACAACGTTTTGAAGCCACTGTGGAAGGGTATCAGAGCGCATCGGGGCAAAGTTTTAGCCGCCTTTTTGAAGGCGATCGGTTTCATCATTCCGCTCATGGACGCCGTGTACGCCAATTACTACACGCGCGAGGTGATGGTGATTTTGATTCGAGAGTTTGCGACCGCGGACGAAGAGATGAAAAAGATCACTTTAAAGGTTGTCAAACAGTGCGTCGCCACGGATGGCGTCGAACCCGAGTACATTCGTGCTGAAGTGATGCCGGAATTCTTCAAGCACTTTTGGGTTCGAAGAATGGCGCTCGACCGTCGCAATTATCAGCAACTCGTGGAGACGACTTTGGAAATCTCCTTGAAAGTCGGAGCGGCTGAAATCATCGGTCGCATTGTCGAAGATTTGAAGGATGAATCCGAACCGTACCGTCGCATGGTGATGGAAACCATTACCAAGGTGATCGAGGAACTCGGAACGGCGGACGTGGACACTCGCATGGAGGAGCTCTTGATCGACGGCATGCTCTACTCTTTCCAAGAGCAAACCACGGACGAGGGCGACATCATGCTCAAGGGCGTCGGAACCATTGTCAACGCGCTCGGCCTTCGCGCCAAGCCGTATCTTCCGCAAATTTGTGGCACCATCAAGTGGCGCATGAACAACAAGGCGGCGGATATTCGTGAACAAGCGGCTGACTTGATCAGCGCCATCGCTCCGGTGATGCGAAAGTGCGAAGAGGAGCAACTTTTGGGTCACTTGGGCGTCGTGCTCTACGAATACCTCGGCGAGGAGTATCCCGAAGTCTTGGGCTCCATCCTCGGCGCGCTCAAAGCCATCGTGAGCGTGCAAGGGATGACGCGAATGACGCCACCGATTAAAGATCTCTTGCCTCGATTGACGCCAATTTTGAAGAACAGGCACGAAAAGGTGCAAGAGAATACGATTGATTTGATTGGCCGTATCGCCGACCGCGGCGCCGAGTACGTCGCCGCTCGCGAGTGGATGCGCATCTGCTTTGAACTCTTGGAACTTCTGAAGGCGCCGAAAAAGGCGATTCGTCGCGCCACCGTCAACACCTTCGGTTACATCGCGAAAGCCATCGGTCCGCAAGACGTGCTCGCGACGCTGTTGAACAATCTCAAGGTGCAAGAGCGTCAAATGCGCGTGTGCACCACGGTCGCGATCGCAATCGTCGCGGAGACGTGCGCGCCGTTCACCGTTCTCCCGGCGTTAATGAACGAGTACCGCGTGCCCGAGCTCAACGTGCAAAACGGTGTATTGAAATCCTTGGCCTTTTTGTTCGAGTACATTGGAGAGATGGGCAAGGATTACATCTACGCCGTCACGCCGTTGCTCGAGGACGCTCTCATGGATCGCGACTTGGTCCACCGCCAAACCGCAGCGGTGACCGTCAAGCATCTCGCCTTGGGTTGCGCCGGTTTAGGTTGCGAAGACGCCGTGACGCACTTGATCAACTACACGTGGCCGAACGTCTTTGAGCCGTCGCCGCATGTCATCAACGCCGTGACCGAAGCCATCGAGGCGGCGCGCGTGGCACTGGGTCCACAGTTTGTTCTCGCGTACACGCTCCAGGGACTCTTCCATCCCGCGCGTAAGGTTCGAGACATTTACTGGAAGATTTACAACACGCTGTACATCGGTTCCGAGGACGCCCTCGTCCCGGCGTACCCGTCGCTCGAGGACGACGGCGCGAACACGTATAGAAGAGTTGAGCTCGATTGCTTCGTTTGATAGAATACTAGGACAATAACACTAGAAGACATTTTTGATGACTACGTTAACAAAGGTGAAACCGATGGTCCACTCACTACGTTCTAAAACCTTCAGTCAAAGTCTGAATCCTCGTCGTCCGATCCCTTTGCGAAACCACCGCTACGCATCATGCGAGACGTGGCTTCTCTCCGCATCTCTTCCATCTCATCCTCGCTATCGCTATCGTTCTTCTCGATCGGCGCGACGACACCTGCGTCGAGTAACGTGCGCTCCAACTTGGCCGTCGGATAATCATCTTTACCTCCGAGCTCCTCGAAACCGACGAGACGGTCGAACGCGACGCCGTCTCTGAAATAAATCAAACACGGTAAAACCTTCACCTGAAGTTTCGTCACGAAGAAGGGCGCGTCCGGCGCGGATATCTTGACAAACTTGGTTTCAAAATACTTCTTCGCCATCACCGCGAGATGTTTATCCATGATTCTACACCGCTCAAACTCTTGATGATAAAAGTGCGCCACGACGTGTTTCGTCGTCGTCACCTCTGGCAAAAATTCCTTCTCGTCGATTTCATTCAGACACCCGTGACCGGTGCGCTCCATCTTCATCCGTCGCTCCTGCGCCTCCTTCATCGCCTGCATTCTCTCTCGATGAATCTCATCTAAATCCGGATCCTATGCATCCCATCCCATCGCGTCGACGAAACGAAACGGTGCGTCAGTCGCGCGCGCGCCCCGGCGTCGCCGTCGGTCAAGTCTCGAGTCAACGCGCATCTCTTCGCCCGCATCACGACGCGAACGACGCTCAAATCCACACGCCACGCGCGAAACGCGACACGACGCGCTCATCTCTCCCCCGCTCCCCAACTCCCGCACCTCGAACAAATCTCTCGCGTCCATCGCGCGCGCCTTTCCCATCGCGCGCGCGGTCGACTCGTCGCGCATCTTTTCCTTCATGTAATCCCTCGCCGCCGCCTCCATCACCGTGCCGTAATTGAGCGAGTGCATCGTGTCGCGAAATTTACCACCGTCCATGGCGCTCGCTCGGCGCTCTCGTCGTCTCTCGGCGCGCGCGCGAGTGGGTCGCGACGCGTTCGCGCGCGGATGAATGAATCGAGATTCGAGATGGGCGCGCATCGCATCGTCAGAGCGCGGACGCGCGTTTGGTCGACGCGCGCGAATCACGAGCGCGAGGACGACCGGTCGCGAAGAGAGGCCGACGATCGCGCGTCGCGCGCGCGAGTCGACGCGACGCGCCATCGTCCGGTCGGTCGAACTCGGAACGACCGACCGACGCGATATCATTTGGTGTTCGCGCGATGATGAACGCGGAAAACGGTGAGACCGCGGTGGGGACGCCGCCGCCGCCGGCGTACGAGAGCATACAATTTTCCCGAGACGCGGATGGCGCCGATGCGCTTCCGGACGTGCCGAGAGGGGACGGTTCCGGGTTCATTACGAATGAACGCGTCGAGGTGAGCGTCACCAATCCCACCAAGGTCGGCGACGGACTCACGGCGTACGCGGTGTACACGGTGAGCACGAAGAACGATGATCCGGCGTATAAGAAGGATCAATCCATCGTCGTTCGCAGGTACTCGGATTTTCAGTGGTTGCGAGGACGGTTATCGACGCTCTATCCCGGGATCGTGTTGTTTCCGCTTCCCGAGAAGACGGTGACGACGAGTCCGTTTCAGAGCGATTTCTTGGAGCACAGACGCTCGGGATTGGAGACTTTTTTGAAAAAAGTGGTGGAACACCCGGTGCTTGCGACGTGTGAGGACGTGGTGATGTTTTTAGAGGAGCAAGGTGGAAGTTCGTGGGATCAGCGAGCGCCGTGGTACTCGCGGGGGGCGATGGGCACGGCGCTCGGGGCGATGGATTCTTGGTTTCAGTCCATCGGTACGGCGACGGAGACGTGGAGCACGGGAGCGGGAATGGAGAGTGTGATGATGGAGGAGGATCCTAGTTACCTCGAGGCGACCGAGTACTTGCTCTTGCTCGAGGAGCGTCTCAAGCGCGCGCTCAAGAGCGGGAGCGAAATCGTCAACTCGGTGCACAATTTGGGAATCTTGACGGGGACGTTTGGTGAAAACGCCCATCACTTGGGCGATTGCGAGGAAAAAGGCGCGAAGATTCTCCTCGGCGAACAAGCCGGCGGGCTCGGACAGGCGTTCAGACAGGTGGGCGCCGCCGCGTGCACCATGCGCGCCCCCACCGAGGCGCAGGCGGAGCGTCTGGCGAAGAGGTTTCGCGCCCCGCTCAGACAATCGTTGCAATACGTTCGAGCGGCGAAAGAACAGATTGACGCCCGTCTCGACGCTCTCCTCAAGCTTCAGGCGTGCAGAGCCAAGGTACAATCCAAACGCGCCAAGCTCGAACAGGCGTTACACGCCCCACCGACGCCACCGCCCATTCCGCCGACGACGATTTTCGAGCGTCTCTCCGCCGCCGTCACGTCGCCCACCCCGGTCACCGTCGAGGAATTACAACGCGACGTCGGTCTCGCCGAATCCGCCGTCGAAGACGCCCAGAAAAAGTACGACGACATCAAATCCCGCATGACGAACGAGCTCCCTCGCGTGCACGCCGAGCTCGAACGAGTCATCAACGCCGCGTTCGGAGAAGCCGCCGCGTGCATGAAGGCGCTCGCCGAGACGCACGTCGACGCGTGGGAATCCGTGTTTCCGGGGTGCACCGCCGACGGCGCCGCCGCCGCGTGAACGCATCACCATTCATCCTTTTAATCACACGCGATATCGCACGCGCACGAGCCATCCCTCGACTCGAAACCGTCCCTCGACTGTCCCGTCGTCGACGCGTCTGTCGACGTCTCGTTGAAAATCACGAATCAATCCGTCAGTGCGCGACGACGCATGTCGTCGTCGCGTCGCACCTCCGCGCGCGCGCGCCTCGACGAAGCGCTCGAACGAACGGGTTCGGACGCACTCGCGTACGCGCGCGTCGGTAACGCCGACGTCGTGCGCGACCAACTCCTCGATCTCATCGCGGTGCGCGTTTTTCTTAATCTCTCGAAAAGGACGAAAACGACTGACGACGGACGATGCGCAGGCGTTTCCATCGCTCGTCGTCGATGAGGAGGTGTATTATCACACCGATGGCGCGCGTGAGCGATTACTCTGCGCGAAAGGGACGGTACCGATCGAGTACGGTGGTGGGAGATATAACATTCCGGTGACGGCGTACGCGCCGAGCGATTTTCCGAGCGCGGCGCCGACGTGGTACGTGACGCCGACGAGAGAGATGGTCGTCAAGGCGAATCACGCGTGCGTGGAGGCGGATGGAGAGGTGGTGTTGGAGAGGTTGATGACGTGGAACGCGCGATCGTCGAGCATGCGAGAGGCGGGGGAGAGGATGGCGGAGGCGTTTAGCGTCGAGCCGCCGGTGTTTTCGAAACCGACGCGGACGACGATGGCGACGGCGACGAACGGTGACGCGGGTATGGGGTCTCTGTTCGCGTCGTCGTCCGCGAACGCGACGTTGAGGTACCCGGAGATTAATTTCGGCGCGGATTCGACGGCGTTTCGCGGAGACGGCGAGACGCGTTTCGCGGAGACGAGAGAGTCGCCGACGACGAGTCCGAGGGCGGAAGACGCGGAAGAGGCGGGCCAACTGTTCCGCGATAGAATCATACGATCGTTAACGGCGAGATTGCGCGACGAAGCCGAGGCGCGTCTCGGCGTGGACGTCGAGCTCGTCGAGTCGCTCTTGTCGCGACAATCGGCGCTGTACGAGAAAAAGATGCGTCTGCGGCAAGAGTGCGCGGCGTACCAGAACCTGTGCGCGCGATACGAACGAGACGCGCACGAGCTCGATCGCGCGACGACCGTCATGGAGGATTGGTTACGAAAACACCCGCCGAGACACGAATCGACGGTGACGACGGCGTCGACGCTCGAGCGTTCGCCGGAATCCATCCTCCGTCCCGTCGACGCCGTCGGTCGACAAATCCTCGACGCCCACGTCCTCGACGCCGCCGTCGAGGACACGCTCGACGTCCTCGACGAGTTACTCAACGACGGCAGGGTCGAACTCGACGATTACCTTCGGCACGTCACGCGTCTGTGCGAGAAACAATTCGTCGCGCGCGCGGAGATTCTCGTCGCGTCTCGCGCGCAACGCGACCGCGGCGTCGTCGGCGGTCTCCAACGCGTCGGTTCCGACGCCCACCGCGCGTCCCCGAGACCGTCGATGATATAGTCATAGAATCGATCGACGTGTGATCACACACATCACACATCCCTCGCGCGTCTCGTCGTCACGGGGACTCTCGCGAGGCGCGCGCGAGAGAGAGAGAGAGAGAGACGCGAGGACTTATCCGTCGTCCGACGACACTCATCGCCTCTCGCCCACGCCGCGCGACGCGCGCGATGTCACTCGCGACGCGCACGACGACCACCGTCCACCCCTCCCGCGCGCGCGTCCCTTCCCATCGCGCGACGCGCGCGAGGGACGTCTCCACCACCGTCGTCCCTCGGTCGTCCCCGCATCCATTCATCCCCGCGGTCGTCGCCGTCACCGTCCTCGGCACCGCTCTCGACGTCTCACACGTCGCACACGCCAAAGAATCTCCCGTCACCGTGTTCGCCGGGGACTATTACGATCCCAATCATCCCGGATGTCCTCGATCGATCGACGCGAGGGGCGTCGTCAGCGGTTTCGATCCCGTCCCGTTCGCGCGCGGACGCGGATGTCGAGGAGTGAAGAAGGCCGATCTCGAGCGAACGAGCGAAAAGTTTAAAAAGTGGAGCGTGCGATCGAAAATATCCGGGAACGAGATCACGATCGATTTCAACGCCAAGGATGGAAGCGGGGAAAAAGTCACGGGAAGGTGGACCGGGAACGGCATCGCGCTTCCGGACGGGACGACGTGGCGAAAAAAGAGTGATTCTCAGGCGTGGACGCCGCGGTGAGAGGACGCACGCGCGACGCGACCGCGACCATTTATTTATATATTTATTATGCATGCACGTTCGTAGGCGACGATGCGGGCGAGGTTTACCGCGTACGCGCGCAAGGACGCGGAATACGTCGTGACGAGCACGCACGCGACGTCTCCCGATCACGCGCGCGCGTCCTTGCTCGCTGATGCGTCCCAGAGCGCCTTCGACTCCTTCTCCCCGCTATCTATCCCATCGTAGCACCACACACCATCATCCGATCGCGGCGGTTCGATCGCCGCGCGCGTCGCGGTGGACGCGAATCTATCGACCTCGTCCATTGTAAAAAAAGTGAACGCCAACCGTCGGTGCACGGACGATCGATGCGCGCGAATACGACGCGCGCGAATACGACGCGCGACGAATCGAATCGATGGAGAGACGTCACGCGTGGGGAATACGCCCGCGCCCGAGGGAATGGCGGGGTGAGACGCCGACGCGCATGGAAATCAGGCAGATGATGCCTGATTTCCCGAGGAGAGCGGACGCGATGAAGGAGGCGTACGAGTACTTCATCAACGTGCACGAGGAGCACCACCTCGCGTGCGAAAACGCGCGAATTTCGGTGGTCTTGGAACACAGGGCGGAAGTCATCGCGTTCGATGGGGCAACATACCTGGAGAAAATGTCACTGTTAAACAAGATGGTGCAAAGGTGGCGAGAGCGGGTCGCCGAAGAGTTCGAGACGATGCGTGAGAGGGCCGCCATCGATGTGTGCTTCGAACCGGAGCGTGCACGAGCGAGAACATTCGAAGAAATTGCCGAGCGAGTCACTAGGGGCGTACAAGAAATGTTTTCGCGATCCACCGACACTGTCGTGCACCGCGATCTTTACAGTCGGATCGGTGGGTGCCTGTGTTGGGGGACGTGGGCGACGGTGCTCGATCCGTCGGTGATTCCGGAATGGTCCGAAAAAGTCTTCCCGATCCTTCGCATTTTCGGTGCGAAGGTGAAGGTGTCGGGCCTTCTGGTTTCACTGGCGTCGAGCACGTTCAGGATAAAAGAACTTCTCACGATGGGCCAAGTTCGAGAGTGTTTTCCGCCAGCTGACTATTGTCACTGGGGTTCGTTACGAGACGCGCAGGACGACACATCATCAGGCGCTTTGTTCGTGTGTCATCCGATTGAGATCGCTGGATTGAAAATACGTGGACTGGTCTGGCAGAACACAAGTTTGTGTTCCAGAGAATGGAGCGTCAATGTTGATGCGCGTGTCGCGGGGCGGAAAGCGGCGTCGTTGATTCCAGCCAAAATTCGGGAGACGATGGAAATGAGCGGATGCGAGATCAAACTTGCCAACATCACGCGATTGTGCGGCAACGGCGCTGTCATCGAGCACCTCCGTCGCGAGAGTAAAAGGCACGGGCGAAAGGATGTATTCGATCGATTGTTCAGCACCAGAGACGAGGACGCTGTGGACGGTTTCGTTTGGTTTAATCCGTCCGGGCGACAAGAACTGATGGGCCATTGGGCCGTCGGCGTCCCCTACGACCGCGACCCCGCTAGACCGCCTCTCTTGATCTCGACTGACATGCATCACGCAATTTCCGCAGATTTCAATCTCTTGGACACCGATCTCTCAACGATCGGTCTGCGTGAGACGCACGTCAGTCGAGTGTTGCTTGGATACATTTCGCGCACAAACATCGAACGACACGGGAAGAACAACGTGTTCTTGGGATCCAAATGGTCACACGAGGAGCGTCAAAAGGAGCTTCCACGTTTCGCCATCAACGCGCACACCGCGGCTCGCTATCTCGGAACCTCTTTACTTCTGACGTCGAATCCCGCGCGACCGATGGAAGAGATCGAAGTTTTCGAGAACCTCACACCCGAAGAGTTCAACGCGAAGTGCGAGGCCGTGTGGCGCACCATGGACAACGACCATCGGTGGGCCGCATCGGAACTGACGCTCGCAGGAACGATTGATCGCGCGTGGTGTTTGGATCAACGCTTGACGGCGAGACTACACCGGTATCGGGCCGGTGGTCCGCCAGAGCTCGGGTTGAACCCGGGCTGTTACCTCGTGTTCCGCGCCGGGAACATCTTCGCCTCCGCGAAGATCCCAGAACGCGCCGTGATCGCAGCCGTGGAAAACCGCGTCGATCTTGACGGAGACACCCCCTTCGATGTCGAAGACGACGAATTTTCGGAGGACGAGGACGCCCCTTCGGAGTCCGACGAGTCCGAGGGGTATTGATGAATTGAGAAACCTCTCCACCGAGCGAGCGATCTTCGCGGCCGCGACCGAAACGATACTTGAAAACTAGTTTGTAACTGTACGCTTCTAGTAAGAAGAATCCATACTACAACCTACTCGATGAAAAATACCCGGGGAAATCTACAGTATTTTGTGCAGCTAGTGTGTACCTAGTAATTCAAGACTGACCATGCTTCATAGAATTCGCCGCCGCGTCGACTCGCGCAGCGCTCGCTCCACCGCCTGCCGCGCGCCATTCTCTACAGCCTCGCGCCTATGAGCAGCCGTGTCCTCCGCGGCGAGAGCTTCGTTGCGTATCAACTCTTTCGCGAGATTGATGTATCTCAACACTCGCGCGTGCTCTTCGAGCGGTGGCAAGCCGTGCGCATCGCGCGTCGCCGCTCGAAGGAAACCGTCGTCGGCTGTCCAAACATCCTCATCCTCTTCATCGTTCACGACATCTCTGCCGTCCGGCAAGGAGAGCATGAATGTCAGTTTCGGACGCCTCGCGGCGTGAAGGAAATCCACTATGCGTCGCAGCTTTGTCGGTAATCTTTGAATCGCCGTCGTGAAGTTGCGGAGCGCTCTCACGGCAAATCTCCTCTCCACCTCTTCGTCGTCGTCTCCCTCCCAGTTGAAGACCGTGCGACGAGACGGCATGCGGCGCGATGCGTGAACGTGACGAGCGTCGATGAACGTGTGCGCGCGCGTGTGCGCGGTCCGCGCGCGCGGATGTGGCGTCGAACTGGATCGCACGGAACCACGCAACCGAGGAAGGACAATCGTCGTCGCGCCCTCGACCGCGATACCTTATTTAAGGCTTCTCGCGACCGCGATACCTTAT
>MDTE01150754.1_pt1 | contig 18878 bp, 13 predicted proteins | sample 811231 | NCBI WGS metagenome assembly MDTE01 (sample SAMN05326651, study PRJNA326480) | marine metagenome | isolation source: seawater | place: Indian Ocean: Red Sea | collected 2010 | reverse complement strand
GCCTCCATTCGCCGCTCCACAGAACCCGCCGCAGCCGTCGACACCGCAGTCCTTGCCTGCGCAATCCGGTACACAGGTGCAAACACCGTCGATGCAGATGTCTTCTGCATCGGAACAGCCTCCATCGGCGGCGCCACATACACCGCCGCAGCCGTCACTGCCACAGTCTTTACCCGAACAATCGGGGATACAGGGCTCGGGACCACAGACGCCCTCTGTACAGATGTTTCCATCCTCACAGGTGCCGCAATCACCGGCACAGCCATCTGTACCGCAATCTTTCCCTTCGCAGGCCGGAACACATTCGCAGGCGTTATTTACACATTCCTCCTGGGGACCACTACACGTTCCACAGTCCAGGGTTTCACCACAACCATCGTCGATGGTACCGCAAGTCGCCGTTTCGTCTTCGCAGGTTGTTGGGGTACAGGAGGTGCCCGGATCTTCACTCGTGCCCGGATCTTCACTCGTGCCGGGGTCTTCACTCGTACCGGGGTCTTCACTCGTACCGGGGTCTTCGCTTGTACCGGGGTCTTCACTCGTGCCGGGGTCTTCACTCGTGCCCGGATCTTCACTCGTGCCGGGGTCTTCACTCGTATTGGTGTCTCCACCCGTTCCCGAGGATACGCTACTGCAACCCAAGGCTGTAATCAATGCCAGGCAAAGAATAAGGACAGAGGACTGACGGATGCATTTCATGAAGAACTCCCAGGCGAAGAATGAGCCACTAAAATAACGCAGTTGTACCCACGGAGCAATTCATTGGGGGAGCGAGGAAACGAATGAATTGGCCATTGCTCGAGTCAGCGCCAACCCGTCTCCACAGATACGCCCCCTACGTACGTACACAGCCGCTTATCTTACCCAGAAGATACGGTTGGTTTCCTCCACGAAACAAAGTGGAAACATCCGCAGTGATTTGTTTCGTACCCGAAACAAGGCCGAAACATTTGTGATGGAAAATGAGCGTAGGGATTTCCGGGAATGTTCGTCCGTTTATCAAGGAAGTTGTCATGGAAAATCAAGTCGTACTCAATAGTATCTGGGTTCTGCTCAGCGCGTTCCTGGTATTTTTTATGCACGCAGGTTTCGCTCTCGTCGAGAGTGGCTTTTCCCGTCGAAAGAACGCGGTCATCGTTCTTTTGAAAAATGTAGGGGTTGTGTCTATCGCCTCGATCGCGTTTTACCTCATCGGCTTCGGCTTTATGTTCGGAGATTCGAACGGATTCATTGGTATGTCGGGGTTTGCTCCGGCCGCGAATGAAGCCGTAGCGGGTGCACCCGACAGTCTGCCCCTATTCGTATTCCTGTTTTTCCAGCTTGTGTTTGCCGCTACTGCGACGACGATCGTCAGTGGAGCGGTAGCAGGACGAGCACGCGTCGCGACCTTCTTCTTATTTACGGTGGTTGCCAGCACTCTCATCTACCCGGTGATCGGTCATTGGGTATGGGGTGGTGGTTGGTTAGCCGAATGGGGCTTTGTTGATTTTGCCGGTTCTACCGTCGTGCATGCGACGGGTGGGGCGATGGCGGTAGCTGCGGTAATCGCCGTGGGACCCAGATTGGGGCGCTTTTCCCAAAATGGAAACGTCAATCGCCTGTCGGCACATAATGTGCCCCTCGCTGCCCTTGGTGTGATTATCCTCTGGCTCGGCTGGTTTGGCTTTAATGGCGGAAGCACCCTGGAGGCTGACGTAGAATCCATTGGAACTATCATCCTTGTGACGAACCTATCCGCGTCGGCTGGTTTCTTGGCCGCGCTCTTCCACTTGCGTCTGCGAACATCCAAGATGGACTTTGGTGTGGCTCTGAATGGAGCTTTGGCCGGTCTGGTCGCGATAACGGCGGGTTGTGCTGTGATCGGACCCATGGAATCGATGGTTGTCGGTTTGATAGGCGGTATCATCGTTGTAGAAGGAACCTTCCTTCTGGAGCGATTCAAGATGGATGACCCGGTTGGCGCTATCCCCGTACACCTTATGAATGGTCTGTTTGGAACAATCGCGGTTGGTTTGTTCGCGAATAGTGGAGATACGATCGGGCTGTTCCACGGTGGTGGCGCCACTCTTCTTATCCATCAGGTGGTGGGTGCGACGGCCTGTGCCGCGTTCGCGGGACTGACCGGCGTACTCGTTTGGTTCGGTATGAAGAAGATCCTCTCCATTCGAGTGCCGACGCAGCATGAGCTGGAAGGTCTCGATATTTCGGAATGTGGTCACCTTGCGTACGGAATCGACGACATCGTCGTAGAGCTCCCGAAAGAGGTGGACTCCATGGAGCCCGTACGTAAGAAGGCCAGCTAGACCTCTCTTCGATAGGTCTACTGCGGTGCCTTGATCCAGGTACCGACTCCTTTGTCGGTAAATAGCTCAGCCAGCAGGTTGTGGTGTACGCGTCCGTCGATGACATGGGCGCTCACTACACCGGACTCCAAAGCATCCAGGATGGTGCGGACCTTCCGGCCCATGCCACCAATAATGATTCCTTTGGACAGTAGATCCTTCAACTGGTCGGGCGTGGCCTGGTGCAGAATATTCGCACCGTCGAAGATTCCGGTGACATCGGTCATATGCAAGAGCTTGAAGGCCTCAATGGCAACGGCTACTGCGGACGAGACCTTGTCCGCGCTGATGTTGTAGGTGTCGCCTTTTTCGTCGAGGCCAATCGGAGAGATCACCGGAATATAGTTCTGCTCGAGCAACATCCCGATCATTTCGCCTCGGACGCTCTCTACATCGCCCTGACGAGCATCGGGGTTGCTGCTGTTCAAGGGGCGAGCCTGAATCAGATTCCCGTCCTTGCCCGATAACCCGATGGCTTGGCCGCCGAGTCTCTGGATTCGTGTCACCAGATCGGTGTTGACGCTACCGGTCATGACCATTTCCAGAACTTTGATGTCTTCCGTTTCCGATTTGTCGCTTTCCGCTAATTGATGGGTGGCTTTACCCATACGACGTAGAGTCTCGGAAATATCGTTTTCGCCTCCGTGGACGACAACGGGGCGGAGTCCAGCGGCTTGAAGAAGGACCAGGTCTTCCGCAAACGCATCTTTGAGATCCTCACGGATCATGGAGGCTCCTCCATAACGGATCACCGCAATGCGTCCGACGAACTTCTGTATGTACGATAACGCCTCTACCAGGAGCCTTCGTTTCAGGCCGGGACTATGCGTCTCCAGGGGCTCTGATTTGGAGACCGCATTAATGGATACATAGCCGTAACTCATATCGCAGCCCCAGGCCCAGGCATCGTATTCGCCGAGTCCAAGTTGGACCGTATAGGTGACTTCTGGGCCTTTAAGGGTGGCAGAACGACCCGTGGGTACCCCGCCTTCGACCTCCAGCACGTCGTTCACGTAAAGATTCAGCTTAGTGAGATCCAACGCAATACCAAGGCGCGCCGCTTCGGCTCCGACGGCGGCAACACAGCGTCCAGCCCCGGACATATCTCCAAAGACGGAGCATTTGAAGAGGCTGCTGGTGATGGTCGAGCGCGACAGAGCACGGGCAGTGTCCAGGTCGGGGGCACCACAAACCTGGAGAGACACAAGCCGTGTCGCTCCCTCCCCATCTGCGGCGATCATTTTGGCGAGCTCTTCACAAATGGAATGGACAGCATCCACGAAGGCGGTCGTCTGACTATCCACCTGCACTCCGCTGGCACCATTGGCCAATAGGACGACCATATCATTGGTTGATGTATCCCGATCTACCGAGACCTGACTGAACGTGGAGGCATTCGCAGATTGAAGAATCGAACGAAGTTCGTCAGGGGAACAGTCCGCATCTGTACAGATGTATCCGAGCATGGTGGCCATATTCGGATGAATCATCCCCGAGCCCTTCGCGATGGCGGTCAGATGAACCGTCTTGTCACCGATTGTAACCGTCCGCTCGGTGCTCTTTATAGCCTTGTCGGTTGTGAGTATCGCTTCGGCGGCATCTCCAGGATCGTCCTGGAGCGCAGCAGCCAGAGCGCTGATCTGCGATGAGGCGACATCGATAGGGAAGGGAACCCCGATACTCCCGGTAAAGGATGTGATAACCGATTCTGGGGTACAGTCGAGCCTTGAAGCCACTTCTCGGGCTAGACGTTCGTCCGCCTCTATCCCAGCGGGTCCCGTCATGGCGTTGGCGTTTCCCGACGCGATAACAACAGCGTGAATACCACTGGCGGGGAGGAGCTTCTGGCCTCGGTCGATGCATGATGCATGTACCGGGTTGCTGGTGAAGATAGCCGCTGCGTTGGCCGGCGGGGTGGATTGTATGAGGGCTAGATCCTTACGTTGGACTTTGATGCCCGCATGGATGCCCGCAAAGCGAAACCCCTTTGCCTGGTTCCCACTCATGGTAGGAGACCGTCGGTTTCGGAATAGCCGAACATCAGGTTCATATTCTGCACGGCCTGACTGGCGGCACCTTTCATCAGATTGTCGATCGAACCGAAGACTCGAGCCCAGGAGGATTTGATGACGGGTGCTACCCCGACTCGACATAAGGGGGTGCTCAGAACACGCCGGACTCCCAGATCTGCGCCGGGTTCAACGACCTGTACAAAGGGCTCGTTCTGATACCGCTCCTTCAAACATTCCAGAAGGTTGTCCGCGGTAATGCCGGGATTGACCTTTACGTAGGCCGTGACCAATAGCCCCCGTTGGATGGGAAGAAGGTGGGGCGTAAAGAGGACATCCCGTCCTAATCCTCGTTCCAATTCGGGCACATGTTGATGTTGGCCGACACGGTACGGGTAGTGGTTGTCCACCAACTCATTAAAGAGAAGGGTTTCGTCGACCTTTCGACCCGCACCCGTGGCGCCGCTCTTGGCGTCGACGTGGATGGGCTCGGACGCGAGCATATTCTGGTTGATAAGTGGTAGCAGGGCCAACTGCGTGGCTGTGGGATAACAGCCGGGATTCGCTACCAGGCGGGCGTCGGATAATTGCTCGCGGGCAAATTCGGTCAAGCCATACACTGCGTCGTCGCTCGCACGATAGGCGTTCGATAAGTCGATGACTCGTGCTCCTCGCTCCAACCATTGGGGGGCAAGCCTAGCGCTGGCGTCGGCAGGAGTCGCCAGGAAGGCGAGATCGGCGGACTGATCTAGAGTTTTTTCGTATCGGAGTGCACCGACGGGGCCTGGTAGACCCAGGATCTCATGAACGGGACGTCCAGCCCATCGAGAGGAGCTCAAACCCACGATCTCTACGCCCGCATGCCTGGCGAGGATGCGGGATAGTTCCATGCCTCCATATCCGGAGGCGCCTTCGATGACGATTGTATGCATTGTCTTGCATGGCTCCAAAGTCGCGCAGCCCGTGTATCAGGCATTGCGTTGGGATGCCAGTCCCGGAGCCGATCCCCCTTGGTACTACGCTATCCGGGCGACCGAGGGAGCACCGGGTATCGGCCGATAACAGGGGCGCTATCTGCTCTATTATGGAGACTGGCACGACTTGTGCTTAGTTTACCGCTGCCCGGGGGGTCAGAACCCCAGTTTAGAGATCCGCTGCGGAGCCGGTAGCTAATGTTTAGGGTTCTGATCCCCCATATTCTTACATTTTCTCGACGCGTTCACGGTGCATCGTTAGACTGATTTACAGGGTTTCAACTCTGTGGGGAATGGTGAAGTTCGTTGCAGCTACGGTCCGTATCGTTTGTTTTGTTGCGCTGAGTCTCGGCGCAACAGCGGATGTATATGCAACAAAATCTGTTTCCTCCTGGCTTCCTTTGTTTCGTGGGGTAGACCACGCGGTAGGCTTTACGGACTCTTTGGAACCCGTGGACCAGTTTGCTCAGGCTGTTCGTATTGATCTGTCCGATCCGGACATTTTGTTCATCACAACAAGCGCGACCTTGACGGGTTTATACGATGCGTGGAGTGACAATACGTTGGATTTTCTACGCTACCGGGGGCTTCAGTTAGCGGTGAATGCCAACCCCTTTGGGCCGTGTTGCAATACGATCTCCGTCGCGTCGGATATCCACGGCCTAACCATATCGCAGGAGCAGCTCGTGTCGGAGGCGGATGAGCGAGCCCCGGTTTCCTTATTGCTCTCGGCCGATAACGAGGCCTGGTTTACGGAGTCCTACCCGGCAATTCCTCACGACGGTGTCTATACGGCGGCCTCGGGAACCGAATATGTATTGGGGGAAGGGGTTACGGTATCCGATAACCCGGAACGAATGGCACGCACCATATTCGGTCTGGGGGATCGTGAGCTGCCGGGGGATAATGGCTATCTCTATCTCGTCGTAATCGACGATAGCTTTCTTTCGTATAGCGAGGGGGCAACCCTTGCCGAATCTGGTGAATGGCTCGCCCTCTTTGGAGCCCATACGGCCGTAAGTATGGGAGGTGGCCCTAATTCCACGTTGGTCCGTGAATATGGCGATGAAGAGGTGGTGATGAACCAACCCACCACGGGGGTCGTCTCTCTTGGAAGCAACTTCGGGTTTTATGCAGCCCCGATCGGATGGGAGAGTTTTGGCTGTATGTTCAAAGCGCCGGGCTCCAGCTGTCTGGATGACGGTCTTTTCTGTAATGGACCCGAGATATGTGATGACACCGGCACCTGCGTTTCGGTTGGGGCCCCTTGCGTCGGAGAGGAAATCTGTGACTCCATCTGCAACGAGGAAGAGGACAACTGCGCCGCACCGGCCGGCACGATCTGCCAAACCGCGTTGGTCGGTCTTTGTGACGGTGTCGATGTCTGTGATGGCGCCGGAGGCTGTATTCCAACCTTGAGCTCCCCGGATATAGTCTGCAGAGAGGCAGCCCACCCCTGTGATGCGCCCGAATATTGTACGGGTACCTCCGCAGCCTGTCCCCAGGATACTCTCCTGGAAGACGGGGCAGATTGTGATGATGGCGACTTCTGCAACGGATTGGAACAGTGTTCTGAAGGGTCATGCCAGATGGGTGAAGCACCGATCTGCGACGATGGCGATCCCTGCACAACGGATTTCTGTTTGGATGGCTGTGTCTTTGAAGCTCTACCGGACTGCTGTGTGGGTCCTCAATGTAGCGATGTCGTGACCTCAGATATCGGTCTGGATGTGGTCGTTGAGGTCGACGGGAACGGCGGGGTCGTCAATGGTCCGGAAGGCTGCGGTTGCAGGGTCGGAGCGCAGCAATCCGCTCCAATGGTACCCGTGCTGATGGCGACTGGATTACTCTCGCTCCTATGGTGGGGGCGGCGCCGGGCAGGCCAGCGCACCGAAGGCTTGCTCTAAACCGGACGATCGAAGTAGGGTCCTCTACGGTTATTTTGCCGTTCCCTAGATCGTATCCGTGGAGTTCAACCAATGCCTGGTATTGATGAAGGCCGTGAGTTTCGTTCTCTCGGTGTGGCCATCCTGACGCTGTCCGATACACGAACCGAAGAAACGGACACCAGTGGTGCAACCTTGCGTGACCGAGCCGTATCGGCGGGCCACCGTGTCGTGGATAAGGTGATCGTTACCGATGATCTGGCGTTGGTACAGTCGCAACTGCGAAGCTGGGTGGAGCGCGCCGACGTAAATATTATACTGACCACCGGGGGGACAGGGGTTACGGGGCGTGATATCGCACCAGAGGCGGTACGGTCGGTTGCGGAGAAAGAGATCCCGGGCTTCGGAGAGCTCTTTCGCTGGTTGAGCTACGAACATATCGGGACGTCGACGATTCAAAGCCGAGCAATGGGGGCGGTTGCCAATGGGACCTACATCTTTGCTCTTCCAGGCTCGACCGGAGCGTGTCGAGATGCCTGGGATGGTATTCTGATACACCAACTCGATAACCGGTATCGTCCCTGTAATTTTGCCGAACTGATCCCGCGCCTACAGGAACAGTAGGTTTATCTGGAGTCGGCAGCTGGTTCGGAGAAGAGAGTTGTGTCCTCCAGTCGTAGGGCTGTCAGAGAACCACCCCAGACGCAGCCACTATCGAGAGAAAAGACGCCTCCATGATGGTGGACCCCAAGTGCTGCCCAGTGGCCACATACGATACGATGGTCTGCCGATGCTCGCGGCGTGACCGCAAACCATGGGTGGAGCGTGGGAGCCATAGAATCAAGAGGGCCTTTGTAGTCTAGATCCAGGCGGTGGTCCGGGTGGAGAGCCCGCATTCGCGTTAACACTGCGAGCCGGTAGCGTTGGTGGTCTTCAGGGGAATGACACTCGTCGGCGTGGCCGGGGCAGGGCTTCTTTCGGGACTCGGTCAGAAAGGTCTGCCAGGTCGGTCCCTGTAGCGCGGCCTCCAACTCGCGGGCATAGGAGATGGCAAGGGATGCATCCCACGAAGGGTGTAATCCGGCGTGTACCATAAGCCAGCCATTCTCTTCGACCAGGAGAGGGCGGTGTCGAAGCCATTCGATGAGCTGGTCTGCATCGGGGGCGTCGAGAACGGCCTGCAGTGTGTCTCCGGCCGTGATGGGTCGCACTCCTGTCGCTACCGCTAGAAGGTGGAGGTCGTGGTTACCGAGGACGGTCTGTACGGAATCACCTTGTTCGTACGCCCAACGAAGAACCTTTTCTGAAGAGGGGCCTCGATTGATGAGGTCTCCTACCAACCATAACCGGTCCTGTCCTCTGGTGTACCCGATACGGTCAAGGAGCCGGCAAAGGGTTTCATAACACCCCTGAATATCACCGATAGCATAGGTGGCCATGCTCGTCATGATGACGCAACCGACGTTTGCTGCCAAGTGGCGCCTTCCAGATGCGCTGCTCTCTACGAGCAAAAAGACAGCGGGTTAACGTCGAATATACGAGGTCTTTGCGTGGCGGTTTTCAGATTGTCGGAGATATCTGGTTTTGTTGTCTCAATTCCGACATTCGACCGCTCGTTGGAACCTCGGAATTGGGGAGGAAGTTTCCATGCCAGTACCGGTTTGGCTCCGAGGCTCCAACCAATGGGCGAATGACCGCCATCTTCGATCCAGATCGGACCTCTCGCAACTTTTTTAGGAGCGAATTTTCGGAGTCGATTCGAGCCGTTAGGGGGCACTAGAGCGCAGTGGGTTGATGGCGCTATTTAGAGGTTGTTTTTTGCTTTTCTTGAAAAGAATGACAGTGCGCCGATCACCGCCAGGCCGAGTAGAAACCAGGTGCCAGTTATTGCCACCTGGTTTGTGAATTCCGAAGGTAAAACTGCGGTGTCTACGACCCCATCGGTGGTTCGAAATGGCCATATCTTTCGCAGACTCCCGATCATTAATCCGGTCAGCCCGGCCATCGTCATGTCGTGGGCTCGATCCAACAACCAATTGAGGAATCGGGAAAAGGCCAGGATCCCGATGCCGAGACCAGCCATAAAGATAAGAATCACCGGTAGGGAGTCGGTGTTTTTTTCGTATACGAGCGAATGAACCCGGAAGAGAATGTACTCGTATTGGCCCAACATCAGGAGCAGGAAAGAGCCACTGATCCCCGGTAGGATCATGGCACTTATGGCGATGACACCCACTACAAAAATATACCAGAGGGGGGTGTCTTTTCCGCCGACTAACGGGGTGGGCTGCTCTACGGTCAGATGGCTCTCTCCTCGTACGTTCACAAGGGTCGATGCTTCCATATTCGAGTCCACGCCTGCGCGAACAGCGAGGACCGGTATTGCGGTGCGTTGCCCTCGCTCTATCTTCATATCCGTTGCCGGCCGGAAAAAGACCCCAAGCTTTTCATAGCGTTTGTCGGTTTCTGTCGGCGGCGCTGCGGCAAAGCGTGTTTTCTCGGCGCTCAGCTGAAAGCTCTCTTCTGGGCCATTCCATTGGACGTAGATCTGCCCTTTGGCCATAGAGGAGGTGTCGAGTCGAATCCCCATCAACAGGAACGTAAGTATGGCCACCGCTGCAAACGCGATCAGCTGTCGTGGGTGCTTGGTCCGAATCATGCTCCATGGAATAAGAGCGGATGCGAGTACAAGGCCGAAGAAGAACCCCTTGGTGTAGGTGGGGTAATCCAGGAGTAGACCCGGTAGGATCTTGACCATGGTCAGCCCGGCGACGACGATCCCCACACCCACGAGGATCAAGAAAGCCGTGATTTGAACATCACGATCGATACCTGCGGGTCGTGCACGAAGTTGGTCGATATCATCCATGGCAACTCGACCGGCCAGGATCGACCAGATCCCTTTCCAGTAGGCACCGGAGAGGAGCGATTTCAGGAGCCCGAGACCTACGCAGTGAATGCTGAAAACCAGCTTGCGGTAGATCCCGGTGATCAATGCCATAGTTCCGCCACTGACGCCTGGAATGACGTCTGCAGCTCCCATCAAGAATCCTTTTAAGGTCAGTACAAGTCGACTACGCAACGAAAGCCTCATAGGTGGAAATAGGGTCGGCCCGAGTTAGCTTTGTGTGGGCCGGGCGTCAAGTCCCATCGGTTGTCCCTTGTACCGAAACAGTCATAACGGGCAGGACGCGAACGTCCTTAAGGGAGGGAACATAGGTACGGATTCGGCGGAGCGCGTCCATATCAAGATCGGCCCAGATGACCTCGGGCTCGGGTCCTGCTTCGGCCAATACCGTACCCCATGGATCCAGAATAAGGCTATGCCCATAGGAGCGACGGTTCTCTCCGTGCTGTCCTGTCTGGCCCGGGGCAATTACGAAGGCCTGGTTTTCGATCGCTCTCGTCTGTAAGAGAGGTTTCCAGTGGACCTTGCCGGTTCGTTCCGTAAAGGCGGATGGTACCGCGAGAATGGTTGCTCCGGCCATAGCCAACGCACGGTAGACTTCCGGGAAACGCAGGTCGTAGCAGATACTCAAGCCGATGGGACCGAAGGGGCTCTTTGCCATCACCAGGGTATCCCCGGGTGCGATGGTATCGGCCTCATCAATATCACTCGGTTTGCCTGCGTTGAGCGAGAAGAGGTGTATCTTGCGGTATGTGGCGGAGATCTCACCTTTGTCATCCACCAGAACACAGGTGTTGAAGGGGCGGGCAGCATCGCCTGAATCTTCCGTTAAACTACCGATCAACAGCCAGACCTGGTGGCGCCGCGCGGCCTGCTTCAAAGCCTCGAACTCCGAACTGTCTGGGAACAGAATGGGGGCCGTTTCCGTGTTGTCCAGACGCAGATAGAGGGTGTTCTCTGGCAACATGATCAACTGTGCTCCGCCGTCCACAGCGGTTTCGATGCTGGCCAGGGCTTTTTCAAGATTATCCGCCGGGTCTGGGCCACTGCATAGTTGGACTGCAGCTACCCGGGAAACCGAAGGGATACTAGCGGGAGTTTCCATGGTTGAAGTCATACCATGTTCGAGCCGAAAGGCCAGTCGGAATGGAATCCAGATGCCGAGGCGAAACCTCCCAGGTCTTGATTTGTCGGACCCTTCGTACGCTAATGCTGGACCTTGACCTCTGAGCATGCTAGACGCAGCCCCTCGGGACGTTAGGAAATTTGCATGTCTACAGTGCCAATTGAAGAACTTCACGCGGTACGAGATCTGGCCTTGAAGGCGGTCTCGGAAGCGAACGCTGATGGGGAACTCGAAGAGGTTTCGCGTACCTATCTTGGCAAGAAGGGGCAAATTCGAAAACATATGCGGGTTCTCGGACAGTTGAGTCCCGAGGAGCGCCCCGCATTCGGTAAGGCCGTGAACGATGTGTCGACCGAGGTCGAAGACGCGTTGGAGACCCGCCGGAAAGAGCTACACGCCATTCGTCGTGCGGCGGCGCTGACCGACCCTCATTTCGATCCCACATTGCCTGGAACACGTCCGGCAAGTGGTACGGTTCATCCGTTGACCCTGGTGGATTGGCGACTCGACGAGATTTTTCGTTCGATGGGGTTCTATGTTCTTGATTATCCGGAGATCGATACCGAGTACTTCAACTTCGAAGCTTTGAATGTACCTGCGGATCACCCAGCCCGCGATATGCAGGATACATTCTGGATCAATGATGAGCATTTGCTTCGTACCCACACCAGCGCGGGGCAGGTGCGTGCGATGAAGGAGTTTAAACCTCCGTTCAAAGCAATCTTTCCTGGGCGGGTATTTCGCTATGAAGCGACCGATGCCTCCCATGACCACACCTTCCACCAGGTCGAAGGTCTCTACGTGGATCGTGAGGTCTCCGTCGCGAACCTGATCGCCTCGATGAAGACTCTGCTCTCGGAGATCTTTGGTCGAGAAGTCGAGATACGGTTACGACCCGGCTATTTCCCCTTCGTAGAACCTGGATTCGAGCTGGACATAAGCTGTCTGGTCTGTGGTGGTGGCGGGTGCTCTGTATGCAAACAATCCGGCTGGGTAGAGCTTCTCCCCTGTGGGTTGGTTCACCCCAATGTATTGCGTGCTGGTGGTCTTGATCCTACAGCATGGCAGGGTTGGGCCTTTGGTTTGGGACTGTCTCGTCTTGTGATGATGCGTTACCAGATCGATGATATTCGCCATCTTCTGTCCGGAGATATTCGCTTCTTGCGGCAATTTGAAGGAACAGGCCTTGAATAACTCTAATACACGAAAGGATAGGACGAACCGGTGAAGTATTCCCTGGCATGGCTTGGACGGTATGTTGACCTGTCCGGTGTTGATTTCGCCGAACTTGCGAATCGCTTTACGCTCGCTGTAGCCGAAGTTGAGGGGCTGGAGAGCGTCGGCGAGGGCCTCGAAGGGATCCTTGTCGCCCGGGTTGAAGAGGTCGCGGCGCATCCCGATGCGGATAAGCTTACGGTCTGCGAGGTTAACGATGGGAGCGGTACCCTCCGAACGGTGGTTTGCGGTGCGCCGAATGTGAAAAAAGGTATGACCACGGCCTTGGCGGTTCCAGGCACCCAGTTGGGTGATTTGAACGTGCAAAGCGCGACAATCCGTGGCGTAGAGAGCCATGGAATGTTGTGCTCGGAGCAGGAATTAGGACTTACCGATTCGCATGACGGCATTCTTGTTCTTCCTTCGGACTGGGAGCCAGGTACACCACTCCATACACTGATCCCCTTGGTGGATTTCCTATTGGAGGTCGACAATAAGTCCATCACCCATCGCCCCGATTTATGGGGGCATGTGGGGGTTGCTCGTGAGGTGGCCGGCTTATTGGAGCGTCCATTGCTTTTCCCGGATACGACGATTACGGAGGGGGAGGCCGCCGGTCCAGAGGTCCAGATCGATGATTCGTCTCGCTGCCCCCGTTATTGTGCGCTGGGCCTTACGGGAATCCAGATCGAAGACTCTCCCTTATGGTTGAAGACTCTTCTTCATCGTTGCGGAACACGTCCCATCAATAACGTGGTCGACGTTACAAACTTTGTGATGATGGAGCTTGGCAATCCTCTTCATGCATTCGATGCTCGCGAAATAATGGATCACCCCATTGTGGTTCGTCTGGCCTCCGAGGGGGAAAATGTCGTTACGCTGGATGATCAGGAACGCGTCTTGACCTCGAAGGATCTTGTCATCTGTTCGGGCGAACGTCCGGTGGCCGTTGCAGGCGTGATGGGGTTGGCGAATAGCGAGGTTCGCGACGACACCACAGAGCTCGTTCTGGAGTCCGCGAACTTCCGAGCCGAGAGTGTTCGGCGCACATCGATTCGGCTTGGACTGAGAACCGAGGCTAGCAGTCGATTTGAGAAGTCTCTCGATCCAGCGAATCCGCCGATAGCTGCTAAGCGGTTTGCAAATCTCCTGATGGAGATCTGTCCTGCGGTAAAAGTATCGACTCGCTTAAGCGACGTATGCACTGCGGATCTGACGCTACCCACGATTGAGACGTCAGTCAGCCATATCAACAGTCGCCTGGGAACAGAGCTCGCACCGGTTCTAATTCATCGATTCCTTCGCGGTATAGACTTTGACGTCGAAGACCTGGATGGTGACGCCTTTCGGGTTACGGTCCCGAGTTTTCGCGCCACAAAGGACATCTCGATACCGGAAGATCTGATCGAAGAAGTCGGGCGCCTCTATGGCTTTGATAATATCTCACCGGTGCAACCGAGTGTTGAGATCCCCTCACCATATCGCCACCCGGACCGCACTCTACATCGCCGCATTCGTACCCAGCTTAGTTTTAGCTTTGGCTGGACCGAAGTACAGACCTACTCCTTCGACTCCGAACCGTTCCTCGAAAGGATCGGCCGAAGTGCGTCGGAACGGGTTGCGATGCGAAATCCCATTAGCGCCGATCAGACCCACCTACGAACCCACCTGATGCCTGGTCTCTGCCAAGCGTTGGAGAGAAGCCAGCAGAGTGCTCGTAACCTATCTCTTTATGAGATTGGTCGGGTATTTTCGCCATCAGAAGCGGATGGATTCAGCCAGCCCTATCGATTGGGGCTTATTACCTGGCGACATCCGGGAGAAGCCAACTCCGATGACACTCCTACGAGTTTACAGCATGAGGCCTACGCGCAGCTCAAGGGTACCCTCGAGCCGTTATTTGAGCGTCTTAATGTAGCAGTGGTCGTGGAGAAGGCCGACGAATCTCTTCCGGTTTGGTTGCATCCCGTACGATCTGGCACCGTCCGCCTTTCAGACGGTCGCGTTATTGGGCATATCGGCTGCCTACACCCCGATGTAATCGATGGAATCGAATGTGGCCCCTTTGCTGCAGCGATGGAACTCGAGCTGGACACTCTTCTGGGCGAACTGGGCATGGAATCTCTATATGATCCAATTGGCCGCTTCCCCTCGGTTCCGTTCGATCTCTCGGTAATCGTTCCGGAGAATATAACGCACCACCAGCTCTACGAACGCATTGTTGCGGCGCATCCAAGCTGGGTACGAAAGGCAGATCTTACGGGTATATACCGAGGGGACCCGATCCCAGATGGCCAGAAGAGCATGACCTATCGGATAACATTCCAATCCCAGGAAGAAACCCTGGCTATGGAAGAGGTCAATGACGTGGTTGCGAAATTGGTGAAGACTTTGGAGAACGAGCTTGGTGGTTGGTTGCGCCTTTAAGGTGCGATTCGATGACCAGAGATGTGGAATGCTATGAGTGTTAATCCAGACGAACAAGACCTGACTACAAGGCGCACCTATTACGACGCGTTCAGCGGGCAGTACGAGAGGGGGCGAGATAAGGGCTATCATGCCTTTTTGGATCGGGCGGAATTACGCGCGATTTTACCGAATGTCGCCGGAAAACGAGTCCTCGAAGCGGGCTGTGGCACAGGGCTACTTCTTGAGCCTGTATCCCATGCCGCAGAAGAAGCCGTCGGTGTCGATCTGTCCTTTGGGATGATTCAGCATGCACGTAACCGTGGACTGAATGTAGTGCAGGGCGATTTAACCAATCTCCCATTTCCTGACGGTTATTTCGATGTCATCTATTCCTGTAAGGTGTTGGCGCATGTGCCCGACATTACGAAGGTTTTGGCGGAACTCGACCGGGTTACGGCACCCGGAGGGCGTCTTCTTCTGGAGTTCTATAATCGGCATAGTGTTCGATACCTCGTACGCCGGTTACGGCCAGGACAAGCGACATCTGGAAGCCAGACCGACGCGGACGTTTACACTCGATTTGATACGCAAAAAGAAGTGGCGAACGCTGCACCAGACCATTGGAAGCTTGTAAACCGTTACGGCATTCGAGTGGCGACGGTTGTTCCGCAATTATTCACGCTTCCGGTTCTGGGATCTGCCTGGGAAAAATTGGAATCAGGCCTGGTGGAGAGTCCCCTCCGTGGTTTTGGCGGCTTTCTATTGATTGAGTTCCATAAAGACGTTTAGCCGTTGGAATCAGCGGCGGGGCCGGCTTGTTGACCAAAGGTACTAGCCCACGCTAGGATTCGAGGGCTTCAAAAGCGGTCCAGTGGTCCAAAAGAAGCCGGTTTCTTACCAATGTTGATCTGGAGATGGCAGCGATGATTCGTGGATTGAAAACCCTGGGTTTGATGCTCTGCTTGGCGGCTATAACAGCCTGTGCGGGAGCGGCCCCCGATGCGGATGGGGTTCATACCAAGGCCAGACGAGTCGTTGTAAACGTCAATATTGACGATAAGCTGAATGGCTCGTCTCGAGATAAGGCCGATTGGCGATTGCTTCATGTAGTGGAGGAATCCGACGTTGAGGTCACTCTTACGATGGCGCCGGGTGGAACCAATCAGGTGCGTGGAAAGCTTACGGCCTATGATGTGACCATCAACCCGGTCGCGGATCGCGATATTCTGGTGGGCCAATCGCAGTATAGTCTGCGCTTTAAGGCTGTCGCTGGTGGCGACTATTTTATTCGGGTTTTCGCACAATCGGGTGCGTCGAACTATCGACTGCGGGTAAACCTCTCGGCGGCCGACCCATGCGCCTCTTGTGGCCCGAGTGAGAACTGCGTGGATGGGGTCTGTGTAGAACAAGCCTCGAGTACCTGCGCCAGAGGGTGTGGAAGTGGCAAGAGCTGCGATGAAGGACTGGGGCGTTGTGTCTGGTCCCGATGTGTAGATGTGCGCTGTCGTCGTGGGCATCGTTGCGCTAAGAATGGTCGCTGTAAGCCGATTCGTGTCGCCTGCCCTCGGGGAAAAGAGCGGGTCAGTGGGAAGTGTGTCGCCAAATGCCAGTCGGGTGAATCCCGTGTAAATGGCGTTTGTGAGGCCAAGAGAGATATTCCAACGATCAGAACTCGGATTACCGGTGGTCAGGATATGGCCGACGGATGGGCGGAAGTCATCCTGAACCGGGGACGTGCCGATGGAATTACTCGTGGAATGAGAGGCCGGCATACGGCTACCGGCAGGCGGGTCACCATTACACGTACGGACCAATATGTGTCCTTTGGGAAGATCCAGATGTCCTACAGAGATGTCGTGAGTAAGGGTCGAACGGTCACATTCCGGCCGGCCAACTGAGTCGTACGAACGATGACGCGGTTTCGTACTACGGATCACCCGCGAATCTATCCGGGGTTTACGTATGTCTATCCGGTCTGGTCCCGTCGTCGCCGCGGTATATCGTTGGGAATCAATCTGAACCCCGACAAGGTCTGTAATTTTCACTGCGTCTATTGTCAGGTCGACCGATTTGTTCCAGGGCATGAGTCCGATGTAGACGCAGAAGCCGTTCGCGAGGAATTAGAGCGGGTGCTTCAACTGGCAGCGGAAGGGCGGTTGACGGAGTTACCGGGTTTCGACTGGTTGGAAGAGGCTCGCCAGAAGGACGATTCTCTGCCGGATCTGGCGTTAAAAGATGTGTCCTTCTCGGGCGACGGTGAGCCGACTACGGCGCGCAGCTTTCCCCAACTGGTGGGTGAGGTGTTCGAGCTGTTGGAGTCCTACAAACTGTCCATTCCTGTGATTGTATTCACCAACGCGACACGAGTAGACCGTGCGCCGGTTCGTGCCGCGCTGACTACCGTTATGGAGCGTGGCGGGGCGGTATGGGCCAAGCTCGATGCGGGTACCGACGAAGGATTGTTGCGGTACGCGGGGTTACGCATGCCGATGAAACGGATACTGAAGAATCTGACGATGTTGGCTACCCCAGGCCCCCTCACGATACAGACCTTATTATGTCGCGACGCGGAGGGGCCGACACCTCTCGACGAGGTGCGCGCTATGGGCGAACGCTTAGCCGAGATCGCAGCCGCAGGGGGGAGAATTCACGAAGTGCAGCTTACGACCGTGGCCCGACCGACCCCGGACGCGCAGGTCGAGGCCTTGCGTCCCCAGGAGCTTGAGGAGCGGCGCTCCATTCTCGCCGAGAGCCAGCCTTTCCCGGTTACGGTATACGTCTAGGCGAAGCGCTTCGTTGAACAGGCAAATGTATCCAGCCCCTCCAGATTGTGGAGCGCAGCATCAAAATGGGGCGTCACAAAGAGGGGAACCGCCGGCGTACGTGAATTCGCACGGTTGGCTATCGTGGTAAGGGCCTCATGGTCCTGCTTGGCCAGGAACTCCAGCTGTTGATGGAGGGTAATGATCTTCTGTGCCAGACGAAGACGAGTGCTCTCCGTATAGAGCTCCAGTGCGGGTTCATTCGTGCAGGACTGTTCAACCTGCTCTTGTGCGATTTCCACATCGAAGTCCGCCGCTAGATGGACGCGGTTTGCTAGAAAAGCGTCCACATTCATATTGGCCTGTGACAAGCGGGTGTCGAAGCGCGCCGCTTCGCGCAGGGTGCTCTCTTCCGGAGCGTGGACAACAACAAACCCGGTCGCATCCGAGCGGATAAGACTCTGCGCGCGGGCTGCCCGCGTTCGAAATCCGTCGTAGAGATTGTCAAAGCTCTGGATGAATTGAATCAGGTTCTCGAAAAACGCGCTGCCGATAAATCGTGAGACGCCGCGCGCCACCAACCCTGTGATACGGAACAGACCTAAGGGGCCTTTCATAGCGCGCGCGGTACGGAGCATTGCTCGTGTCTGTATGCTATCGAGGAACCGAAGGAGTCGTTCTGGAGCCTCCAGGAAATCAATCGCGTGTGCGGAGGGAGGGGTGTCCAGGACGATCAAATCGTACTTTTTCTCCTCATGGACCATCAAGAGTTGCTCCATGGCCATATATTCATGCGCTCCTGCCAGAGTCGTCGACGCTTTTTCGTAGAAGGGGTTGGTTAAAATCTCCTCGGCCTCTTTCGCGGTTTTGGCGTGTTTACGGATCACCGCGTCGAAGGTTGTTTTGGTATCAAACATGAGCCCAGATAAACGTCCGGAGACGTTCTCAAGTGGAACCTCTACAGCGGTGGAGGGCATGGAGGCCATTCCCAAAGCATTGGCGAGACGCCTGGCCGGGTCGACTGTGACTACCAGAGCGTTCTTTCCCGCTTTCGCAGCCCGCAAAGCAATGGCCGCGCTAGTCGTTGTTTTACCAACACCACCACTGCCAACACAGACGAGGATTTTTCGTTCTGCGATCAGGTCGTCTAATGCGCTTGTCTGGTTTGGGGCCATATCGAGTACAACTCGGACGTCGAGAGTTCTGGCGCATCCTAACGCTGACGCCATGGTACCGTCCAGCGTATC
>MDTE01013611.1_pt1 | contig 18879 bp, 13 predicted proteins | sample 811231 | NCBI WGS metagenome assembly MDTE01 (sample SAMN05326651, study PRJNA326480) | marine metagenome | isolation source: seawater | place: Indian Ocean: Red Sea | collected 2010 | reverse complement strand
TCGGGAGATGACGACGACTCGGGGGATGACGACGACTCCGCCGAGGAGGTCGTAAGTATCGCGCCTCCGGTACACGTGATGTGCTCAGCGGGAGGGCCGGTTGCATCCTCCACTTCGGGCGTCACCGGAATCATCTGTACTGGTCCGGTCGATGCAGCAGCAGGCACGACCAGCACTAGCACTTCGGGCAGCTACACCTGGTACCCAGGCCCCATACGCCTGCTGGCCCCCTAGCCCCTCGCCGCTCCCGCGCTACACGCAGTCCACCAGTTGAATCACTGCGCCTCCCGGCGCCAGTGGTCCTACCCGTTCATTGCCGCGGAGGAGAAGCTGTGGCTGCACACTGTGTCAGCAAGAGCTGCTGAGCTCGCTCACAAGACTGTATCGCGGACCATGCGCAAGCCAAGGCGTGCATGAGATGCTAGGGACTGCAGCCCACGCCTGGAGCGGAGTCGACCCGCCACATACGAAGGTCTCAGATAGAACTCGCGATAGAAACGCCTGCTCTCACGAATCAGTTCATCAGGCCCGAGCCCCTCGGTCTCTCCAGTCGCCGCGCCGAACCAACGAAAGCTCCGGGGGTCCGAGTTGCGCCCCTTCTTGTCCTGGCGACGACCAAAGCTCGTACCCGGCAAGGGCGTTGCTACATTGACCTGCAAGTAGTCCAGCTTCGCCTCCTTGGCAAAGGCAATGGAGCGATTGACCGTCTCACGCGTCTCACCATCCATACCCACCAGGAAGGTGCCACTAATCTCGAGCCCAGCCTCGTGCGACCAGCGAGCAGCATCTCGACCTTGCTCCACTGTCGTGCGCTTGCCACTACGAGAGAGCAACTCAGGATCGCCTGACTCGAACCCGTAACAGACCTGCGTGCAGCCAGCTCCAGCCATGGCAAACAGGAGTTCCCTGTCCACCGTGTTGACCGTGGCGAAGCAACGCCAGGTCAGATCATGGTTGCGTTCACGCAACAACGAACAAAACTCAATGACCCGCTCCCGGTTCCAGGTAAAGGTGTCGTCCCGAATGACGACCTCGCGGAACCCATAGCGCTGAACAATCTCGTCTATTTCCTGCATGACAAGATCCAACGGACGTGGGCGAACCGTGCGCTTGTTCCAGATGTGAGTCGGGCAGAATGTGCAGGCGCTTGGGCAGCCCCGCGTTGTAGCCATTGTGGTGCACGGAAGCCTTCTGGCAAACGGAATCGTGTACAGGTCCAGAGGCAGAAGATCGCGAGCAGGAAGCGGGTAGGTTGCCCACCCTTCCGGGAATACCCGCTCAGTCTGCCGAACCTCGTCCTCCTCCAGCCACGCCAGATTGGGCACCACCTCAGGGCTCGCTCCCTGAGCCAACAACAAGATGGCCTCCTCTGGTTCCCCGAGGATCACAAAGTCCACGGCGCTCTTCTTGAGCGTCGGCTCGGGCTCCGCTGTCACGTTGGGACCAAAGATGGCCAACTTTGTGTCGGGCAGGGCTTCGCGAAGCATGCGCAGCAGCAAATAGTCATCTTCGAGGGAGCCCCAGGCTGACGGGAAGGCCACGAGCGAGGGTGGTCTCGCAGAGAGCCTCGAGACCACCTTGTGGTGTGGCAGGTCCAGCACATTGGCAGCGACAATCTCTACCGGGATCTCAGCCTCTCTCAGGACAGCTGCCGTGAAGGCCAGCTCAAGGGGCGGATAGGGACAGGAGAGAGGCACCTCGCCACCAAAGACATCTCGCAAGAAGAACGCTTTCCTGCCATCGATTACAGCCAATGGGTCGATGAGAGCGACGAGAGTTTCCACGAGGTTCTCCCGACTTCTCAGTAGTGCTCGAAGTTACAGTTGAGCATGTTGCAGGTGCGAGGACAGTTGTGCGCTTCCCACCGTCGTCTCTGCGACTTGAGGGAGTTCCACATCCACGGGATTGGGGTCTTCCGCACATCGCCTACCGGAGGCAACCAGAAACACAGTAGAAAGTTGCCATAGGGGTCCAGCGAGATGTCCGAGTGACCCGCATTGCAAGGCAAGCCATTACTGACGCTGGGGTTCCGGAAGTAACGCTTCATCTCGTTGAGCTGACCCACAGAGTTACAGACGTGACCATCGGCCTCCTTGATCGCAATGAGGTAGTCCAGCGCTTCGTCCAGCGCACCCAGGTCTTCCTCCCTAGGGAATAGCGGAGATTTCACGAACCACTGCGGATCGTAAGTGCGCCCAAAATTGTTGAAGAGCGGCTGATAGACCACCTGATAACCACGCTCGAGGGTCCAGTCCGCCATCTTGGTTAGCTCGGGGATGCTTCTGCGACTAACGATCATCGCAACGATCACCCTCGGGTTATCCAGCTTGTCCACCTGGTCGAGGGTTCGCATCACCTTGTCGTAGGTGCCCGCCTCGCCACGCATGAAGTCGTGGGTCTCGGCGGTCGCTCCGTCCAGCGAGACGTAGAGGATGTCCAAGCCAGCCTCGCTGATCTCACGCACCTTGTTCTCGTTGAACAACGTCGCGTTGGTGTTACTGGTCACCGTGAAGCCCAAGTTGGTGGCGTAGCGACACAGCTCGGGCAGGTCCTTCCTCAAGAAGGGCTCACCGCCAGCAAAGTTGAGCCCAACGGCCCCAGCCCAGTGGGCCACCTGGTCGAAGACGCTCTTCCACTCACGAGTGGTCAACTCCTGTTTGGGCTTGATGCGCCAAATGTCACACATGCGGCATGGCAAGCAGCAGCGGTCCGTGATCGACACGTGGATCTGGGTGGGGAGCCCGTCGGCTGGGCGGAGCTTCAGACGGTGCAGAGCCTCACTGTCCGCAAAACGAGCCAGGTCGTTGGTGAAGAACTGCACCATCAGCTGGTCCCGCCGATCTGCACCAGCCGGAGCCCTGCCCGGTCTTCGTATACCTGCGTCTGCTGCTTGCCCGAGTAGCTGTCGGGATAAGGACGCGCCCACTTGTTCGCCGCCTCGGTCTCGGCCACGAGATCTCCATCAAGCCTTGCTCCGGCCAGGAACTGCTGGATCTGCCCATCGTCGATGCCCGAGTAGTTGACCGAGTGCGGTATGAAGCAGGTCTGGCAGAAGGGCAATTCGTCGTAGTTGCCTTGAGCCACCTGCTGCCTCCTGCGGTTCAGCTCGGGGCTGTGCAGCCAGATCTGCGAGAACGACGCCTCCTTCAGGGACCCGACAACCAAATGGTACGCGTTGTCCCGAGTGCAGACCGTGATGCGACCATCCGACGCAATCGTCGGGGTCTTGAAGAAGCCCGAACAGGGGGTCAAGAGCTGTCTGGGGACCTCTTCGCTCACCCGGCGTTCCGCGTCCGGGTCCACCGGAGAATTCAAGCCCAGCCGCCCCATGAGATCCGCGTAGACCCGGTTTTGACGGTCCTGCTCCTCTGGCGTCGGACAATCCAAACTCTTCAGGAAGATATAATTCTCGGGGCCGTGTGCAGGCACGTGAAAGCCTGTCGTCTCCACTGGCAGACCCGAGTCGGCGAAGGCACCGCGCCAAAAGGCGACAAACTCCTCAGCCTCAGCAACGTTGACGTCAGACACAATGAATTGGACGGCCAGCTTGGGCCAGGTCGCCTCGTGCTTCCCCTTGAGTCGCACCATCTTGAGCGCCTGCCGTTGCGACTTATCGAACGCGTCCAGGCCCTTGATGACGTGAAAGGTCTCCTTGTGAATGGCGTCCATCGTCAGGTGCCAGACTTGAGGAACCTCATAGTCATTCAGTGCGGCGCGCGCGATCTCCGCGGAGAGCGGGAAGCCGTTGGTGTGCACTTCGATCTTGTCGAAGATCTCGCGACTTCCCGTGTGCTCCAGGATCACCTCATAGATTTCCTTGAACCGCGGGTTCGACAGCGGCTCTCCCAACCAGAACAGCACCAGATTGTCGAACCGGAGACCTGCCTGGCGTAGGTCCACCAGCAGCTCCCGGACCATGCCCTCGCTCATGTGCTCGATGGACTCGTAGTGGGGGTGACCGTCGTCCGCCTCTGCCACCGCACAGTGACCACACTTGAGAGGACAGCGATTCGTCAACTCGAGCACGAGATAGGAACCCGCCAAGTTCAGCTGAGACGTCTTCATCAGCGCTTATCCGCAGCCTGTGCATCGACACCGGCAGTAGCCACCGGGCTCTTACCGCCGGAACCGCTGGCGCGGCCCGTGCTCAGGGCAGCCTTATTGCCCTTGGACAGCTTCTTGCTAACCCCGTTCTTCTTGGCGACCTTCTTCGCCGCTCGGGTACCCCCGCTGGTCTTCTTCGCCACGCCGTTGCCCCGGCTGGCCTTCTTCGCCACACCGTTGCGCTTCGAAGTCTTCCTCGCGGCTCCATTGCCACCCGTAGCCTTCGCAGGTCGTCCATTTCCACTGGCGGGCTTCTTCCCCGTTCCGTTGGCCCCACCTGCAACAACCTCGCCGCTGCCAGCCAGCTCTCGGGCCCGCCGCTCCTTTGCTGCAGCCCGACGCCGGGCCTTCGCCTGCTCTCCGCGGGCTTGCCCACTCTCTTTCAGCAACGCATGGTCGCGATCGAGAGGGGCCTCTGCTGGTTTGACGACAAAGGGCAGCCCCGTAGCCGCCTGGAACTCATAGAGGCTGTGGTTGAAGCACTGGTCCACACAGCCCTCTTCGAAGATCTGTTCACGCATCTTCTGAGCGCGATCACTGAAAAACAACTGGTCGAGGGGCTCCTCCAGAGCATTCCCCACCTGGAGCGATTTTTGATCCCAAACACAGCAGGGGACCAGCTTGCCTTCGTGGTTCACACCAAACTGTTCAATGAGACCAAGGCATCGGAAATGATCCCGTCGCCCACCCATGTATTCGACACCATATCGATAGTAATCAAGCCGATCGCGCACCGCTGTGTTGGTCTTGGCAATGTGCTCCAGGGCCTGGCTATAGACTTCCTGGTCTTCATCGGCCGTCACGAACAGGTGGGGGTAGCCGTTGACAGGCCAGAAGTCGAACCCAATACCCCGCTCGACGGTCATGTCATAGACCTGAGAAAGATCTCGTACATTGCGGTTCGTGACGACGAAATAGATGTTGAGGTGAATGTCGGTGTCCGCCTGGAGCACATCGAGCGCATCCATGACCCCCGCATACGTCCCATCCACCCCTCGCAGTGTGTCGTGGTTATCCTCAAGCCCGTCCAGAGAGACAGAGAGCGAGTCCACCCGGCTCCGCTTGAGGCGCGGAAGGTCCTTGAGCAACAGGGTTCCGTTGGTCGTAATGTTGACGCCCATACCCAGATTCTTGGCCATCTCAATGAGTTCGTAGATTCGGGGGTGGACGAACGGCTCTCCCCCCGTAATCACCAACGTCCGTACGCCGGCGTGCGGAGCCCTCTGAATGATCGTCGCCGCGCTCTCAAACGGCATCATGTCCGTGTAGTGCCATAGATCACAGAAGTCACACTTCAGATTGCACCTCTTGTTGAGCAACAGAATCATCGTGCGAGGCTTTTGCCAGTCGATATCGATCGGGATGTGCTCTGCCAGAGCTTTCTCCTCGACCTCGTACACCACTTCGTCATCAGCCCAGTGAATAATCTCGGGCCCTGTAGGCACGATCGGCAGCCCTCGACTCGCGCCATTGGAGGCTCCGTTGCTAGGGACCTGTGGATCCGCAGGCCCATCCGCCGCCGACTTCTCGGGCTGAACTTTCTCGTACGCACTAAGAATGGCGCTGGCGTTCCCGTGCCGCTCCTTTCGGTGAATAGCACGCAGCGCTTCCTGGGCCTCGGCAAGCCGCTGGGCACCGATCTCCTTCAATGGACGGTCGTCCCAGTAAATCTCATCGCGGAACGCCTCGTTGTAGTCGAGGCCTCGAACGAGCTCCCGCCCCTCATACAACTCCAGATAGGCACCACCCACATCGAGCCATCGATACTGCTCGACGAAGTGACGTCCCAGAGTCCCCATGCCGAGAGCCTCTTGGGGACTGTCCAGACACTGCTCGATGCGGGCAACGAACTCGTCCCAGTCCCCGTCCTCTACCCGATGAATCTCACGCCGATCCCGCACATAGAGCCCCTCGGCCCCCTTGCGCGTCGACACCACCGCCTTGGACGCCGCGAAATACTCCAGGATCTTGAGCCGGGTACCCCCTCCGTCCAACAGAGGAACGACACAGAGGTCTGCCGCCGTCACATGCGTCACCAGATCGTCGACACAGCCGGCATAGATCAGATCTGGATGGGCATAGCCATGGGGCGGACTCAGCCCGGCCACCAACGCTTTCACCTTACGTCCCTTGTCGCGCAGCCGAGGAAGGATCTCCTGGGCCAACATGCGGCACGCCACCGTGTTCGGATAGTAGTGCAGAGTCCCGTGAAAGAAGAGCAGAGAGTGGTCTCGCGGCACACCGTAGTGCTCACGGATACCCGCTCCTGTCTTGTCTCCGTAGGACTCGATGTCCACACCGTGCGGGATCACCGTGATGTCTTCAGCATCGAAGTCGTCGTTCAACATCAGGGCTCGGTCGTCCCTAGAGCAAGTGATCCCCTCATCGGCCAGGTGACAGAGCTGCATCTCTATCTCACGAAGCCTCTGGATCGTCTCCTGGTTCAGATCCGTGGTGTCAGCCAGCCTCGACCACTCCACGTTGTGCTGAACCACGGAGCACCGCTTGCCAAGGAGTCGCGCCGCGACCCAACAAGGAGCGAGAAAGCCCGGAAACTCGGCCTGAAACCATTCGCTCCCATGCTGCTTGCCCACATACAGCGTGCGCAACCAGAAGTCCGGATCCACGATGGGCTGGTACAGGATGTGCTCGTCATCGGGATAACCCAGGGACAACAATAGATGCTCGACTGTACGCCAATAGTCGGGCAGCCCTATGCGGCGCATCAGTGACTTGAAGCCCTCGGAGCGGCGGGTCGCGGCGACAAAGCGAGGGGGATAGGGAATGAGTTCGTGCTCGCCATTCACGTATCGGTGATAGTGGAGGCGGTCTCCCGTCACCACCGTGACGTCACAGCCCAAACGCGACAAGGCATCGGCGGTGCGCACGATCTTCACCGCCGCTCCGTGAACCAAGGGATACAGATCGTGTCGTGTGGCGACTGTAATCTTCATCTACTCACTCTGGTCCCAACCAATTCTCCGACACCCCAGCCGCGCGCGCCGGTCGAGCTAAAACTCCCGCACGCATGCGCGACAGAACAGTATTGCTGGAAGACCCCGGAACGTCGACCGAGAGAACCAGGCAAATCGCCTGGCCTCTAAGGTCCAGCGATGTCCCTAGCCGTCGGAGCGCAGCAACGCGCCCAGTTCGCACTGCAACATCCGCAGGTCGTAGGGTTTCTGAAGAAAGCGAGTCTTAGGGTGCTGCTGGATGTCGATTGTCGACAGCTCGCCGGGGTCGCCGCTGGTAATGAGGACCGGCACGGTGGGCCACTGTTTTCGGAGATGGTGAAGGGTCTCCGCACCACCCATTCCAGGCATCCGCATGTCCAGGACCACAACAGAGACCTCTCCCTCCGCGGAGTCCATCACAGCCAACGCCTCAACGCCGCCGGGGGCCTCGATGACGCGATGTCCGGCATTGGAGAGCAACTTTGCTGTCGCTGAACGAAGGGCTGTGTCGTCATCAACCAGAAGCACTGACAACAGGGCTTCGGTACCGTTGCCGCTCGCTTCGGACCCATCCAAAGGTGGTGGGGCCAACTGTGTTGGCGTGAACTGGGCAGGGAACAAAACACGGAAGGTCGCGCCCTCCCCCGGGGCACTGTCCAGCTCGAGAACACCGTCGTGGGAACGGACAATCCCCAACAAGGCCGCAAGCCCTAGACCACGACCTGCACCCTTTGTGGAGAAGAATGGATCGAAAATCCTAGACCTCGTATAGGCGTCCAGACCCGGGCCCGAATCCCGAACCTCAAGAGCAATGAATTCTTCGGCCCGGTCAACCGCTCCGAGCACGAGGCTGTCCTCCCCTGTCCCTGGGGTGGCGGCAATGACGCGAACAAGCACCTCGCCATCGTTGGTCGCAGCCGACTCGCACGCATTGGTGAACAGGTTGAGAGCAACCTGCTCCAACTGAGCTCTGTCCGCGAGTATCGGAGGGAGGTGGTTGTCGATCTCATAACCCACAGTCACGTTATCTGGCACCGCTGCACCTAGAATGTCTGCGATGTCGGCAATGACTTTGGACAACTCCACCGACGACTTCTCGGTGGCTTCCCTTCCCGCGTAAGCCAATAGCTGGCGCGTCAACGCACCCGCGCGGTGGCAACCATGCTGCACCTGCTCGAGATACAGGCGCTGAGGTGATGCGTCCGGAAGCCCTTCAGCCGCAAGGGTCGCGTTGCCCAAGATGGCTGTCAGCAGGTTGTTGAAGTCGTGTGCAACCCCGCCAGCAAGCAAACCTACCGTTTCGAGCTTCTGGGCATACAAGATCTGCTCTTCCAGCGAGAGCCTCTGTCTCTCGCTCTCCTCGCCCCGCTGGATCTGGTCCCGTAAGGAGTGGTTCATATCCGTGGCAATCTGCAAAAGGTCCCGCGCCATGGCGGTTCGGCCACGAAGTTGAAGTGCAACCAAGGCAAGAGCGAGGAGCCCCAGAACGCCAGCCCCCACAACCAGCCACACCGTATTCTGCAGAGCCAGGTTGGTTGCCTGAGTCTGCGGGTGGAGGGGCCGGACCACCTCAAGCACTCCCCGCACATCGCCAACACGCCAATCTCGACGGGGCGACTGGGGGTGCTCGTTGTGACACTGCACACAGCTGGGTCGCATGAGATCGGCAGTTGCATAGCGGACCGCCGGCACGCCCTGATACTCCTCGAAGACATAGACAGCCTCAGCAGGACGACGACGAAGTTGACGCAAGGCTTCCAACTGGAACTCATCTAGCGGCGCTCGCTGAGCCGCACGCTCTGGAAACGGGTGATCGCTGTACAGCAAGACCCGCCCGCCGGTCGCCTTGGACAAGCGACCTCCCAGCTCCATGCTCAAGGTCGCAGGCAAGGGAAGAGCATTGGTTTGGTGTTGGTAGTCATGCACTACCGACATCCCAGCTCGGGCAGCAGGTTCGGCCACTTCAGAGGTGTAAACAGTTCGAAACTCGGCGATCGCCTCGCTGTAGCGTCCCGCATCACTCAGAGCAGCCGAACGCAGGAACTCGGCCTCCACGTGAGTCATGCGGATACCGAGGACAAGCAACACAACCATAAAGGCCGCAGACACCAGGAGAATGGTCCACTGACCCGGCAATGGGGTCAGCCGAACTAGGCCGGACGATTCCTCCAGGCGACCCGATCGACTAGCTGCACCCCTAGTGCCCAGTTCCTCTTCGAACACAGGTGCCTCCTCCAACCCCGGTGCCCTCAGCACTCAACTGGAGGAGACTACGTGGCGCCACACCTCAATGCCAGGCTGCGTTCAAGAGAGACCTCTCAAGTAGACAAAAGCCGCGTTCAACAGCTCTGTCTTTTTTCCACGGACACCACCGGGCACATCCACCACCAGCGGACGAACGACGACGGTAAACTCGCCGAGTTCGCCGACCTTGGCTTCAATCGCCTCCATGTCCGCAGCGTGGTTGCCAGTCAGAGGGTGCCGGAACCACTGAACACGGCACGTGAAGCAGATCTTGAGCGCTTCGTCCTCGGGCAGCGGGCAGTCGGCGCCACAGCCAGGGCAATGCACATGGGGCCCGCCCCAGTTCCGGGCGCGCGCTAGGACACGGCGAGCAATGCGCAAAGGACGCACAACGATGGCCTCACAACCAGCCTAGCCCGAGCTGCGGTGGCGCGGCTCAGAGCGCCGCTGGACTCTCGCTGGGCTTCGAGCCCGACTTCTTTCGCGTGCCCCTCGTCGACTTCTTCGCGGTGGAGCGAGAGCGGGTCTTAGTCGTCTTCTTTGAGCTCGCCGTCTTCCCAGCCTTCTTCTTCTTCTTCTTCGGACGCGAGTCGTTGATGGCGGGCTCACGAGGTGTGCCATCAAAGATGTCGTCCCCAAGGGCGTACTCCAGCACCTCTTCCACGCGGCTGACAAAGGCGAACTCAAGATCGAGATCGATGTCGTCGCTAATCTCCACTAGGTCCTTTTCGCACTTGTCCGGCATGAGCACCGTCTTGATGCCCGCGCGGGCCGCAGCCAGTACCTTCTCTTTGATGCCGCCCACCGGCAGGACATGACCTCGCAGAGTGATCTCACCGGTCATCGCCAGCTCATGGTTCACCGGACGACCGGTCAGCAACGAGACAATGGCGGTGATCATCGTGACACCTGCCGAAGGACCATCCTTGGGGATGGCGCCTGCTGGGATGTGAACATGGATGTCGTACTTCTCGAAGAGCTCCTCATCGATACCCAGTGGGTTGGCCCGAGTTCGAACATAGGACATCGCTGCCTGAGCAGACTCCTTCATCACGTCGCCCATCTGGCCCGTGAGAATCATCTTGCCGTGCCCCTTCATGAGGGTGGCCTCAATGAAGAGGATGTCACCACCGACCGCCGTCCAGGCTAGCCCCGTAGCAACGCCCGAATAGGCCGTACGCTCGGCAACCTCCTGGAAGAACTTGATGGGGCCTCGAATGGTCTCGATGGCGTCGGCGTCCACTGTCACCTTGCCATCCACCTCATCGGAAGCGATGTCCTTCGCCACTGAGCGACACACAGCCGCCAACTCACGCTTCAACTGCCGAACCCCAGCCTCTCGGGTGTAAGACGCAATCAAGCGCAGGACAGCGTCATCAGAGATCTCAATCTGCTCGTCGGTGAGACCGTGGTCTTCCAGGTTCTCCGAGATCAGGTGACGCTTGGCAATGTGCAGCTTCTCCTCAGCCGTGTAGCCGGGGATCTCGATGACCTCCATACGATCGCGCAGTGGCCCAGGAATGGGTCCCATCTGATTGGCCGTTGCGATGAAGAGCACCGAGCTCAGATCGAAATCAACCTCCAGGTAGTGATCGGAGAACGCGTTGTTCTGCTCGGGGTCGAGCACCTCAAGAAGCGCCGAGCTCGGATCACCACGATAGTCGGCCCCTAGCTTGTCGATCTCGTCGAGTACAAAGACGGGATTGTTGGTCCCCGCCCGCTTCAGGCCCTTGATGATGCGGCCAGGCAAGGAGCCGATGTAGGTCCGGCGATGGCCTCGAATCTCCGCCTCGTCCCGGACACCGCCCAGGCTCATGCGGACAAACTCGCGCCCCATCGACCGCGCTACAGACTTACCCAGGGACGTCTTGCCAACACCCGGAGGACCGACGAGGCACAGGATGGGCCCCTTCAGATCAGACTTGAGCTTCAAGACGGCCAGGTATTCCTGGATACGCTCCTTGACCTTGGTCAGGCCGTAGTGGTCTTCGTCCAACACATCCTTTGCGTGCTGGATGTCCAGATTGTCTTCGGACGAGGTCGCCCAGGGCAACTCAATCAGCCAGTCCAGATAGGTGCGGCTCACCGTGTACTCGGCCGCGCCAGGGCTCATACGGCTCATGCGGCGCAGTTCCTTCAGCGCGACCTTCTCCACTTCGCGGGGCATCTTGGCCCGCTTCACAGCCCGCTTAAGATCCTCGAACTCTTCCTGCCGCTCGTCGACCTCACCAAGCTCTTTTTGGATGGCCTTCATCTGTTCGCGCAGGAAGTACTCCCGCTGCGCCTTGTCCATCTCTCCCTTGACCTCGGTCTGGATCTTGTTGCTGAGCTCCAACACATGGATTTCCTTGGTCAGGAGCGCCACGACCTTGTCCATACGCTCCTGGACCGAGAGTGTCTCAAGGAGCTCCTGCTTCTCTTCCACCGACACCGACAGATTGCTGGCAACGATGTCCGACAGGATGGCTGGGTTGTCGATGCTCTTCACGAGGAACGACGCCTCACTGGGGATGTGCGGGCTCAACTCGATGATCTTTTGCGCCTGCTCTCGCATGTTCATCAACAGCGCGTTGACCTCTACGCCCTTCACCTCTTCCTCTTCGATCATCTCAACCCGAGCCTTCAGATACGGCTCGGTGTGGATGTATTCGAGCAAACGAATTCGGCTCAGGCCCTGGATGATGACGTTGAGCTTGTTGCCCGGCATCTTCACCGACTTGAGAATCTTGACCGCTGTCCCGACGGTGTGGAGTTCGTCCGTATCGGGGTCTTCAATCTTGGCGTCTGTCTGGGCGACAATGCCCATCAGGCGGTCACCCTCCATCGCCTGGTCGACAGCCTTCAGGCTCTTCTCTCGGCCTACATTGATGGGAAATGCAAGCACCGGAAAGATGACCGTGTTGCGAATAGCGAGGAGGGGGATTTCGACGATCTTGCCAGTCATCTGGATGCTCCGGATCGATTCGGGAAAGTGCTTCCCATGGCCTTCAAGACAATGACGACACGAGTTGTATTCGCATCACGAGAAGCCTTTTGGGCAGCTTCCTGCCCTGTGAACTGGCCCATGGTAGCAAAGCAGCGGCGGCGCGGGTGACCCTCTAGTCAGCCCACCACCCCACGAGCACGAAGGTCAGCGACATCTTCAGGGGTAAATCCCCACTCCTTGAGTACCTCATCCGTGTGCTGCCCCTGGGTCGGGGCGGGCCCTTCCACCTCGGGCCCGAGGGGAGAATCGACCCAGCAGCCGGGTCCTGATGACTCTCCCGCCACTCGTGCCAGCGACCGAGCGGCAAACTGCGGATGACGAGCAGCTTCAGCCGGATTCAGCACTGGGCTTACGCAGCAATCCACACCCTCCAGCAGCTCAACCCACTCGTCTCGCGTCTTGTCCGCCACAACCCGGCGAACAGAAGCCCTGAGCGAAGCCTGGTGCGGCCCGGGAACTGGCGGAACTTCCATCCACTCTGGGTGCCCAGCTAGACCGGCAAAGAGAGCAAAGAACTTGGGCTCCAGAGCTCCCACAGCGAGGTAGCCACCATCCTTTGTCTCGTACGTATCGTACTGAGCAATCCCTCCATTGAGCACTCCCTCTCCGCGCCCTGGAGCGTCTTGGCCATCCTGAGTCCACCCAGCAACCGACGGGGCCGCTACAGCCGCAATGCAGTCGGCCATGGCGAGGTCGAGCCAGGCCCCCTCCCCCGTGCGTTCTCTCTGCAGCAGAGCGGCCACAATGGCAGAGACGGCATGAAGCGAACCGCACAGGTCAGCAAAGGGGATCGCGGGAACAGGAGGGCGTTGATTCTCCAGACCACCCAACCAGAGCGTGCCCGCCAGAGCCTGATAGTTGATGTCGTGCCCCGCTTTCGCCGCCAGCGGCCCGTCCTGACCGTAGCCAGAGAGGCTGCAGAGGATGATGTCAGGCCGCGCTTGCCGCAGCGCCTCGTAGGTGAGGCCCAGGCGGTCCAACACCCCAGGTCGGAACTGCTCAAAGACGATGTCCACATCGCGCACAAGGCGTAAGAGCAGTCCTCGGCCTTCGTCCTTTTTCAGATCAATGACGACCGAGCGCTTGCCGCGGTTCATTACATGGAAAAAGGCTGAGACTGGACCGATGTGGGGGGGCGCGACCCGCGCGTAGTCGCCCATGCCCGGGTCCTCCACCTTGAGCACCTCGGCGCCCATGGTCGACAAGACCCAGGTTGCATAAGGCCCCGGGAGGAGCCGGCTCAGGTCCAGGACCCGAACCCCTGAAAGAGATCGCCCGATGGTCAGGCTAGAACCGACTGAAGCTTGAGAGCCAGGCCCATGTCGCCCTTGACCCGTAGCTTCCCAGTCATAAACGCCATCTGGGGATTCAGGCTCCCACCGATCATCGCCATGAAGTCCTCGGCGGTCATGGAGATGACGCACTGGGCATCCTCCTCCTCACCCTCGCGGACTTCCTTGTTCTCATCGGAGAGTTGAATCACCCAATTGCCACCATCGTCACCGCTCAGGTTGAACTGGTAGGTGGCGTTGATGCCGTCAAGGGCACCCGAGGCTCCCTGTAGTTGTTCGGCCTTGGCCGCGAAGAAGTCAGAAGGATTGGTCGCCATGGAGTCCTCGCGTCAGATGGCCCATTAGGCCAGGAGGGTTGAATGCCCGCTTCAACTGGAGCGGCGGGATGGTACCAACGAGATTCTGGGCGGGCAAGAGGACCACAACATGCGAACAGCTTGTGCAAGAAAAACCGACAGATCTCTCAAGTTTTGCTGACCGCCTCCGATAAGCCCCGTGGGGACTTCTCGATGACTCCAGCCACCATGGCAGCAACCTCCGGGCTCTTGGCCCAGTCGATTGCACTACAAGCATCGGCACACAACGTAGCGAACATGAACACCGACGGTTTCAACAAACAACGAGTCAGCATGGTCGCAGGCGCCAATGGCGTCGGCCGCGTGTCGGTGCAGGAGATCAACTCTCCAGATGTTCTGATGCTCCAGAGCGGCCTCGACGGACTGCTCCTACAGAGCTCGAACGTCAGCCTGATCGAGGAGAGTATCGTTCGCCTCACTGCAACCCGGGTCTACCAGGCCAACCTGGTTGTCATCGAAGCCGAAGCAGAGCGCTTAGAGTCTCTGCTCCGAGCGGTTGCCTAGGCGGGCGGCAACCCCTCGTACATCCCCTCGATCAGCGGACGGTTCCGCTCGAAGACAGCGCGGCGACGCACCTTGAGAGTCGGCGTCAGCGTCCCTCCTTCGATACTCAGGCTGCGAGGCAGCACACGGAATCTCCGCACTCGCTCGTAGTGGGCTAGGCGCGCGTTGCACCTCTCAAGTTCCCCATCCAACAATTCACGCACCCTCGGGTCTCGGCGTAGCTGAGAGCCATCATCGACCGGCAGATCCAAGCTCTCGGCGAGACCAGACAGCTCGTCCTCGTCCAGAGTGACGAGTGCCACAAGGAAGGGCCGCCGATCTCCAAACACCATTGCGTCGCTGAAATAGGGGCTCATGCGAAGCGCACTCTCCACGCGCTGTGGAGCGACATTCTTGCCACCAGAGGTGATCAGGATGTCCTTCTTACGGTCGGTAATCACCAAGTAGCCCGCCTCGTCGAGGCTCCCCACATCTCCCGTGTGCAGCCAACCATCGTCATCCAGCGCCATCGCGGTCTCATCCGCCTGATTGTGGTAGCCCTGGAAGACCACATCGCCGCCCAACAAGACCTCGCCATCCGAAGCGATGCGAATGCGGATGCCGGGCAGCGGGCGCCCTACAGTTCCCAGACGGTTCTCACTTGGCGGGTTGAGGGTGGCAGCCCCTACGCCCTCTGTCAGTCCATAGCCCTCGAGGATCTCGACGCCCGCGAGGCGGAAAAATCGAGCCACTTCCTCATTGAGCGGCGCGCCCCCGGAGACACAGAACCGAACTCGACCACCCAGAGCCTCCCGGACCCCATCGAACAACGTGCGCTCTGCTACGCGACCGTGAACGAGATTGGACAGTCGGCGACCAATCTTCCTGGGGCCGCGGGCTGAGGGCCGATCCACAAGAGCCTCCCCTTTTTGCTCTCGCGTGGCCGCAATGCCCTTCTTGACGACCGTTTGCAGAAGAGGCGGTAGATCCCGGTAGGCCTGAGCGACCTGGTGATACATGCGCTCATAGAGCCGGGGAACCGCGAAGAAAAAGGTCGGTCGCACCTCCAGCAACACTTCCTGGAGTTGATCCACCCGGCGGGCATAGGCGATGCAGAACCCATAGGTGAGGGCAGCGAACTGAGCAAGCCGCGGGAAGATGTGTGACAGAGGAAGACACAAGAGTGTCGTGTCATCTGGCCCGACATCGAGCACTCCGTGGAGCGCAGACACGGCAGCCATCAAGTTGCGATGGGAGAGCCGGACGCCCTTCTGGCTGCCCGTGGTCCCCGAGGTATAGACGATAGTCGCCAGAGAATCCGGCTCAACAGCAGCCAGAGCCTCTTCCAAGCACCCCTCCTGCTCTCGCAGCAATCGACGCCCCTCACGCTTCAGTTCGTCCAGCAGCATGGAGTTGGGTTCCTGACGGAGATCCATCACCTCCATGACCACAATCGACTCCAGAGCAGGAAGATCCTCAAGATGGGGGCGAAGGGTTGTCAGTAGGCCACGGTCTTCGATGACCAGAACCCGAGCCCCACTGTCCCGAAGCACAAACTCCACCTGACTGGCCGTACTGGAGTGATAGATGGGAACCGTGGCAGCCCCTATCGACAAAGCCGCGTAATCGACCAGGCTCCACTCCAAGCGGGTCTTAGAGAGCAGAGCGACCCGGTCGCCAGGCTCCACACCAAGGCTCAGCAGACCGGCGCCAAGCGAGCGAACCTGCTGCCCAAGCTCGGTCCAAGTAGTGACGCTCCACTTGAGGGGCTCGCGGCGACGACGTAGGGCGATCTGGGGGCCCCAACGCTGGACCGCCTCGAAGAGCATCTGCCCCACCGAAGATGGGCCATCATCCTGCTGAGATTTCTTGCCCGGGTAGGGACTTCTGGCTATCGCTCGCATGAGTTGGGCGGAAGGGGGTCTGCGACAACTCGAGACCGGGCCCTGGTCCCTCCCTTCCGCTTCGCATTGAAGTGTAGCGGAGGCCATGTTCCGTGTCGAAAGGGCCTGTAGACTAGGCCGTATGTCTGACACCAACCCAACCAACCAACAACCGAGTCAACTGTTCATCGTGTCCGATAGCACCGGTGCGACCGCGGAGAACATGACTCGAGCCGCACTCGCTCAATTCGAGGACTACTTAGTCCACATCACTACCTATAGCCACATCACAGACCGACGAAAGCTTCAGGCCCTGGTGCGACTGGCCCACAAGGAAGACGCCTTGATCGTCTTTACACTGGTCAACCCAGATGCCCGCGAGGCGCTCTACGAGGCCGGCCACAAACACAATGTGGACTGTGTGGACCTCATCGGAGGGCTCATCGGGGGCCTGGCGAAGCACCTGGGTGGTCTGCAGCCACGGGGAATCCCAGGCGCAAAGACATCCCTATCTGACGAATACTTTCGGCGCATCGACGCTGTGGAGTTCACAGTCAAGCACGATGATGGGGCCGAAGCTCGCTATCTGGACCAGTCAGACATCGTCCTTGTGGGAGTGTCTCGCACGAGCAAGACCCCGCTCTCCACCTACCTCGCCCAGAAGGGATGGAAGGTGGCCAACATCCCCCTCGTTCTCGGGATCGACCTACCCAACCAGCTGTTCACGATCGATCAGGACAAGATCTTCGCTCTGACAATCGAGCCCGAGCCTCTGCATGCCATTCGTCTGGCCAGAATCCGCAATCTGGGGCTGCAGCCCAACTCGAACTACGGTTCGCTGGAGCACATCCACATGGAGTTGGAATATGCCAACGAGTTGTTCCGAGCCAATCCCACCTGGCCCGTCATTGATGTCACGCGAAGGGCTGTCGAGGAGAGTGCCGACCTAGTCCTCAAGATCTTCATGGAACGCAAGCGCGCCCGTGGTCGAGAGACCACCATTCGCGGCTGAGCCGAGCGGGCGCGAGGCACATATCCAAGAGCTGAGAGCACCCCTCATGACCACCGACACCGTGCATGTCGTCGCAGCACTCATTCGCCAAGGCGATCGCTTTCTTGTGACGCAGCGCACGGATGATGACCCGGGCTGGCCGGGACACTGGGAGTTCCCAGGTGGAGGCGTCGAGCCAGGCGAGTCGGACCGGGCGGCGCTCGCCCGTGAGATGAGAGAAGAGCTGGCCGTGGAGGTAGAGGTGGGGCAGCTCTTTGAGCGCGTGCACCACCAGACCACCACTGGCAGCCCACTGGACATGCGCATCTACTCGTGTCGGATCCGGACCGGAGAACCCCAGCCGATCGAAGTACAGGCCATTCGCTGGATCCGCATCGAAGAGGCCGGGGCACTGGCTTTTCCGTCCGCCGACGAACCCGTCCTGGCCCGGATAAGACGAGACGAACGTTGAACTCCCAGGTGCAGAGGTAGAATCGCGCGGTGATCGGTAACACCATCGACAAGTACGAGATCCTCGACAAGATCGGGGAAGGTGGGATGGCTGTCGTCTACCTGGGTCGCCACACGACCCTCAACCGCCAGGTCGCCATCAAGGTGCTCCACCCACATCTAGCCTCGTCCGAAAAGAACAGGACCCGCTTTGCTCGCGAGGCCCGCGCCATCGAGAGCCTGCGACACCCAAACATTCTGAGGATCTTCGACTACTCGGGCGTGGAGTCGGAACACTGCTTCATTGTCACCGAGTTCATCGAGGGCCCAACTCTGAGGGCCCTCCTAGACGACGTCGGCGCGATGATGGCCGAGCCCGCCGCCCTCATCGCCCGCGAACTCTGCGCTGCGATGCAGAGCGCACACAATCGCGGCATCGTTCACCGAGACCTGAAGCCCGAGAATGTCATGATCGACGGGTCCGGATCGGTCAAGCTCATGGACTTCGGAATAGCCCGAATCCTGGACGACTCTCACGTCACCATGACCGGTGCGCTCGTGGGCAGCCCCGCCTACATGTCTCCCGAACAGGCCACCGATACGGAGATTGATCAGCGCTCGGATCTGTTCGCGCTCGGCACGGTCTTGTATCGCATGGTCACAGGCACTCTTCCGTTTCGTGGGGGCAATCCCTCCGTCGTACTCAAGGCCATCATCGATGGTCGCTTCGAGGATCCAACGGAGCGAGTACCTAGCCTGAGCCCAGCGATGGCATCCGTGATTCGCAAGTGCCTGGCGCCGAAGCCGACGGAGCGCTATGCGGACGCTGGCGAGGTCATGAGTGACCTCGACCTCCTGCTAGCCAGCGTGGACATCGACATCGAGGACCCCGGGGTTTGGGCGGTCTCCCGGTATCTAACGGACTCGGAAGCCTACGAGGACGAGCTGCGGGAGCACCTCATCACACGCCTAGTGGCACGAGGCCGCCACGAAGTCGACGCCAAGATGACGGCATCAGCCTTGAGAACATTCAACCGTGTTCTTGCGCTCGACGAGGAAAATCGGGAGGTCATCGAGATCATCGAGGGCATGAAGCCACCGTTTCTCGGCGACGGCGGACTCCACTGGAGCCGAGG
>MDTE01011130.1_pt1 | contig 18880 bp, 22 predicted proteins | sample 811231 | NCBI WGS metagenome assembly MDTE01 (sample SAMN05326651, study PRJNA326480) | marine metagenome | isolation source: seawater | place: Indian Ocean: Red Sea | collected 2010 | reverse complement strand
TATGAATTATTTTTAGATGAAAAAGGAGAGAAAATTTCAAAATCAAAAGGTAATGGAATATCAATTGAGCAATGGTTGAGGTACGCTTCGCCAGAAAGTTTAGCTATGTACATGTATCCAAATCCTAAGAGAGCAAAAAAACTTTATTCAGAAGTTGTGCCAAAAACTGTAGATGAATATCTTTCTTATGTTGAAAAATATCCGACTCAAGAAAAAAAAGAACAATTATTGAATCCAGTTTGGCACGTACATAATGGAAATCCTCCAAAAGAAAAAATAGTCATGCCTTTTTCGATGTTGTTGAATTTAGTAGGTTCGAGCAATGCAAAGAACAAAGACATTCTTTGGAAATTTATTAATAGATTTCATAAAGAGATAAAACAAAAAGACCACAAGATACTTGATGGACTAACTAATTATGCCATTAATTATTTTAAAGATAAAGTGGAGCCAAAAAAAAATTTTAAAAAACCAAGCGTTGATGAAAAAAAGGCTTTAGAAAAATTGATAAACAAATTGAAAGAAATTGAAAAATCATTAAGCCCAGAGGAAATTCAAACCTTAGTTTATACTGTTGGAAAAGAAAATGGATACCAGAAAAATTTAAGAGACTGGTTTAAACTTATTTATCAAGTTGTTTTTGGAGAAGAAAATGGACCTAGAATGGGATTTTTTATAAGTTTTTTTGGACTTAAAGAGACTATTGAATTAATAAGTAATAAAATAAAATAATGTTTTCAATTTTTAGACCTTTTATCTTTTCGCTTGATCCTGAAACTGCACACGATTTAGCTATTCATTCTTTAAAATTTAATGTTTTACCAAAAAATTTTTTTCAAGTAGATAACGAAGAATTGTTAGAAACTAATTTATTTAATGAGTTATTACCTAATCCTATTGGTTTAGCAGCAGGATTTGACAAAAGCGCTGAAGTTTACAACTCGTTATTTAAACTCGGTTATGGCTTCGTAGAAGTAGGTACAGTGACACCAGAAAGACAACTTGGTAACCCTAAACCTAGAATTTTTAGGTTAGAAAAAGATCAAGCTCTTATAAATCGACTTGGTTTTAATAATCATGGATCTAAAGTTGTATCCAAAAGAATATCAGAAAATCTACCAAGAGGCTTTTTAGGAATTAATATTGGACCTAACAAAGATACAAAAAAAAAAGAGGAAGACTATTATATCTGTCTATCTCAACTTTTCTCTTACGCTGGATATTTAACAATAAATATATCTTCACCAAATACTGAGGGATTAAGAGATTTTCACGAGCAAAATGAGCTTGAAAAACTTCTAATGGGAATAAATAAAATTAGAAGAGAAAAAAATATTGTAAAACCAATTGCAGTCAAGCTTTCTCCAGATCTAAATGATGCTGAAATTAGTAAAATAATTGAATTAATTATTAAACATAAAATTGATGGAATAATAGTTTCTAATACAACAGAAAGAAATCGTGAAAATTTACTTGATATACAAAAAAATGAAATAGGAGGATTATCAGGGCAACCTTTAAGAAATTTATCTACAAATATGATAAAAAAATTTTACAAAGAAACTAAAGGAAATATCCAAATTATTGGGGTGGGTGGTATAGACTCTGGTCAAGCAGCTTTTGAAAAAATATGTGCTGGAGCTAATGCAGTACAACTATATACCGGTATGGTTTATAAGGGTCCTGGAGTGGTTAGAGAGATGAAAAAGGAGTTAATTGTAATTTTAAAAAAAGAAAATCTCAAAAATATTAATGAAGCCGTTGGAATTAATGCTTGACCACTCTTATCTCTACACTTATATAGCTTAAGGAAATTTTATGTCTAAAAGATGCGAATTAACTGGAATATCACCCCTAAAGGGGCACAACGTGAGTCATGCTAAAAATAAAACTAAAAGAAGATTTCTGCCAAATCTTAAAAAAGTAACCTTTAGAAGTGATACACTTAAAAAAGATATAAAACTGAACGTAGCCAATGCAGCTTTAAGAACTGTAGATTTTAAAGGAGGTCTAGACAAATATTTAATATCGGCAAAAAATTCAAAATTATCAAAAAAAGTAAAAAAAATTAAAGCCTCTATTTCCGCAAAGTCATAAAATGAATCTATATTATAAACTTTCAATTCTAATGGGAATTGTTGTTGTTCTCTCCAACTATCTTGTTCAATTCCCAGTTCAACAGTTTGGTTTGAGTGAAATATTAACTTATGGAGCATTCAGTTATCCAGTAACATTTTTGATAACTGATTTAGCTAACCGCGCGTATGGTAAAGCCGTCGCAAGGAAAGTCGTTTATTTAGGTTTCATCATAGGAATATTACTCACTTTATTCGTTTCTACAAACTTTAAAGACATCATATCAATAAGAATTGCAATCGGTTCAGGAGTAGCTTTCTTTATTGCTCAAAATTTAGATGTACAGGTGTTTGATAGATTTAGAAAAAAAATTTGGTATGTTGCTCCTCTTACATCATCTATTTTGGGTTCGGTAACGGATACTTTTTTATTTTTTTCTATCGCCTTTTACGCTACCGGGGTCCCATGGGTTTCTTTAGCAATAGGAGATTTAGCGGTTAAATTATTTATAACTTTACTTATGTTAATACCGTTTAGGCTTTTGTTGAATAAGATTCGAGATTATACAGACAACTCAAATCCAAGAGTAGAGTCTTAATGCAAAGTTTTTTTATTATTTTCAACAAATAAATCAGTTAACTGGTTTATCATTACATCACCTAGATCTTGGACATCTGTGATTTTGATAGCTCGATCATAGTATCTCGTAACATCATGACCAATACCAATAGCTAATAACTCAATGTTTGATTTTGTTTCAATCCATCTGACTGTTTTTTTTAAATTTGTTTCAAGATAGTCGCTTGTATTAGTTGAAAGCGTAGAGTCATCTACAGGAGCCCCATCTGAAATTACCATTAAAATTTTTCTATCTTCTTTTCTTTTATTCATTTTATTGAAAGCCCACTTTAAGGCTTCACCATCAATATTTTCTTTGAGCAAACCCTCTTTCAGCATAAGCCCCATATTATTTTTTGCTTGTCTCCACTGGGTATCTGCAGATTTATAAATTATATGTCTTAAATCATTTAATCTTCCAGGTAAATTTGGTTTATTATTTTTCATCCATTTCTCTCTGGACGAACCACCTTTCCAATGCTTAGTCGTAAATCCTAATATTTCAACTTTTACCATACATCTCTCTAAAGTCCTTGATAATATATCAGCACAAATAGCAGCAACTGAAATAGGTTTACCTCTCATTGAACCGGAATTATCAATTAATATTGTAACTAAAGTATCTTTAAATTCGATATCTTTTTCCTTTTTAAATGATAATGAATTGAAGGGATCCACAATAACTCTTGTAAGTTTAGATGTATCTAGCAAACCTTCCTCTAGGTCAAAATTCCAAGATCTATTTTGTTTTGCTAATAGTTTCCTTTGAAGTTTATTTGCTAGTTTTGATATAAAATTTTTTAATTGAAGTAATTGTTGGTCTAAATTCTTTCTTAATCTCGCCAGCTCATCTATACTTTCGAGATCTTCAGCTTTTACTATTTCGTCAAATTCTTCTGTGTAAGTCTTATACTTAATATCACCAAAATTTGTATTTCCTCTTTTCTTAATGTCTGGTCTTGAACTATCTTCGATTTCAAGTTCTTCCTCTACATTATCAGAGTCTTTCGTTTGGTGGTCTTGGTCTAATACACTGCTATCTATAGACATTTCCTCTTGAATCTCCTCTTTTTGCCTAGTTTTTTGCTCCTGGTTTTGAGGCTTCGCTTGCTTATCATCATTGTTGTTCTCTTCATCGTTTTTTTCTTCGTTATCAGTATTTTCATCCAAACTCATATCTGAAATTAACTGAGAAATAAGAGCATTAAATTTCTCTTGATCCAATGCGGACTCTTTTAATTCCACAATACTATTTTTAAATTTATCGTTAAGATCTTTTTTATAAGTTTTTAACTTTTTATCTATTTGACTTTCACTCTTAAAATCTAAAAATTTAATTCTCAAATAATTCTCGAAAGACTCAATAATTTTATCTTCGCTACTTTTAAGGTCCAAACCTGCGATTCTTTTTTGATAAAAATTCTCTATATTACTTTTTACACCTTTAAAATAACCTGCTCCAATTTTTTCACACCGGATTTTTTCAGAAACACTATAAAGTTTTTTAGATATGTTTCCTTCAGGTTCATACTTTTTAAGGGTCTCTTTATTTGAAAATCTCCACCTTAAAGATTTTGAGTCAGCTAAAGCTCTAATTTCCTCGTAGTTTAATTTATTTTCAGTTCTATCAAGTTCAGGCAATCTTATTGAATTTTCTAATGATTTTGTTGTCTGATTGCCAAAAATAACTTCAATTTTTTCTGAATTAGATAAAGATCTAACAGTAGAGGTAATTGCTGTTTTAAAATCTTCTAACTTCTCTTTTTTAGTATCCACTTTTATATTGTGATATTTATTGAAGACTCTGGCAAATCCTCGCCAAAGCATCTTTGATAATATTCAGAAATAATTTTTTTTTCCAGGTCATCACATTTATTCAAAAAAGTTATCCTAAATGAATAGCCTTTATCTTTAAATATATTTGTATTTTCTGCCCAATGCAAAACGGTCCTTGGGCTCATCACTGTAGAAATGTCTCCATTGATAAAACCTTTTCTAGTTAAGTCTGCAACTTTTATCATGTTTGATAATAATTCTTTACCCTCTTTGTTATTAAACATTTTATTTTTTGCTAAAACTATCTCTAATTCTTTCTCAAAAGGAAGATAATTAAGAGTTGAAACAATATTCCATCTGTCCATTTGACCTTGATTAATTTGTTGTGTGCCATGATAAAGTCCTGTCGTATCTCCTAAACCAACAGTATTTGTAGTTGCAAATATTCTAAAGAAATCATGCTGTTCTAAAACCTTATTTTTATCCAATAAAGTAAAATTACCATCACTTTCAAGAACTCTTTGAATTACAAACATAACATCAGGTCTTCCTGCATCGTACTCATCAAATACTAGTGCAACCGGATTTTGAATTGACCACGGAAGTAATCCTTCTTTAAATTCTGTAATTTGTTTTCCGTCCTTTAATTTTATTGAGTCTTTACCTATTAAATCAATTCTACTTATGTGACTATCAAGATTGACCCTTATACAGGGCCAGTTTAATCTTGCTGCAACTTGCTCAATATGTGTAGACTTGCCTGTCCCGTGGTATCCTTGAATTAAAACTCGCTTATTAAAGGAAAATCCTGCTAAAATAGCTAAAGTTGTGTCTTTATCAAATTTGTAATCTGAATCTATTTTTGGAACATATTCATTCTTTTTTGAAAAAGCCCCAACCTTCATATCGCTATCGAAACCAAAAGTTTGTTTAACTGAAAGTTTTATATCAGGTTTTTGTATAAGCTGTTCTGTAGTCATTTTTTACCCAGTGTTTTTTTTAATTGGCTATAAGCTAAAGTAATTATTTTCAATTTGTCTTCAAATTTTTTACTACCTTTGTTTTTATCAGGGTGGTATTTTTTTACAAGTTCTTTAAATTTTGATTGAATTTTATCCCATTTTGCATCCTCATTTAACTCCATAACCTGAAGTGCATCTCTATCAGTTTGTGAAATTTTCATTTTTTTGTATTCTTTATAATTAGACCTGTTAAATATGTTTAATTTATCCTCAAGAGCATTATTCCATAAAATACTAAAAAAATTTTCAGAAGAACCAAACTTTTTTGTTGATTTGTGCCATGTCAAATCAGATTTTATAAAATACTCAATTTCTTGGTCATTCATATTCTCAAAATAATTCCAGTTTTTATTAAATATTTTAATGTGTTCAAGACAAAGTAATCTAAATTTTTTACTATTATCCCTCTCAATAGGAGCTTTATAAGTTCCTGTATTTTTACAATTTTCCCAATCACAAATAATTTTCATTATTTAGATCTATATAGTAAAATCAAAAAAATGAAAAATTATTTTCTTAATATTAAAAATAAATTAAAAGAAAAAATTAAAATTGAAAATATAGAAATTATAGATAATTCAAGTAAGCATATGCATCACAAATTTTATAGTCCAGAAAAATTTCATCTTCATATAAAAATACAATCTATGTATTTGGCTTCTTTAAATAGTCTCAGTGCCCAGAGATTAGTAATGAACATTCTTAAAGAAGATTTAAAAAAAAAAATCCATGCACTTGAGATTAGTATAAAGCCATAGACTGGCTTAAATTTTTCACTTTTTCTTTTGATATTTTGAACTTGTTTGGCATTGTAGTTTGACCTATTTTTTTTAACAAAATAAAATTGATTTTGTCATTATCATTTTTTTTATCATGCAATAAAAAAGGCAATAACTCATTAATTTTTCTATAATTAGAATATTTTTTTATAGTATAGGTAAGTTTATTGCTTTTATAAATTTCGGTTATATCTTCGAGAGTTTTATTATTACAAATTTTAAGTAAATTTGATAATCTTGCAGCTAGCACCATGCCTGATAAAACTGCCTCTCCATGTAAAATATTTTTTGAATAATTATTTTTTACCTCTATAGCATGCGCAAATGTATGACCAAAGTTAAGTATCATTCTCAAATCTTTCTCATTAACGTCTTTGTTAACGAAAAATAATTTTATCTCACAACTTTTTTTTATCGCATAAATAAGTTTCTTGGAGTCTTTTGATAAAAGTTTTCTTGTATTTTTTTTGAGCCAAATAAATAATTTTTTATCTTTAATAATTGAATGCTTTAGTATTTCTGCGTATCCACAAATCAACTCTTTTCGAGGCAAAGATTTAAGAAATGCAGTATCATTTATAACTAACTTAGGCTGATAAAATGAACCAATTAGATTTTTTCCAAAAACGGAATTTACACCAGTTTTTCCACCAATAGCTGCATCAGCTTGCGCAAGCAAAGTTGTAGGGACGTTTATAAAATTAATACCTCTTTTAAAAATACTTGCTACGAAACCAATCAAATCTCCTGTTATCCCCCCACCCACGCTAATAACTAAATCTGATCTATTAAAATTTCTCTTTAAAAGTTTTTTCAAATATAAATTGGCAATCTTTAAAGATTTTTGTTTTTCGCTAGCGTTAAAATCTATAAATGTAATATCGTATTTTTTTAAAATTTTTTTTAATTTGTTTTTAAATACTTTCGGCACTTTTTTATCAATAACTAAAGCTATTTTTTTTGTTTTTGGACACAATATTCTAATCTTTGTTTTAAGTGAGCTTAATATGTTGTTACCAATAATTATAGAATATTTTATATTTTGGTTTTTAAACTTAATTTCGTGATTTTTCATAAAATAGAATTATTTTATCAACTATTTCTTCAGGTTTTAGAAAATTACAACGCACTCTAAAACTAGATTCATTATAGGTTCTCTTTCGCTCTAAGTAAATTTTATTAATTGTCTCAACTAAATTTTTTTTTAATAATAAAGGCCTTTTGTTTGATTTTCTCAACCTATTAATAATTTCATCAGTTGATAAATCTAACCAAAAACTTAAACATATTTTTTTAGTTTCTCTTCTTATATTTCTGTTTAAAAAAGCTCCCCCACCTAAAGCTATAACAGATTTATTTTTTTTAAGTTGCGATAAAGTAATATCATTCTCCAATTTTCTAAAATAATTCTCCCCCTTTTTTTTGAAAATTAAATTTATTGAGCAGCCTTCTTTTTGCTCAATTAGCTGATCAATATCAATAAAATTAAAAGAAAGTCTCGAAGCCACTCGTTTACCAATTGTAGACTTACCTACACCCATCATTCCTGTTAATACAAGGTTTTTCCTCAATTAAACATCCGATTTTGAATTTGATTTTTCATAATTATGTCTTATTTATTAAGTTTAAATTAATTCAAAAAGTATGCAACTGAAATACAACAGACAACCAAGTTTTGGAAAATCATTGTTTAAAACAATATTAAAATTGCTACTAATAATAATTATTTTTATTATATCAATTTTTTTAATTGAAAAAATTAGCTTTCCAAGTCCAGAAAAAAAATTCAATATTGATATAACTAATGAAATTAAAAAGCTTTAAATATTTTTTAGGCTTATTTATTTTTTTAATAATATTTTCACCAATTAAGAGTGAGGAAAAAATAGACATCTGGAAGAATGAAAAAAAAGCGACTAAGGAAACAGAAAAAATAGACCAAGAAAAAGAAATCGAAAAAATTAATGGAATCAAAAAAGGATTGAGCGTTAAACCTTCGGAGATTATAGAAATAGAGGATGGCCCTATAGCTGGAGAAAATGATGAAAAAGTTTTTGGTATTTACGACCCCTCGGATTTCGATTTTAATATTAATATGTGGTCAACTACTAATGCAGAAGACTTAAGAGCTAGTCTAGACAGAATTAAAAAGATTAAGCTATCAAAGACATCAGAAGAGATATTGGAAAATGTTTTGTTATCTTTTTCCTATCCACCAAAAGGCATGAACCAAGATGAATTTGCGCAACTGAAAATTAACTGGCTAATTAATAACAATAAAATAAAATTAATTGAGGACTTTTTAAAACAAAATAAAGAGTTTGCAAACAAAAGTAAAGCAGTTCAGTACCTTGTAGATATTAATATTGCCCAAGCAAATATTAACCAAGGATGTGAAAAAATTGAATTTATCGATAGTACAATTAAAGATGCATATCTGGAAAAGTTTAAGATTTATTGCCTAGTATTCAAAAATAAAAAATCTCAAGCTCAACTTTTATTAGATTTGTTAAGGGAACAAAAGCAATCTGATAAATTTTTCGATGATAAGATTAATTTTTTACTAGGTATTTCAGACAAAACAACTAATAAAATTAATGAAAAAAATTTACTTAATTTTTATTTATCAAGTGTAACAACAAAAGATTTTAATTATAAACCCACATTAAAAACCAAAAGAGAGATATGGCGATATTTAAATGCTGCTAATTTAATAAAATTGGATGATATTAATGACCAAGAGAAGATTAAAGAATTAGAACAAGCTGCTAATAAAGGAAATATTGATCCCAAAATAATTTTCGGTTTCTATAAACAAAAATCATTTAACATTAATGCTCTTATAAATGCTGAAAATACATACCAAACATACAATCCTAGTGAAGCAAGATCTTTAATTTATCAAAAATATCTATTATCTGAAGATATAAATTCAAAACTGAAGTACTTATTTCTACTCGAAGAATTATTTAAAAAAGATAAACTACAAAACGTTTACTCTGAAATTTTAAGTGATGAACTTCTTAAAATCGAATTTCAAAATATTCCTAAGGAATATAAAGAAGTTGTAGAAAATAGAATTATTGATGAAAAGCAAGAGAGTTTAGGAAAAGTTAAATTTAATGATAAAATTTTACATCAATCTAGAATAATAAAGTTTTATATTGATAGAGAAGAGGGGAAAAAAATTCAAAAAGATATAGATAAAGTTTTTAAAAAAATAAGTAAAAATAGGAAATATTTTTATTCTGCAAAAGATCTTGCTCTTGTAGACGCATTATTGAAAGATGGCTTTCAAATTCCAAATAATTTCAATCAAAAAGAACTTGCCTCAAAATACGATGTACCTAAAAATTTATTACAATTAATTGATAAAAAACAGAATGCCTTTCTTGCGTTAAAAATTGTTGAGATTATTGGCGAAGATGAGCCATATCAACTAGACCCTGAAACTATTTATTTTATAACCAGTCTTTTGAACAAAATGGACTTAATTAAAATTAGAAATAAAGTTTTAATTTCTGCCCTACCACAAAGAGTTTAATTACAATATAATACCCCTAAAATGCCTATAAGAAAAATCATAATTGAACCTGATCCAATACTTAGAAAAAAAAGTGAAAGTTTAGAAAAAGTAGATAATGAACTTAGAAAACTTATGGATGACATGTTAAAAACTATGTATGCAGCTCCAGGTATTGGACTAGCGGCAGTCCAAGTCGGTATCTTAAAAAGATTAATAGTAATTGATGTCTCAAAAGATGATAATAAAAAAGCCCCACTTTTTTTGGTGAATCCTCAAATTATTTATAAATCAAAAAACACATCGATTCATGAAGAAGGTTGTCTTTCTCTTCCAGGACATTTTGCAGAGATAGAGCGCCCATCAGAGTGTCATATAGATTATTTAGATTACAATGGGGAAAAGAAAAATTTAAAAGCAGATGGCTTATTATCGACTTGTATCCAACATGAAATTGATCACTTAGATGGTGTTTTATTTGTCGATTACTTATCTAAACTTAAAAAAGATATGATCATTAAGAAATTAAAAAAATATAAAAAAGAAGTTGATAAGGTTATTATTTAAATTAAATGGCTTTAAAAATTATTTTTATGGGCACCCCAGATTTTTCTGTACCTATTCTAGAGGCTTTGCACAAATCAGAACATGAAATTATACAGGTCTATACCCAGCCTCCCAAAAAAAAGAATCGTGGCCAAAAAATTAGTGTTACACCTATTCATAATTTTGCTTATAAAAACAAATTAATAGTCAGGTCTCCTGAAAAATTAGATGCTGATCATGAACTAAAATTTTTGAGGGATAGCAAACCAGATGTCATAATAGTAGCAGCTTATGGAAAAATTTTACCAGTGAAGCTCTTAAACATGACAAATATAAAATTTATAAACGTTCACGCTTCTTTACTGCCTAAATGGAGAGGTGCTGCGCCTATACAAAGATCAATCATGAATCTAGATCAAGAAACAGGGATCTCTATAATGAAAATTATTCCTAAATTAGATGCAGGACCTGTTATGCTGAAATCAAAAATCAGTATTTCTAAAAATATTAATTTTGAAAAACTAAGCAAAGTATTGTCAAAATTAGGTGCAAAATTAATATTGGAAGCTATAAATTTGATTGAAAAGAAGAAAGATAATTTTATAGATCAAGATGAGGCGGAGGTAACATATGCTAAAAAAATTGACAAAAAAGAGAGTAAAATTGATTGGAACGTTAAGGCAGAAAAAGTTATAGCTAAGATCAATGCACTTCATCCCAGTCCAGGATCATGGTTTTATTATAATGGCGTGAGACATAAAGTAATAAAAGCAATCGAAGTTGAGGAAAACGGTAATCCAGGAGAAATAATAAATTTAAATTTTACAATTGCATGTCTACATAACTCCATACAAATTTTAGAACTTCAAAAAGAGGGAAAATCAAAAATGAAAGTCGCCGAGTATTTGAAAGGCAATAAATTAATTAAAGGCTCAAATGTTAGTTAAAACCTATAATTATCTATTGAAAATAGAATATGACGGAACTAAATTTGTTGGATGGCAGACTCAAAAAAACGGACAATCAATACAAGATAAAATTGAAAATTCTTTATCAAAAGTTCTAAATTCTAAAATCAAAATTATAGGAGCCGGAAGAACCGACAAAGGTGTTCATGCTTTGGGTCAACATGCTAACTTTAAGAGTGAAATAAAAATTGAAAATAAAAAAAAATTTATCAATTCTTTAAATTTTTTTTTATCAAAACATTCAATTTCTATTATTAAAATTAGCAGAAAAAAACTATCTTTTAATTCAAGACATGATGCAAAAGAGAGGATTTACAAATATTTAATAATTAACAGACAGGGATCTTTATCATTAAATAATAATAGAGCTTGGCATATTAAAAATAATCTAGATATAAAATTGTTAAAAAAAGGAGCTAAACTTTTTGAAGGGACTCATGATTTCTCAACATTTAGGGCATCATCTTGTTCTGCTAAATCTCCGATTAAAAAAATGAATTCAGTAAAAGTAAAAAAGAACGGAGAGCAGGTAGTTATAATTTTTAAATCCAAATCATTTTTGCAAAACCAAGTACGTTCAATGGTTGGTTCCTTAAAATATTTATCAAGTGGAAAGTGGACTTATAAAGATTTTAAAAAGGCTTTTGTATCTAAAAAAAGAAATGAATGTGCTCCACCAGCTCCAGCAAGCGGACTTTATCTTCACAGTATTAGATACTAAAACTTTTACAATCTCCTAAAACCATATTTTTTTAAAGAATTTAAAGAAATAAATAACAATGAAAAAAAATTTTGAATAAAATTTAGATTATTAAATTGCTTATTTATTTTCCATATCCAAAAAAAGTTTCTTAATCTATTACTTTGTAATGAATTTTCTCTTACACGATATTTTGTTAAAAAATCGTCTAAGCAATGCGCATTAAAAGACTTTAGAATTTGGCATTTAAAGTAATAATCTTCACAAATTTTTGTTTCTGTAAATTTAATATTTTCGATAATATTTCTTTTAATTAACATCGTACTTGTACATATCGATGTATCATGAATAAACTTTTTAAAGTTGTATTCTTTTTTTGGATAAACATATTTCTTTTTAAACCCAAACGTTTCATAATTTGTGTAGGTAAAACTAAAGTTGTTCTTTTCTGTGTATCTTATTTGTGTTTCTAACTTGTCTTTCATCCACAAATCATCAGAGTCAATAAATGCTAAATATTGCGCTTTAGACTTTTTAATAGCATAGTTTCGACAGTAGCCAGCACCCTTATTTTTTTTAAGCCAATAAATTTTGATTTTTTTATTTTTTGAGAATTTTTTGAGAATTTTTTGTGTTTTATTGTTTGAACAATCGTCAACTATAATTAATTTCCAGAATTTATAAGTTTGATCTAATACACTTTGTATTGTTTCTTTGATGAAATCAGCACTATTGTAATTTGGTAAAATTATATCAATCTCTATTTTCTTTTTTTTTTTATTCGCCATCTAGATCCTTCTCTTACAATATACCCGACACATTTTACTGATTTACATTTACAAGGAAATTGCTTGTAATCTTTATCATAACTAAAACCATAATCGTATGTGAGTTCCTCGTCTTTCGTGATATCCTTAATTGCATAAACCCATACTTTGAATCCAGATCCGGCTACTTCACAATTAGGATCACAAGAATGGTTGATTAATCTTGCAGTATTAAATTTAAAATCACCATCTAAATCATATTTCTTATTAAGGTTAAAAAGATAAATAGCTTTACCATTATCAAATTTGGGATTTTCCTCCGATTGTTTTCTAGTTATAATTTTACCTTTGTACTCAATGATTTTAGTACCTTTACTTATATTACGACTTGCGTATAAACCATTTTTATCAATTTTAGATTTTTTAATTTTATATAACTTCACTTAAAGTACTCAATCAAAATATTGTGATATATCTTTGTAAGTTTTTTTAAGTCAGCTAAAGAGACACACTCATCGACCCTATGCATTGTTTTATTAACCAAGCCAAATTCAAGACAAGGAGAAATTTTTTTTATAAATCTTGCATCAGAAGTCCCTCCAGTTGTAGATAATTTGGGATTTATTTTAGTTATCATTTTTATAATTTTTTTGGCCATAAATATTGTTTTTCCAGGTCTTGTTAAAAAAGCTTCTCCATTTGCCATATAATCAATTTTATAGTTACATTTATTTTTTTTACTTATTCTTTTTACAATTAAATTTACTTTTTTTTTTAAAGAACTAGATGTATGTAAATTATTATATCTAATATTAAATTGAGCTTTTGCTCTAGCTGGAATTACATTGTGAGCCTTATTATCTACATTTATTGACGTAAACTCTAAATTGGAAGGTTGAAAATTTTTATTACCTTTATCGAGTTTTTTTTCCTTAAGTTTTTTACATATAGCAACCAAAGTATTTATGGGATTATTAGATAGATGTGGATACGCTATATGTCCTTGAGTACCGGTAATTTCAATTTTTCCTGATAGGCTTCCTCTTCTCCCAATTTTTATCATTTCTCCAAGTTTATTTGGATTTGTTGGCTCGCCTACAATACAAAAATCAATTTTCTCATTCTTTTTTTTTAAATAATCTACAACTTTTCTAGTACCATTTATTGCATATCCTTCTTCATCACCAGTAATCAAAAAACTAATTGATCCATTGAATTTTTGGCTTTTCTGTAAAAATTTACTTACAGCCGCTACAAAGCATGCTATTGAACTTTTCATATCATTAGCACCTCTTCCAATTAAATAATTGTTTTTAACTAAAGGTTTAAAAGGATTAATAGTCCAGTCTTTTAAATTTCCAGGTGGTACCACGTCAGTATGACCAGCGTAGCACAAGTTTGGTCCTTTTTTACCAATTCGAGCGTAAAGATTTTTTATTGGTTTACTTTTTTTATCTTTGAATTCTAGTATCTTACAATTAAAGCCTAATTTTTTTAATTTGTTACTTAAAAACTTAATAGCCCCTGCATCTCTTGGAGTAACACTTGGAAATCTTATTAAATCTTTGGATAATTGTAATTCGTTTACTACAGTCATTAGTCTCTTAGTAAATCGTTAATAGAGGTTTTACTTCTAGTTTTTTCATCAACTTTTTTAACTATAACGGCACAATACAATGAGGGTCCGTTCGGATAAGTTTTATTAGGTAAGCTCCCAGGAACTACAACTGAATACGCTGGAACTTTACCGTAGTGTATCTCTCCTGAGTTTCTATCAACTATTTTTGTAGATGCACCAATATAAACTCCCATGGATAACACTGCTCCCTCTTCAACTAAAACACCTTCTGCGATTTCAGATCTAGCGCCGATAAAGCAATTGTCTTCAATAATCACTGGGCCAGCTTGAAGCGGTTCTAGGACACCTCCGATGCCTGCGCCTCCTGAAATATGACAATTTTTCCCAACTTGAGCACATGAACCTACAGAGGCCCAAGTGTCAATCATTGTGCCTTCGTCAACATAGGCGCCCAAGTTTACGAAGCTTGGCATTAAAACTACATTCTTAGCAATGTATGCTCCTTTTCTTACAACCCCATTTGGGACATGACGGTAAGCTGCTTTTTTCCAATCCTTTTCTTTCCACTTCACTGTTTTCCCTGGTACTTTGTCATACCAAGTAGTGTAAGGACCTTTCATCATCTCCATCTTGTTTATTCTAAAGCTTAATAAAATTGCTTTCTTAATCCATTGATTTACAATCCAATTTCCATTAATTTTATTTGCTACCCTTATTTTTCCACCATCAACTAAATTAATAGTTTCATTAATAGCTTTAATCAATTTTTTATCTGATTTCGGGCTTACTTTTTCTTTAATCTCGAAACTTTCATTAATTATTTTTTCTAATTTATCGTAATTCATTTATTTCCTTCAAAAATTTTGCCAAATTGTCAGTCTTGTAATTAATGAAATCCGAGTCTGAATATTTTGCTGCCCAGGGTTCATTATTTTTAATCCAAACAGTTTTCATTCCTAATTCGTGAGCTGGCCTTAAATTTCTTGCAATATCTTCAAAGAATATACAATATTGTGGCTCAATTTTGTAACATTCTACAAGTTTTTTGTAAGGCTCTTTAGAAGGTTTAGGAATAAATTCACAATCCCTAATATCAAAAATTCCGTCAAAAAGCTTGTCTATTCCAATTCTTTGAGTAACATTCAGTGCATGTGCCCTAGAGCCATTAGTAAATATTATTTTTTTTCCGTCTAATTTTTTAATTTCATCCTCTAAATCTTTATCTTTATCCAAAAAACTAAGATCTACATCGTGAACAAACTCTAAGAATTCATCAGCATCAATTTTGTGATTTTTTATCATCCCATTCAAAGTTGTGTTGTATTCTTGAAAATAATTCTTTTGAATTTTCCTTGCCTCATCAATATTAACATTCAGTTTTTTAGAGATAAATTTTGACATTTTTTTATCTACTTGATCGAAAACTTTGGTAGCTCCATCATATAAAGTATTATCCAAGTCGAATAACCAAAATTTTATATTTGCTAAATCTTTCATTCTCTAATTAATGTTCCAGATCCTTTGTCAGAAAAAATTTCATGTAAAATTGAGTGAGGTTTTCTTCCGTCTAGTATAACTACACCTCTTACTCCATTTTGCACAGCATCGACACAATTTTGTATTTTAGGTATCATTCCCCCTTGGACAACTTTCCATTTTATAAGATTTTCTAGATCGAAAGGTTTAATTTCTGTAATTAATTTTTCCTGATCATCATAAACACCTTCAACATTTGTCATTAATATTAGTCTTCTAGATTTTAGCTTTTTCGCTATAGCACTTGCTGCAGTGTCACCATTAATATTATAAGTTTGATCGTGTTTACCTAAACCTAAAGGAGCTATAATTGGAATTTTATTTTCATTTAGTGCGTCTTGAATGAAATTATCATTTATCTTTTTTGGTATACCAACAAATCCAAGTTCTTCTTTTTCAGGCACAACTTCTATTATATTCTTAGTTTTGGTATGAAACGAAGCTGCATTAGATCCTAATTTTTTCAGAGAGTTTACTATATCTTTGTTAAAATCAATTAATACCTCCTCCACAGTATCTATTATGTTACTATCAGTAACTCTTAAACCATTAACAAATTTTGATATAATTTTTTTCTTATCTAACTCTCTTTTAATTCTTGGGCCGCCACCGTGCACTACAATAATAGATAGACCTAATTTATTTAAAACATTTATATCAGATATAAAGTTATCAAAAACTTTTCTATCTATAAGAACATTTCCTCCATATTTAATTACGATTTTTTCTTTTTCATATTTTTTTATGTATTTTTGAACGATGTTGATATCTGGAGCTTTATCAGGCCAAAACTTTTTTATTTCATCGAGAGAAATATTTTTCGACATCTAATTTGTTTTCACAGTCGTTTTTTTAACAATCACGTATTGTTGAGCAATTGTAAGAATATTATTTATTGTCCAATAAACAACTAATCCTGAAGGGAAAGAAGCAAGTATGATTGTTAAAAATAATGGAAAGAAGGCAAATATTTTCGCTTGAATAGGATCAGCTGGAGCAGGATTTAACTTTTGTTGAACCCACATTGAGGCTCCCATTAAGATTGGCCAAATACCTATAATCATAAAACCAGGAGGATCCCATGGGATCAGACCAAATAAATTAAATAAAGTTGTAGGATCTTGTGCTGATAAATCTTTTATCCAACCAAAAAATGGCTGATGTCTCATTTCCAAAGAAATAAAAAGCATTTTATAAATTGCAAAAAAGAAAGGTATTTGAATTAAAACTGGTAAGCAACCGGACGCAGGGTTAATTTTTTCTTTTCTATACAAGGCCATCATCTCCTGCTGTAATTTAACTTTGTCGTCTTTGTGCAACTCTTTAAGTCTCATCATCTCTGGTTGAACTGCCTTCATTTTTGCCATTGATCTAAAGGAAAAGTTAGCCAACGGGAAAAAAATTAGTCTTATTGCTACAGTTAATAAAACAATCGCCGTTCCAAAATTTCCTGAAATCTTAAACAAGTAATCTATTACGAAAAATAAAGGTTTTGTGAAAAAATAGAACCATCCCCAATCTATGACTAAGTCAAATTTGTTTATATTTTCATTTGCAGCATACCCATCAATTGTTTCTACTTCTTTAGCGGCTATAAATAATCTTAATTGATTAGATCCAGCAGATGACTTATTTATTTTAACCGCCTCATTAATGATGTAATTTGCTTTAAACCCATTGTCATAAAGAAATGATGATTTAAAATTTTTCCCTGCCTCGGGTACAAAAGCTGTCATCCAGTATTTATCTGTTATTCCAAGCCACCCTTCTTTTGACTCTCTCACTATTTTTTTCTCCTCCACATCATCATAATCATCTTCCTTTAATTCATCATCGAATACACCGATAAATCCCTCGTGTTGAATATAAAAATTCTGAATATCATCAGGGATTTTATTTCTTGTCATCTGAGCATAAGGAAATAGATCGATAGGTGAATTTGAATTATTTTTTACTTCCTGAGATATTTTAAAAAGATATTTGTCATCCAACTCAATTCTTTTTTCAAATGTGACACCTTCTTTATTATTCCATTGCAAAATAACTGCAGATTTATCACTTAATATATCATTACCTTTTACAGTCCATTTTGACTCTTTAGTTGGAACTTTAATTTTATTCCCTATACTCGTCCAACCAGTCTCTATATAAAAGCCGTTTTCGGTATTAGACGGATTTAAAAAAATAACATTTTTTCCATCTTCAACTTTTTGTTTATGTTTTTTAAAAGATATATCGTCAATCAAAGCACCTTTTAAATTAATAGAACCTACTACACTACTATTTTCAATTTTTATTCTTTCACTCGAATTGATAGACTCTTCTCTAGTGATTTTTTTTATCATTTGTGGTTGATTAATTGTTGGAGCAATAGAGTTCTGTTCATTCCTTTGTTCTAATTTTTGATTTGTTTGTTGTTCGGATGTTTTTTTGGGAGTTTCAAAAAAAGCACCCCAGAAAAGCAAAACAGACATCGAAAGAGCAATTGCTACAAAAACGTTTCTATCCATTTTTATTCTCCGTTTTGTCTTCGAGTTTCCACCCAGCTCTTTGTAAGTCATCTACAATTTTTTTAAATCTTTCTTGCCTGTTATTATTCTTTTCAATTGGCACAAAATCAATGCCTTCACTGCCTCCCAGTTTTTTAAATGGATGACACTTTAAGATTCTCTTTATCCCTAGAATAAATCCTTTTGTTAAACCTTGAGATTTAAGTGCTTCAATAAAATACTCTGAACAAGTAGGAATAAATCTACATTTATTTCCAAAAAGTGGTGAGATAAAATATTGATATATTTTAATTATAAAAATAAGAATTTTTGTCATTTTATTTATTCAATTTACTAAAACTTTTCTCCATTGATGGCAAAAGCACATCTTGTTTCTGAGAATAAGCATTAGACTTACCGAAAACTATATAAGTGTAATCTTTATTAATTGCACCCTTTTTTTTAAGTAATTTTTGAACAATTGCTTTTAATTTTCTTCTT
>MDTE01030956.1_pt1 | contig 18883 bp, 21 predicted proteins | sample 811231 | NCBI WGS metagenome assembly MDTE01 (sample SAMN05326651, study PRJNA326480) | marine metagenome | isolation source: seawater | place: Indian Ocean: Red Sea | collected 2010 | reverse complement strand
TCGACGAAGAACCTCGCATGGCAAGTGCCCGAGCGTTGCGGGATACGGTGTGCGTCGTCGTACTGGAAGACCTGTTCCGAAAAAAGGTCGAGGGTGCCGACCCGTTTGTGCGCGATCTCTTGCAGGTGCTGGTCCAAGCGCTGCGATCTGTCAGTGATCAGCTGAACTAGCTGCGCCGCTTGTATTTCACGGGTAGAATGCTGCCGAGCAATTCAGTGCGCGCGCTCGCCCCGAATGGTGGTGCGATGCATATGACGACGGTCGTTTTCGTAGTCGTAGTCATTGATGGCGTAATGCATCAGGGTTCGGTTGTCCCAGAACACGACGTCGTTCGGCTTCCAGGCGTGGCGATACACGAACCGTGGCTGAGATGCATGGTCGGCCAGGAACTCTAGAATTGCCGCGCTCTCTTCATTGGTCATCCCAACGATTCCAGTCGTGAAACCCGGGCTGAGAAACAGGGATTTCCGACCGGTCTCGGGATGTTCGCGCACCAGTGGATGCACGACGGATGGTGTCTGCGCCAACTGTTCGGGAGTGAGTGGCTTGTTCAAGCCGAGACTTACCACCCGCTTCTGAACGTTCGCGAAGCTGTGCTCGGCTTCGAGACCTTCCAGGAATTCCTTCATGGGTTTGGACAACGCGTCGTACGCCACCGCGAGGTTGGCGAACATCGTGTCACCCCCGACTTCCGGGACTTCAATGGAGCGAAGAAGGGACCCCAATGAGGGATGGGCCATGTACGAAAGATCTGAATGCCAGTAGTGGCCCGCGCCGGCGCGGCCGACACGTTTTCCATTCTTCTTCAGGTTCGAGAGAATGTAGATCTCTGGCAGGCCTTCCAGCAGGGCATCGTTGAGAACATGGTGTTCGAGTTCACCAAAGCGTTTGCTGAAGGCCACGTGTGCCTCGGGCGAAATGTCCTGATCGCGAAACAGCAATAAGCCATGTGTGTTGAATGCGTCTCGCAGAGTCGCGATTTCCGAGTCCGAGAAGTCCTTGGACAAATCGATATCCGTCACGAGTGCTCCAAGTGCCTGAGATGCTTTGGATATCGAAATATCGGATTTGGTTGCGCGGCTTGGTTTGGACGCTGGCTTCTTGGACTTGCGCGAGCGCGTCGACGTATCGGATTCGCCTGTGACTGACATCAGTACATACCTCTAAGCCCGTTCTTCCGTTCGGGCGAATATGCCGTCATCGGACCGTTTATTGCAAATTCAAGGCGTCCGTGATGCGTCGCAGTGTGCGAAGAGAAAGCCTTCGAACTCAAGTTGGAAGGGACCACTGGCTGGAAATATTGTGCAAGAAGTTTTCTCACATAAAACAAATGGATAAGTTGATTTCACCGTGCCGAACAGAGTTCGTTGCAGGTCAATGCGCTATTGTTATGGGGAAATCACCACCCACATATGGTGGCATAGCTCGGTTCGCGAGGATTGTGATGACTTGCTCCGTTGTTACCGACGAAACGCTGAGGCTGGTTTATTCGGAGCAGCATGAGACCTGGCTCCACGAGTAGGTGGCTGCTACGAAGCGCCGCATCGCTCGACATATCTCGGTACTGTTCCTTGGGATGATCTGGCTGGCCGTGTTGGTCGCTTACGGTCCCCAGTGGTTCAATGGCGCCGAGAAATGCGTGGTCCTCGAAGGCGGGGCGACACTGGAACAGGTCGTTCGCGATGGGCTCGTGCCCGCGGATTCGGTCGAATGTCCGCCAAGTGCCGTTGGGACCGAATCGTTACGCTGGTCACTTCCGCAAGTGCTTGTCGGAATCTTGTCAGTGTTTGTTCTTTTCTTCTCGATGCTAGCGGCCGCGGAGGGAAGCCGGTGCATCCTTCGCTACCGCAAGTACCAGTCCGACATTCGTGATCACCGAGCGCTGCTTCACAAGTATGGTCGTGCGGACGAAGCGTTTGCGAGTTGAGTCTTCCGGTTCAACGTCGATATCTCCTCATGTGACCTTACACCTACCAATCTGGACGGGTTACAGATAGCGGTTTATCGTCTGCAATATGGGCGAGCGGGACGTCATAGACATGTCTGAGATGGAAGGTCTTCCGACCAAGACATTTGAAAAAGGGTCGGTCATCTTTATAAAAGGGCGATCAGCCGGATTTCGCCTACCTCATCCGCTCGGGACAGGTGAACATCGTTGCCCAGAAGGGCACCATGGACGTCGTTCTCAGCACTTTGTCACGTGGCGATTTCTTCGGTGAGATGGCGCTGGCGGACGATGAGCCTCGATCGGCCCGTGTGATTGCGGAAGACGATGTCGAATGTGCGGTCTTCACGCAAACGGAAATCAATGAGAGCCTGGCGAAGTCAGACCTTCTGACCAACGCCCTCCTGCGCCTTTTGACCAAGCGCATCAGGAAATCGACGCTTCGCGGTGAATAGTCAAATCTAGAAGGTGAGGCTGTTTTGACCTCGCACGGCTTGGGTGACCGCCGAGTTCGTGATAAGTAGGCGCGCCCCAAGGGCACACCAATGCGAAATCGAAAGAAAGCATGACTATTTCTGACAAGGCACTCCTGCAAGTCCTCAAGCTGCTCGAAGAGTCGGATAATCTGGCCATCAATATGGAATCGGGAGGCCTGCGGCTTACGGCCCGAAAAGGCAGTGCGGCGGGGATCCCCCAAACACCAGAAGCTGTCGCGCCAAGCGAACAGAAGCCCGCAGCGGCGGAAGTTAGCGCGCCGGCAGAAGCGCAGGCAGACCCTTCCTCAGATACAGCGTCGGTCGCTGTCGCAGAGGAAGAGGGAGTGGTGGTCGTTCGCTCGCCCATGAAAGGCACATTCTATCGTGCGCCGGCGCCAGGAGAGCCACCGTTTTGCGATGCCGGTGATCGGGTGGGCCCGGACGACACCGTGTGCCTGGTTGAAATCATGAAGCTGTTCAATTCGATCCCTGCGGGTACTTCAGGGATCGTCGACAGATTCTTCGTCGAGAACGCCGAGCCGGTGGATCTGAACCAGGCCATCGTCTCGATCCGGGTCGATTAGTCCCGACCCAGCGCAGCGTTCTTCCATGTCTCGCCGCTTGAAGATTTACGACACGACCCTGCGTGACGGGCATCAGTGCCTGTGGGCGACACGCATGCCGACGTCAATGATGCTGCCTGTCATTGAGGCATTCGACCGTGCCGGCTACGGTGCCATCGAGCTCATGGGAAATGTCCATTTTGACGCCTGCGTGCGGTACCTGCGGGACGACCCCTTCGAGCGCATGCGCGAGGTCAAGAAACGCCTCGTCAATACGCCGATGCAGGGCTTCATCCGCAGCGCCTGCGTGCTGGGATTCGACATTAAGCCGGCGGACATCAACCGTCTCTGGGTTGAAGTGCTGCTCCGCAACGGGACAGACCGCATGCTCGCCTTTGACGGTCTGCATGACTTCGACAACACGGCCCCATATCTCAAGCACGCCAAGGAACTGGGCGCCTATACCGTCCATTGGCTTATCTTCAGCGACAGTCCGGTCCACACCGACGAGATGTATGTCGCCAAGGCGCACGAGATTATCGAGCGTGCCGATGTCGACGAAATCATCATCCAGGATACCAGCGGAGTCTTGACGCCCGAGCGGGCGGCAACTCTCGTGCCGGCCCTGAAAGCCGCGGTGGGGGACAGGCCGCTGGGGCTGCACAGCCACTGCCTCGTGGGGCTGCCACAGAGAACCTATCTTGAAGCGGCAAAGCACGGGATCGACGGGCTTTACACATGTATTTCGCCCGTGGCGGATGGCAATGCGCCGCCTTCTGTTCAGACGACGGCAAGGAACCTGCGATATGCCGGCTACGAACTGGATATCGACGATGATGCGATCGAGAGCATAAGCCGCCATCTCGAGGCAGGGATCACGCTGCTCGGCAAGCCGGCGGGCCGGCCGCAGGATTTCGATCTCGGCCAATTCGATCACCAGATACCCGGCGGTGTCATGTCCAACCTGATCGCAAATCTGGAACAAGCGGGCATGGCCGATCAGTTGCTGGCCGTCCTTGAAGAATGTGGCCGAGTTCGCGCCGAGTTGGGCTGGCCCATCATGGTGACGCCGTTCTCTCAGCACGTCGCCGTCCAAGCGGCGCTCAACGTAATTCACGGCGAGCGATATGGCGTCGTCATTGACGAGGTCAAGCTCTATGCCCTGGGCTACTTCGGCAAACTGCTCGCACCTGTGGAGCCCAACGTTCTCGATCGCATCATTGAGCGCGGTTCGCAGGCGATTGCCCTCGACCCGCCTGAGCCAGAGCCGGGCGTGGCGCGACTGCGCGAACGATATCCTGACCTCGACGATGAAGAGCGCATGTTGCGCTATTCGTTTCCCGAGGACGTCATCGACGATCTCTACGCGCACCCAGGCGATGCTCTGCCGTCAACGATGTCGGTGCCGTTCCTTCACTTGATGGATCGATTGCGTGACCAGAACATCCCGAACCGAATTGCAGCGGGCAGCGGAGATATCGATGTCGAACTCGGCTTCCACGGCGCCGGTCAGAAGGGTGCAGCCTAGTCATGGCGCGGACCATTCGCATTGTCGACACCACGCTTCGGGACGGGCATCAGTGCTTGTGGGCGACGCGCATGCCCACAGCCATGATGTTGCCGGTTGCTGATGCTTTCGATCGTTCGGGTTTCTGGGTCGTCGAGATGATCGGGGCCGTTCAGTTCGATGCCTGCATGCGGTTTATCGGCGAGAATCCCTGGACCCGCATCAGAGAATTGCGGCGACGGATATCGCAACCATTCCAGACCATCATGCGCAGCAACTGCGCGCTCAATTTCGATCGGCAGCCGGTTGATATCAATGAACTCTGGGGCGAACTCCTGGCCAGGAGCGGGGTGGACCGCGTCTACGCGTTCGATGGCCTGCATGACTACGACAACACTATCCCCCAGCTCCTCAGTGCCAAGGCCCATGGCGCCAAGATCGGGCACTGGTTGCTCTTCAGCGAAAGCCCGGTCCATACGGATGAGCTCTACGTTCAGAAAGCACGTGAGATCATTGATCGTGCCGGTGTGGATGAACTGATCATCGAAGATGCCAGCGGCGTCCTGACCCCCGAGCGGGCTGCGACGCTGGTGCCGGCACTGAAGAAGGAGATCGGCGATATGCCGTTGGGACTGCACATGCACTCCCTGGTGAGCCTGCCGCAGCGCACCTATCTCGAGGCAGTCAAGCACGGTGTCGACAATCTCTACTGCTGTGTCTGGCCGGTGGCGGACGGCAATGCGCCGCCTGCCGTTCAGACGACAGTGAAGAATCTTCGTTATGCAGGCTACGACGTCGAAGTGAACGATCAGGCCGTCGAAGAAATCAGCCGGCATTTCGAAGAGCAGGCGTTCCTGCACGACAAACCCATCGGTGAAGTCCAGGACTTCGATCTGGCTCATTTCGACCACCAGATTCCCGGTGGCGTTCTGTCGAATTTGAGTTCGCAGCTACGGGAAGTCGGCCTCGAACACAAGCTGCCTGATGTCCTTGAGGAATGCGGCCGGGTCCGTGAGGATCTCGGCTGGCCGATCCAGGTGACGCCGTTTGCCCAGTTTCTGGCAGTTCAGGGAACCTTCAACGCTATCCACGGCGAGCGCTACTCGGTGGTCCCCGATGAGGTCAAGAAGTATGCCTTGGGTTACTTTGGCAGACACCTCGCGCCGGTCGACCAGAACGTTCTCGATCGCATCGTGGAACGGGGATCGAAGACGATCCCATTGGAAGTGCCTGAACTGGAGCCGGCGGTGGATCGTTTGCGCAAGAGGTATCCGGATCTATCCGATGGGGAGAGGTTCCTGCGCTATTCCTTCCCGGAGGAGATCAGTGAGGCTGCGCTATCAGGCCCCCCGATCGCGCCGCTCCCGCCCATTCTCTCCCCGTCGTTCGTCGAATTGCTCAAGTCGCTCCGCAATATGAGGGCGGGCACGCACGTGTTCATTCAGCAGGGTGACGTCGAGATCACGATGGAAGCGCGTTGAGCGTAAAAAAGTGCCCCATCCAAAGGATGGGGCACCGATAATTCAAAATTTGATGCGGCTTACGAGCCCGCACCCACCTTACGGTTCCATTGCTCCGTGTAGGCGGCCCGATCGACTTTCGAGAAATCGATCGAGTACATGTTCTTCACCTCGTCGGGCTTCAGGCGCATGAAGTCCATGCCGTCCCGGGATGCGTAGTCGGCCAGGACGTCCGAGCGCGAGGACAGTAGCCAGCCCTTCATGACACCTTCCTGGTGTGCCTTGCTGATGAAATGATTGACGATCCAATCACGGGCTGCGTCGTTCTTGCCGCCCTTGATCTTCACGAGCCAACCCTGCTTCAGCACGCCATGGATTCCCGGCTTCACTTCAACGTGCGTGGCCCACAAGGGTGCTACGCCGAGCAGACGTCCCATGGTGTGTACGCCGGCACAGGCGGCCCAGACGTCACCACTCTTCAAGAGGGTGCGAAGGCCCGAGTTACCCTTCCAGAAGGCTTTGACATCGAGGCTGGCGATAAGGTCGAGCGCAGGCTGAATGTTGGTCTCACTGCCACCGCCTTCCAGAGCCATACCTACGAGGCAGGGCATGACGCCGCCACCGGCGATATCAGGAATCGATATCTTGCCTTGCAGCTTAGGGTGCTTCAGGTCGGCGTACTTCTGCGGCACGGGAATACCGTGCTCTTTGAACTTTTCGGTGTTGTAGATGATGGATGACTGCGTCACCCACGTCAGAACCCCGTGCTTGGTCTTGTTTTGCGATGGCAACGCCGACTCGTTGGGGACCTTGCTGTAATCGATCTCGTCCAGCATTCCTTTCGCCAGCAGCGGCGGCAGGAAATCGTCCGTCGTCTCCATCAGGTCGAAGGGTGGTTCGGATCCACGCGCGGCGATCAGCTTGGCGAAGTTCGGGCTCGGTGATCCGGCGACATACACCATCTTGCCGCCTTCCTTGGCGAAGGCCTCGCCCACGGTCGACTCGATGAGCTTGCGCCATTTGCCGCCAAAGCTGGCAACGCGCACTTCAACGCCATCGAACATGCCGGCGACGGACGGCTTCACGTCCACGGCCGTCACGCCCGCGGCGACGAGGCCGACGGCGAACAGTTTGATTGCGGTTTGCGATTTCATATTGATCCTCCCAGTAGGTACAATTCTCACAACTAACTAAACGACAGCATTTCTAATGAGGCAGCGACTTTAGTCGGGCCGCGCGGCTACGTCCAATTCCTGAAGAAACCAATGTCCTCGCTCATCGGGTCCTGACAAAGACATCGAGCCCTGAGAACCTTTGGATGATCAGAAGCACCATCAGCGAGAAAATGACGACGAGGGTCGACGCCGCAAGAATTGTGGTATCGAATTCCTGCTCCAGCGCGAAAAACACCTCCACCGGGAATGTCGATGTGCCGGGTTTCGACAGGAATATCGCGATCGGAACGTCGCCGAATGAAATCATGAACGCATAAAGGCTTCCGGCGAAGACACCGGGTGCAATCAAAGGCAACGTTATTTTGCGGAAAGTGGTCATCCTGCTGGCCCCCAGGGTTTGAGCCGCCTCTTCAAGGGTTGGCTGAAACCGTTGCAGGACGGGCACGACGGCACCGATGACGAAGGGCGTTGCTGCAAAGATATGCGCGATAACCAGGCCGATGTAGGTTCCGTTCGCGTACCAGTCGGTTGCTGCGCCGATAGCATAATAGGCCTGCAGGAACGCCAGACCCATGACCACCCCCGGAATCTGCAGGGGAATGCGAAACAAGGTCATGATCAAGGATTTCCCGGGAATGTCGCTGCGCACGATCCCTAGGGCTGCAGGAATGCCAATCAGGGAAGCACCCAGGGCAGCGGAAATACCCACACCGACGCTCAAATAGATGCCGTTCTCGATGTACTCGGGAATGTTGAGATAGGCATCAAAGGTGAACCGCTCTGGTGGAAATATGACATACGCGCGTTCGCCGTAGTCGAACGATGTCGCCATCACAATGATGATCGGCGCGAACAGGAAGATATAGACGGCCGCGAGGATCAGCGATCGCGAACCGCTTGAAATCAACTTGGATCTGGCACTGGGGTTCATGAGTCGAGGTTCCTGCACATCAGACAGTCATCGCCTTTCCTCGCCGGAACCGGTGCACCATCCAGACCGAGAACAAGTTGATAAGGATGACCGACAACAAAAGTATGACGGCCAGTGCGGCTCCCATACCGTAGTTGTAATTCACGATGACACTCCGCTGGACGATCACGGGCAGGGTCAGGATCTTTCCGGCGCCGATCAGCGCCGTCGAAGCGAATCCTCCGATGCTGATGTTGAAGACCATCAAGGAACAGATCACGGTTCCCGGCGCCGCGAGCGGCATGATGATCCGGCGATAGACATTGAACCGCCCCGCTCCATGGATCTGAGCCGCCTCTTCCAGGCTGCGCGGAATGGTCAGGATCACGCTGTAAATCAGCAGGACCGCGAAACCGAGCGAGTAGTACATCAGTCCGGTGATAACACCGGGGAACGTCCCCAGAATCGTAAATGTCTCTTCAATCAGCCCCAGCCACAAAAACAGCCGGTTGACGATCCCGTCCGGGCTGAACAGTACGATGAGACCCAACACCTTGATGGTGATGGTGACGAATTGCGCCACCACGACCAGTGCCAGGAACAACATCGCCCAGCGTGATGTCATGCGGGCGATGATGTAGGCGACGGGTACGGCACAGACCATGGTGAGGATTGTCGCGGTGGCGGATACATTGATGGAGAGCAGCAGGACATCCAGGTAGTAGGGATCCGAGAAGGCCCGGAGGTAGTTCACGAGTTCATAAGTCGTAGACAGGTCTCCGTAGCCGAGGTCCTTGTGGAAGCTGCCCTTGATGAAGATGAACTGCGAGGCGACGAGCAACACCACCGTCAAGACAAGCGGTGGTATGAGGATCAATTCCCATCTGGCTTTGATGCCGCTCATGCGCCTGGATCACTTTCCTGTTTCAATTATTCACTCATCTGCAACAGGATCTTGCCGACGCGATCGCTATGCTGAGCGTGGTGGAGAGCTTCGCGGAGTTTCCAGAAAGGATATACCGCCTCGATTTCCGAGCGAAGTTTGCCATGCACGATATGGCTGACCAAGTGTTCGGTGACTCGAGACACTTCCTCGGGCGGTGCGGTAATCTGCCATTTCGCCCGCCAGAATCCACGCAGGCGAATATCGCGGAAAATCACTTCACTCGGCTCAATCTTGCAGGGCTTGCCGCTGAGTAGGCCGTAGTTCACGATCGTGCCGCCGACCGCAAGGCACTGTGCCATCTTTTGGCTTGCGTCGCCGGCAACCGCATCGATTCCGAGCTTGATGCTGGCACCGCCAGTCTCCGCGGTGACTCGCTCCTGAAGGTCGGCTCCGTCCAGCAAGACGACGTCGGCGCCCAGTTGCTTGAGCGGCTCTACCGTGCGCGGCCGCCGCACGATATTGACGGTCTTGAAACCTTCGAGCTTGGCGAGTTCGATCAGGTATTGACCAACTCCGGAGTTCGCCGCGTTCTGGATCACCCAATCGCCCGGCGAGAGATCCACGAACGTCGTCAGCATCATATAGGCCGAAGCGGGGTTTGCGCGCATCATGCACAGCTGCTGAGCATCCCCTTTGTCCGGCAACACTGTGACCTGCGCCGCGGGCGCCGTGATCTTTTCGCACCACGTGCCGTGTCCCGGCGGGAGCAGGACACGGTCGCCCACCTGGACATTGTTCACATTCTCACCAACAGATGAAATTCGCCCCAGGCCCTCAACACCTGCGATGCGCGGAAGCTTGAATGCCGATGCACCGTAGCGGCCCTCCATGGCGAGGAGGTCACCGACGTTGACGGGTACGTACATGATGTCGATCCCCACTTCACCGTCACCCGGCGATGGAGGATCGGGAACTTCCTCAAGCTCGATCACTTCGAGCGGCGATCCGAAATACGAGAATTGAGCAGCTTTCATCGTTCAGTGTTCATCGTTCAGTGGATGACAAATTAGAAGATCCGGTTCTTATACCTTGGACTCAGCCGACGCGACGTTCATGGCCGGCCCAGAATCGCTCACGAACGTCCTTTTTGAGGACCTTGCCAACCGCGCTGCGGGGCAATTCGTCCCAGAACTCAACGGATTTGGGGGATTTCACGCTGCCGAGCTGGTCCTTGCACATCGCCACGATCTCCTCAGAAGAAATCTGCCGGCCGGGTTTGAGTTCGATCACCGCTTTGACGGCCTCGCCCCACTTCTCGTCAGGGACGCCAATGACGGCGCAATCCTGAACCGCCGACGATGTCAGAATCACGTTTTCAATCTCACTCGGCCAGACATTGAACCCTCCGGAGACAATCATATCCCGCTTGCGATCGACAATGTAGATGAACCCATCTTCGTCTTTGTAGCCGATGTCGTTGGTGTGGTGCCAACCGTGCGCAGACACTTCCTGCGTGGCATCCGGGCGTTTGTAGTAACCCACCATGACGATGCCCCCGCGCGTCACGATTTCACCCACATCGCCGGCCCCGAGGATATTGCCGTCGTCATCCATGATCTCGACCAGCGTAAAGAGACTCGGTCGTCCGGCGCTTCGAAGACGGTGCGACTTGTCTGGATCATGGCAGGCCTCCGCCTGATCCTTCTTTGAAAAGTAAGTGCTGATGAAGGGCGATTCGGTTTGCCCATATGACTGCGACATCACGGGCCCGAAGACGTCGATCGCCTCCCTGAGTTTATCCGGGGACATCGGCGATGCGGCGTAGTGGAAGTATTTCAATGAGGAGTAGTCGCAATTCCGGACGTCGGGATGGGCCAAGAGCATGTATATGGCGGTCGGCGGGAGAAAAACGGTCGTCACGCTGTGCGTTTTGATCATCTCCATCACGAGTTCCGGCTGGGGTCGATCAATGACAACGATCGTAGTGCCATGCGGCAGAAGCATCAGGGACATCGCGCCGGCAACGTGCGTCATCGGTGCGGCAGCGAGATAGACCGGCGGCTCGTCGTAAGGCATTGCTACCGAGGCGTTCGCGAGCATGTATGAAAAATTGAGGTGGGTGAGGGGTACGCCCTTGGGAACACCGGTGGTGCCACCCGTGTATCGAATGGCCGCAAAATCCTGCGGATCGCAAGCGATGTAAGGTGCAATGTCCTGCTGGTTTGCGATCCAGTCCTGCAGGAACGGAGATTCCGGGCCCTCGCGATCCACGCAAACATAGCGGCGTATTCCCGGTACCTGCTTGCGGATCTCCTCGATCTCACCTTCAAAGGAGCTGTGGTAGAACAGAAGCTCGCAGCCGCTATCGTTGAGTACGTGAAGGTTCTCGGTCATGGCGCTTCGGGCGTTGATTGGCACCCAAGCTGCACAGGCCCTCAGAATTCCCAGGACGCAAACGAATGCCATCGCGTCATTGGGACTGAAGACGGCCGCTTGATGACCCTTGGAGACGCCTTCCGAAAGGAGGGCGTTGCCGATTCGATGTGACAAGCGTTGGACCTCGGCGAACGTGATCCGCTGCTCACCTTGAATGAAGCAATCGCGGGCAGGATTGAATGAAGCGCCGCGATCGAAGTAGTCGATAAGCCTTAATACCATTGGGTTCAGTCTTAGGCTGAGAACTGGCGGAGCGATTTACCGACAAACAAGCTCTCGGAAACAGTAGTGTCAATGGTGACCTACTGAATTCCACGTAGCCTATTCCTTTTTGTGCATCTTATGCTTGGCGCCTTCGCCCCGGGATGCACCCGCTTCAATCACGACTTCCAGGTCAACCTCGCCCGCTGACTCGAACTCCAGTGTCATCGGGAAGGTGCGGCCCTTCTGCAGCGGTGTTCTCAACCCGAAAAGCATGACGTGCAGTCCACCAGGCTTTAGCTCGACTTCGCCGCCCGCGGGAATCTCGATGGCCTCGATGTGCTTCATCTTCATCACATTATTCTTCATTTCATGGGCGTGAAGCTCCGCCCGGTCGGCGACGAAAGTTGATACACCGATCAGCCGGTCACTCTCGGTACCGGAATTTCGCAGAGTCATATAACTGACCCCGTTCTTAACCTTTGCCGAGAGTGACGCGCGGGCCCAGGGATGAGAAATTGTGATGTCTCCGTGCTTGACGTCATGTGCAGAGACGATGGAGCCGGTCGAGAAGTGGCTAGCGATCAAAGCCGACAAGAATAGAAGCGTTCGAATCATGGGGTGTCTGCATCCACAATTAAGGGAATGGTTAGCGCAGACTATCGGGTAGCACGTCTGTGCCGTTCATGACAGCAGGCGATCACGTCAATATGATGTCGCTCGAATTCCGATTCTCGTGCACTGCATGACTTGAGACAGTTGAAAGGTAAGGACATGGCCCAGGCATTCTCGATGATTCCGCTGCCGCCGGAACGCAGCACCACCAAACCGCGGACAAGCGGCCAGACCATGATGATGGATTGGGGCATGCCGGTCCGCGAGCAGGAAGATCTGCTCAGCCTCATCGGACCTTACGTCGACATCGCCAAATTCGTTGTCGGCACGGCGCGCCTTTATGAGGAGGATTATCTCCGGCAGAAGATCGGCATCTACGAGGAATATCAGGTGGAGCCCTTCCTCGGCGGCCAGTTTCTTGAGTTCGTATTCGGGACACAGGGAATCTCAGGCGTGAAGCCTTACTGTGAGGAGGCCAAACGTCTTGGGATCGGTGCCATCGAGGTGTCCGATAACGTCGTGCCGCTATCCAGCCAGGACCGTCGCGAAATCACCGGAATAGCCGTCGACTGTGGCCTGCACGTCCACGGCGAAGTGGGCTCGAAGCACGACGAGACGACGGCGGAAACCCTTATCGAGCAAGCGAATGAATTCTTTGACGCGGGTGCCGACGTAGTGCTCGTGGAGGCGGCGGAGCTCGTCGAAGACGGCGAGCCCAACAAGCCACTGATCAGCGATCTGGCTGCCGGCCTCGACGTCAAGAAGGTGTTCTTCGAGCTGCCTGGCGCCTGGATCAAGGGAACCACAACGACTGAGGTCATCTATCTCAAGAAGTTCCTGATCGATGAATTTGGGCCAGACGTGAACATCGCCAATGTCTTGCCCGGCAACGTGTTCGAGACCGAAGCCCTACGCTCGCATCTCAGTTTCGCCGGGCCGCAACAGATGAATCGCGCGGCTGAATAGCGCCACGCCTATCAACGTCAGGAGGCAGCAATGCCCGACAAGGTGGGATTCGTCGGCCTCGGCACTATGGGCGGACCCATGTGCCTCAACCTTGTAATGAAGGGGTTCGAGACGACGGTTTACGACGTCGTGGACGGCGCTGCCGACCCGCACTTGGAGGCGGGCGCAAGGCAGGGGCAGGGTCTCGGCGACGTCGCTCGGAACAGCGATGTGGTGTTCACCATGCTGCCCAACTCCCCCGACGTGGAGAAGGTCATCCTCGGAGAAGACGGAATTCTGGCCAACGGCCGGGAAGGCATGCTCCTCATCGACACCAGCACTATATTTCCGGGAACTTCCATCGAAGTAGCGAAGGCCTTGAGTGAGCGGGGGATAGGCTTCGTCGACGCCGCGGTGGGCCGTACTCCGATGCATGCTGCGGAAGGAAAGCTGATGTTTATGGTCGGGGGGTCCGAGACGGATGTGGCGCGGGCGCGGCCCATCCTTGAAGCCATGGGTGACACTATCCACCATTGCGGGTCTGTGGGCGCCGGTGTTCAGACCAAGCTGATCAACAACTTCCTCACCATGGCCCAGTCCGCACTCACGTCCGAAGCTTTGGCACTGGCTCAGAAGGTAGGTCTCGATCCGGAACAGACGATCGGCATCATGTCCGATACGATGGCGTCGAACGCCCTGATGAAATTCTATTTCCGGGCCAAGGTCCTAGGCGGCGACTTCGATCCTGGTTTCGCCATCAGGCTCGCCCGCAAGGATCTGGATCTCGCCCTCCAGTCGGGCGAGCACTACGACGTCGCCATGACGACCGGTGCGGCTGCGCTCAGCGCCTTCGATGCGGCCATCGATGCCGGCAACGGCGACCGAGACTTCTCCTATCTGTTGGTGGAAGCCTGTGAGGCAGCGGGCGTCGAGACGCCGCGCATGGACCCGCTAAAGGAATAGCTTGGTCGGTTCCTTCCCCAGCTTCCTCAATTCCCTCCCCCCAGCAATGGGAGAGGGTAAACTGGTACGGCTCGCGCTAAGCCTGCATCACCGCCCCACTCTCTTTCAGAGCTGAGATTTCGGCGGCATCGAATCCCCAGTCGCGAAGTATCGCCTCGCTGTGCTCACCGCGCGCGGGGGGCGGCAGATCCAATTCGGCGCTCGTTCTGCTGAACCTCGGAGCCGGGGCCGGTTGTTCAATGCCCTCGAAGTTCACCACGGTTTGGCGTGCCGCGATATGGGGGTGGCTGGCAGACTCAGGAATCGATAAGACAGGGGCAACACAGGCTTCCTGACCGTCAAAAATACGGGTCCACTCGTCACGCGATTTCTGTTTGACCGCTGCAGCCACCTTGGCCTTCGTATCCTGCCAATTGCCGCGGTCATGTTGTGGGGGCATGTCGGCCAGGTCGAGGCCTAGCAATTGCCAGGTCTGTTCCCAGAATTTTGCCTCGACCGATCCGATCGCTATCCACTTGCCGTCTGAGGTCTCATACGTGTCGTAAAACGGAGAGCCAGAGTCCAGATAGTTGCTGCCGCGCTCATCCGACCAGTATCCACTGGCGCTAAAGCCAAAAAAGTACGCCATCATGGAGGCCGCCGCGTCGACCATTGCCGTGTCGACAATCTGGCCTTTGCCGGATGTTCTCGCTTCGAGAATGGCGGCCAGCAGCCCCATGGCCAGGTAGGCACCGCCGCCAAAGTCACCCACCAGATTCAGCGGCGGTGTCGGAGGGCCGTCCCTGCGGCCTATGGCATTCAACGTTCCGGTCAGCGCGATGTAATTGATATCGTGGCCCGGTGCCATTGCCAGGGGGCCATCCTGGCCCCATCCGGTCATACGTCCGTAGATAAGTCTGGGGTTGCCAGCCATGCAGGTTTCCGGCCCCAGCCCCAACCGTTCCATGACTCCGGGCCGATACCCTTCGATCAACGCGTCCGATTGATTGATGAGACGAAGGACAGCCACGCAAGCGTCGGGGTTTTTTAAGTCGACGGCAATGGACCGTCGTCCTCGATTCATGACCTGGCTGCGGGGATCGTGATCAACGCGGCCGGCGAGAGCCTGTTGACGATCGATTCTGATGACTTCGGCACCCAGATCCGACAGCAGCATGGCGCAGAAAGGTCCCGGCCCCAATCCGGCGAATTCAACGATTCTTATTCCTTGGAGTGGGCCCATCGTTTTCTCCCTGATTGTACCGTTTGCATTCCGCACTTGTTCATGAGCGGCAGGTCGACATTGGTCATTTACAATTGTGACTTACATCACAATTTGATCGATTCCCCAGCAAATTCAGTATGTTTTCGTCGCCAATTCAAATCTGGTTGTGACGTGGGTCACATTGCCAGGTTGGTTTTCAATCCAACTCAGTAGTATGGATATTTGGTAGAGTAAGTGCTGCCTTTGTTCCGGTTGGTGGGCCGGGCATCACATTGGTGAGGGCGATGTTCCCGAAGTTGAGGCCATTGGTTCGAGGATTTTGTGCATCGCACCGGATATTTGTCGGTCGATGAAATGTGATCTATGGCCAGCCAGGCAGCATGCCCGAAAGCTTATGGCAATGGATCCCAACGAGTTTGTAAGCATACTCCGCCGCCACGAGCGATTCGTCAAAGGTCAGGCTGGCGGCCAGCGAGCCGATTTGAAGGAAGTGGATCTGTCCGGGCTCCGCCTGCCCGGAATAAATCTGCAATCCGCGTTGCTGGCAGGCATGAACCTCAAGAGGAGTATTGTGACGGGAGGCGACTTTCGCTTCGCGGATCTCTTCTGTGCGAATCTGGAAGAACTCGAGAGCAAGGAGGCAAATTTCTTCAGAGCGGACCTGCGCGGCGTACAACTTCACGGAGCCGACCTCCGCGGGGCAAATCTTCAGGAAGTGGATCTCAGGCCCGGCTCGATGAAACTGGGTGAACCTGAACGGAGCGCAGACCTGTCTGACTGTCAGTTGGACCGCGCTCATCTGAGCCAGGCAAAAATGTCGGAGAGCTATCTGCCCAGTGCGTCACTGTGCCTTGCAGATCTCACTGAAGCGACGCTCGACCAGGTAGAATTGACGGGCTCGGACCTTTCCGGAAGCAATCTGACAAAGGCTGATTTCAGCTAAGCCAATCTGACCGGCGCGAATCTCGACAACGCGACGGTGCAGGACACAGATTTCAGCGGCGCGAACATGCGCGGTATCGACCTCGAGGAAGGCGATTTCTCGAACGCCAATCTGAACGATGTCGTAACGTCCAGCTCGAAAGAATCTCTCTCGCCCGAAATCCGCAATGTAATTGGCCAGCACGAACTGTGGAGCAGTTCTGGTGGTGCTGAGGGAACGCGGGCCAATCTCTCTGGTTTGGATCTTCGGAATGTCGATTTTTCGGGTTCATCTCTTAGTGGTGCAGGATTTCCCAAGGCGAATCTGTTCGGCGCGAACTTCATGCAGTGTGAGTTGATGTTCTCAGACTTCTCCAATGCGGAATTGTTCCGGTCCAACTTCTCATTGTCAGATCTCCGCGGCGTGAACTTTCGCAACGCCATTTTAAGGCCGGCGATGTTTCGGAATACGGTGTTCTCGCCCATCGAGTTGAGGGATGGATCAGGGCATTCAACCGGCCGGTCGTGGGCGAGTTCTCTTGCAGGTGCAGATCTTTGGTGCGGACCTCACCGGTGCAGACCTGAGCGAGGCCGATCTTACCGGTGCCAATCTCATGCGCGCGAAACTACAGCATGCGGATCTCTCCACATCTACTCTTGATGGTGCCAATTTGGATGGCGCCATGCTTGACGACGCAAAGCTTACGGACAGGAAGAGCTGAGAGCGCCCTTCGTTCTCTTTCATCGACCGACGTACTTGCGCTGGTCACGTTCGATTGAACGGGTGGGCACCCGCAACGGCCTGAATCTGAGACACTCGCAGACCTGTTTAGGGTACACTCCGTGCCAAATGTTGCGCTTACTCCTAGGTATCGCATTTGCGCTCGCGCTGACCCTGCCAGTTCGGGCGGAATACGCATTGGGGATGATCGCCTACGAGGAAGGCAATTACGCCAAAGCCTACGAGAACTGGTTGCCTTTGGCGGAACAAGGTCGTCCGGCGGCGCAATACAACCTCGGTCATTTGTTTCACAAAGGCCTCGGCGTGGACCAAGACCTTGAGGCAGCTCGTCGCTGGTATCTCAGGGCCGCAGCTCAGGGCGACAGCAAGTCGCAATACGAGCTTGGGGTCATGAACGAAACCGGAGACGGTGTCCCGAAGGATTACGAATCGGCGATAGATTGGTGCACGCGCGCGGCCGATTCTGGAAACTCCAAGGCAAGCATGAAGCTGGGAAACCTCTATCGCGATGGCCGTGGTGTTCCTCAAGACGCCGCGAAAGCCGCGCACTGGATCCTGATAGCTGCTCATCAGGGCGAGAAGTCAGCATAAATTTCCGCGAGTGTGTTGTATCGGGAGGGGCTGGGTGTTTCCAAGGACCTGGTCCAGTCGTACATGTGGGCTGCCATTGCAGCTCGGCGAGGAGAGCTGTTCGCGCACGCATTCATGGGTGCGATAGAGCTGAAGATGAGCGAATCCGAGATTGAGGAGGCCCGTGCCCGCGCCGATGCTTGGACTCCCAAGGTGTATTAGATCGATGATCTGATATGACGACCGACAGCGACAAAGCACCCATAGACGGCTTCCCTACGCTGCGAGCCAAATTATGTACGCGCAGGCTGGCTCGATTTGTGGCCTTCGTCGCCGTCGGTGTTTTATCGAGTTCACTGGCCTGGGCTGATATTGGGTCGGCGCGAAGAGCTGCGCAACAAGGCGATCAAGCCCGTGCCTATAGAGAGCTGGTGCCCCTGGCCGAGGCCGGAAACATTGATGCCCAGTACTATCTCGGTGGCCTCTACTAAAAGGGTGAGGGAGTCAGCAAAAATTACGAGAAGGCTGCGGAGTGGTTCGGCAAGTCTGCTGATCAGGGTAACGAAAAGGCGCAAACCGACCTGGCACAGTGCTATCTGCTCGCCGGGCGGCAACACAGGGGGTATGCGCCGGCCGCGCTGAATCTGGCTACCCTGGTTTTCAGTGGGACCGGGACCGAGAGAGATCTCATTGAGGCCCACATGTGGGCGACGATCGCCATGTCCAAATTTGGCGGTGCGAACTACGAAGACGCTGTCAGAATTCGAACCAAGGCAATGCAATGGCTTCCGCCGGCAAAACTGGAAGAGGCTCATCGTCTGGTTCGAGAATGGCAGCCGGTCAAGGAGGAGTCGTAAGTCTCGCCACCCCTGCCCACCAGTCCGTTGCGCCCTGGAAGTTGTTGTTCCACCTCCAGTTCGAAGTATTTCGCCGCTCGATCATTAATACCTGGGAATTGCTCTGTTTGCGTTTCGTAAACCAATTCCCGCGCAAACTACCATCAGGCCCGCTTTGGGAGCGGCGTGATGGAAGACAACTCTACCTACCAAAGAGAAATGGCCGAGCACCTTGTCCAGTCGGTGGGCTGGTATGAGGCGATGGAGTTCGCGCGTGAGTACCAGTGGGAAGGCGTGATGATCCACATTCTTGCGCTGGAACCCAATCGGGGTATCAAGCCCACGCTTCAGTAACCGACAGGGTGAGATCAGGATTTGATCACTGAGGCATCAGTGATGCCTGCCCGACTGTAACCTGGGTCAGCAGTTTCAGCTCCATCCTGGGGGCGCACCACACTTCCAATCGGCATCTGCAGATTTCGACCTCTTGTCATAGGGAAGACTGCGTGGCAATTTCCGTATAAGGAG
>MDTE01049766.1_pt1 | contig 18886 bp, 13 predicted proteins | sample 811231 | NCBI WGS metagenome assembly MDTE01 (sample SAMN05326651, study PRJNA326480) | marine metagenome | isolation source: seawater | place: Indian Ocean: Red Sea | collected 2010 | reverse complement strand
TCGTCTGAGTCTGAAGATTCACGTACCGCAGCAGTCAGCGCTTTGAGGGAGATTTCACTAATCCATCCTGAATCTTTTCTCGAAAGAATCGTACCACTTGCAAACGATGGTTCTGACAGAGTGAGAAGAATGGTCGTACAAGCATGCGTGAGACCATATTTGGAATTGGATAATGGTGATTCACGAGGACTTGTAGTTGAACTTTGGAGCAAACGTGACGAAGTCACCACTTCCAGATTGCGGGAGATGTTTTTGAGAATGCAACAAATACATCCTGCTGCCTTTGCAGGTGTTGCTAGCAGAATCCTTGTGAACGATGATTCTGAATTGGATGAAGTATGGGATGTCCTTAATGTGCGTAACCAACAAAGATGCGAATCTTGGAAGGTTCACTTGTCAGGAGATGGTGAGCTCCCAGACCCTATGGATTGAAGCAGAGAGTTTTTCTGCGAGTGTTGTGGAACGACCTGAGTGGCGCTGGCAATTGGGTGTTGGCATCATTGCTATTGCACAATCAGCATTCGACTTGGGTCAACCAGTAGGCCCTTGGAATGACGCGTCGTTCACCCGTGGTTGCATCGGCATCTTCGGACTATGTTTGATCTATGTAGCGGGTTTCAGGATAAGATTCGGTACCAAGGGTGTAATACCTAGAATCTCGTCATACAAGTGCCCACCTACTGATATTCCGCGACTATTAGCTAGAGACACTTTGGGTCTAGCACTAATATTCACTTTTCTACATTGGAGTAATGAGAAGTATCTGCAAGTACCTGAACCATTCTTTCTGATTCTGTTGTTAGTGACAATACTAGCAGCTCTGCATACTCTCTATGTTTGGCTGGTAGTTTCTGGAATATTAGAAGGTAGTGAAGAAGAGGAATGACTCATCTTTGTCCAGGTTTCCAAAACTCTAGTGGAAGGGGTTTTTCATCACTCATTGCCCTGAAAGCAAGGTGATCAGCACGTTCATTCCATCGGTGACCACGGTGTGCCCTAACCCAACTAGCTGTGAGTTCTCGTAGAGAGAGTACTTCATTCCACAAAGCCTGAACCCGCGCTGCGAGATTTTTGTTTGCTTTCGCCTTCCAATTGCCTTGAGCTATCTCCAAAGCATATTGGGAATCCCCTCTTACTGTAACAGGACTGTTTCCTGATTCTGTCAACAACCAACGAAGAGCGTGGGCTACTGCAGATAGTTCAGCGGTGTTGTTAGATCCAACCTCGGCACCGAGAAAACCCTCAGACGCTGAATCTGTAATGACTCTACCTAGATCTTCGTGGATTACTTCAGATTCACTAGTGACTACAGTCATACCCCACCCAGCTGGAGTTTCTGAAGTCACATTCTGGTTATCCATGCACGAGCCATCTACATAGATAGTCAGCGACTTAGCACCGAATCCGGTGCCCAAAATAAATCACGCTCCGATCACGCTTTGGTAACCGGCAGCATCCAACAGTGTTTCCTGTGACCAACCATCAGCGAGAGATATCTTGGCGATCCAACCCTCGCCGTAGGGATCGGAGTTGATTAATTCAGGAGCATCTTCTAACTCTTCGTTAGCTTCTACTACCTCACCATCGACCGGGATGTATATTCCACTGACACTCTTGACTGATTCCACACTAGCGAACTCCTCGCCAGCCGCAAATGACGAACCAACCTCTGGAAGTTCGACATATACTATGTCAGTTAATGCATCTTGGGCGTGGTCGGTGATTCCTACAATGGCCATGTTACCATCTATTCTCAACCACTCGTGGTCTTCGGTATAGAACAGGTCGTCGGGTATCTCACTCATACTAGCACTCATCATCGGGACCTTGGCTCACAGGGTCAATGTTTCGCATAGAAGGAAAGTTACTCCTCCTCCACTTTATCGGTCAACAAACCTTCCTCGAGCTTCGCCCAAGCATCAGAAAGTAGATCCTCATCACTCGCTTCATTAGATTCGGATAGAGCAATTTGTAATTGCTCATCGGCTGTTTCCTTAGGGAATAGAGAGTGTAGTGAACTACCCACTCCCTTTTGCAATGAGTACCCTGCTATCAAACATAATACACCAGCTGCAGGAACTAACCAACCTTCGAAACCACTACTCACACAACCCTCTAACTCAAGGCATTCAGCAGGAGGTAAACGGCCATCGACAAGAGCAAAACCGGTTGCAAGTAAGAGCGCAAAGCCTGCGGCGAGGAGAAGGCGAGATGCTGTAGTCGCTGGCGCTTCCATGAATCATGGAACAGGTGGCGACGAATCAAACCCACGGGTGATGAGTTCTCTGTAGTAAGTATCGCAATAATTGTTGTAGTGGTACTAAAAACTCAGATGTCAAGTTCGATGTTGAGGTTTTGGATGAGTTCTTTGTAGCGGTTTCTAATAGTGACCTCTGTTACACCTGCGACCTCTGCAACCTCTCTTTGAGTTCTGCGCTTACCACACAGAACACTAGCGATGTAGATTATCGAAGCTGCGATTCCAGTCGGTCCACGACCGCTAGTCAGTTCCTTCTCCTGTGCGGCCTTGATTAACTCGTATGCCTTTGCCTCTACCTCTGCATCTAATCCGAGACCAGAGCAAAATCGAGATATGTAATCTTCAGGCCCAGTAGGCATGATTTTCATCTTGAGTTCTCTAACCATGAATCGATATGTCCTACCAATCTCCTTGCGACCAGTTCTACTTGCCTGGCCAATCTCGTCTAGAGTCCTAGGGACGCCACACTGGCGACAGGCTGCATACAGTGATGCTGCCGCAACACCTTCGATAGAGCGACCGCGGATGAGTCTCTTCTCAACTGCTTTCTTGTAGTTCACAGCGGCGGCTTCACGCACTGACTTCGGCAACTCTAAGCGACTTGCCATCCTATCCAATTCAGCCAATGCCATAGCGAGGTTTCGTTCGGTCGCGTTTGATACACGGCTCCTCTTCTGCCACTTCCTCATTCGATAGAACTGTGATCTGAATCGACTGTTGATGGTCTTGCCAGAGTAATCCTTGTTCTGCCAATCAATATCTGTTGACAACCCTTTATCGTGAAGCATTACAGTCATTGGTGCACCTGTACGAGCTCGCTGATCGCCTTGCTCCGGGCTGAAGACTCGCCACTCAGCACCTTGGTCAATGACATTATCCTCTATGACAAGACCACAGTCCTGACATAGGGTCTCTCCCCTTGTCTGATCATGTTCCAAGCTTCTACTGTTACACTCTGGGCACTTGACGATATCTTCCACTTGTGTTGGTTCTCTTGCCATATGATTTACCTCTGTATATCCAATCCCCGCGTGTATAGAATAGGGGAGAAAGGTATAAGCGGGGCTCTGATTACCCTATTTGAATCTTTGTTCTTGTTTTTCGCTGTTTATGGAGACTCTACACAACATCGAGAATGGTGATATAGAGCGAGTTCTTCGCCAACCCTGCCCTTCGGGCAGGGGATTGACATGGAAGGTAATTGGCCTCCTTCAGAAATCAACCTGACTCAGGGGAAAAGAATCTTGTTCTTGACTAAGGATTTGGATCTCATCAAGAAACAACTCTACGAAGGGCTCAATCTAAGAATGGAGGATTTGACTGTTGACGACCTTCTTGATGACATCAACACTGATGTCATGACTCCGGCTTGGGTATGCTTCGACCATGACCCTGGTGCCATAGCCGAGAACGCCTACGCCGGACTCATCCAAGATGGTGCTCGTGTTTTTGGTGAGAGAGCTTTGATTGATGGCGAATTCGAAGTCATAGTTTCGGGGCATAGGAAGGGAACAGGTAGTAGCCGAGAGACTGCTGCACAAGCGGAGCGATGGTCTGGAATTAGAATAGTCATCGCCGCTTCGTTTGCCCCTATTCATGAACGCAACAACATCAACCTTGGTCAACTGATGGGTGACCACTCTATGTTGATGCGGCTCCAAGATGGTGAGTCAATATCACTCTCTGAGTTCACTGATAAGTATGACCCGGTAACCAAACTAATAATCGAAAATGGTGGTTTGTTTCCCTTCGCTAAACGATTAGATGAGGGTGAAATCAAATTACCTGAACCAAGCACAGTTCACCGACCTATGACTATGGCTGAGAAAATGATTGCAGAGAAACTTCTCGGTACAAATGGGGCGAAAGCATACGTCAAACCGGGAGACGCAGTGCTAGCCCAAGTAGACGGTGGATATTCTCACGAATTTACGACCGCCCAAGTTCATGAGTTCTTGAGTTTAGAATATGGAGATGACTACACTCTACCCGATCCCTCAAAGTATGCCGTCTTTGAAGACCACCTACTCTATGCCACAGGTGTACCGAGATTCGGGAAGTTCGCTGATAAGATACAGCGGTTACGTGATTTACAAGTTACATTCCAGCAACACACCGGGGTTCGTGACTACTCTGCTGTGGGGGGTGTCAGCCCTGGTATATGTCACCAAGTTGCGCGTGAAGAGTTTATTGATGTGGGGGACTTCATTCAAGCTACTGATTCACATACTTGCATGGGTGGAGCTTCCAATGCGTTGACCTATGGTGTCGGCTCCACTGAGTATGCTAACCTAGCACACAATCAATTCTCTTTCGTCAAGGTACCTGAAAGTATCCGGTTTGAATTGGTTGGGGAATTAGATCCGGGATGTACAGCAAAAGATGTCATCCTCCATATTCTATGGCACTATGCTGCTGACTCACAAACATTGGATCGATCTATGGAATTCGGAGGTCCAGGACTTGCAAGCCTGTCTATGGATGAACGAGCTACATTGTGTAACATGGCGACTGAATGTAGTGCGAAGACAGGTATCTGTGAACCAGATGAATCAACTATCGAATGGTTGTTGGAACGACGAGGGGATTTAAACGAAGAAGATATTCGATCCTCGTTCGTGTTACCTGATGAAGGTGCTGTCTATGATGGAGGTATACATGTCATCAACCTCGATTCAATCAAACCAATGGTTGCACATCCTGGCGACCCTGACAAGGGGATTCCTTCGGACCCCACAAACGGGGCTCTTGTATCGGAATTGGGTGAAGTAATCATCGACATCGCATACGCGGGGTCTTGCACCGCTGGAAAGGAGGATGATTTCACATACTATGCAATGGTTGTACAAGCCGCAGTTGATGCGGGGAAAACTATCCCTGATGGAGTTGAATGTTTCATCCAATATGGAAGTAAATCAGTCAAGGAATTCGCCGCTGGAAATGGTTGGGATAAATTGTTTGAAGAGGCTGGAATCAAATTAATTGACCCGGGGTGTGGTGCCTGTATCGGTGCAGGTCCCGGTGTTTCTAATGATTCGGAACAGGTAACTATCAGCGCAATTAATCGTAATTTCCAAGGTCGTTCTGGCCCAGGTAAACTCTATCTCGCGAGTCCTCTCACAGTAATGGCTTCCGCATTCACAGGAAAAATCTCGGCTTGGAATCCAGAGATGTTTGATTGAGGTGAAAACATGGAAGTCGTGTTGATCCTCTCCTTCCTATTCTTCATGACCATATTCGCTGGCGTGGGAATGGCATCAATGCTCGTAAAGGAAGATACTACTGATGACTATCTGGTTGCAGGAAGAGGAATGCATCCCGCGCTTGCAGCGCTGTCCGCTGTAAGTACATGGAATTCCGGTTACATGTTCATCGGATTCATTGGATTCACCTACATGATGGGTTACTCTGTAATTTGGCTAGGTGCTGTATCTACTGTGGGACAAGTTGTAGCTTGGGCATGGTTGTATAAATTCATCCAGCAAGAAGGAGAAGAGAGAGGGATTCGTTCACTATCATCTCTTGTGGCTGAGAAAGCAGGAGCGCCTGAAGCAAAGTTGGCAGCCGTCCTCTCTGTACTCTTTCTCAGTATTTACGCAGCAGCTCAACTTACTTCTGGTGGAAAGGCGCTTCTGGTGATGATGGGGTGGTCAGAAGTTGTTGGAATATTGATTGGATTCGTGTTGGTTGTCGCCTACTGCTACGCTGGTGGTATCCGTGCGTCAATATGGACTGATGCCGTACAGTCTTGCGTCATGGTCATTGGTTCGATTATCCTCTGCTGGGTAGCTCTCGGTGAGGTTGGGGGAATTGTTGGTATGCACGATGGCTTGAATTCTCAGGATCCTGCTCTGACTAATTTCTTGCCGCCCGACCTTAGATTCGGATTCTCCTTGTGGATGGTTGCATTCCTCTTAGGGGGACTCGGTGTGGCAGGTCAACCACAAGTAGTATCCAGAGTAATGACGCTTGGTTCCGACAGTGACAGAAAACAAGCGATGGTTTGGTTCTTCGTCTGGCAGACGCCTTTCATCGTTCTAATGGTCATAGCTGGATTTGCTAGTCGTGTTCTATTCACAGATTCAGGGTTCGATGCAGAGTTGGGGTTACCTACACTGGCTATGGAAACTATGCCTGCTTTCGGTGTTGGGATGATTCTCGCATCGATCTTTGCGGCTACTATGTCTACAGCAGACAGTCAGGTACTAGCTTGTACAGCAGCAATCACTGATGACATCAAGCCAGAGTGGAGGAATGACCACAAGACTACGAAAATAGTGACTATGGTGGTAGCAGCATTTGCCACCTTGATATCAATTGGGGGTCTGTATATCCCTGGTGGGGATTCAGTGTTCGTTCTCGTCGTACTAGCTGTGTACGGCCTAGGTGGAATTTTCGTTCCACTTCTCATCATTAGATGGACTGGTTACAAACCTGATACTTTCCACTCTCTAGTGATGATGGTATGCGCCTTCACTGGCGTCATCCTGTGGTCGCTATTGGGGCTCGCGGGTGGAGATGGCATCTTCCCATCACTTCCAGGAATGGGGGCCGCGTTTATCGCTCACTTTGTGATGAACCACTTGAGAAGCCCTGAAACATCACCTCTTGGAAGATTTGACCTACCTGATCGCAAGAAAGTTGGTGCCGTCGTCGCGGCGATAATCATTCCATTTGGTGCATTCGAAGCAACATATCTGATAGCAGGGCCAACATCGACAGCGGTTACAGCAATGGGCGGAGTTGGAAACTACACTGCGCTGATAAAATGGGAGCATACAGTAATCATGAGTGATGGTGAGTATGTTAATGATGGAGATGATCTCCAAATTTTCTACACATGGGATGAAATAGATATCTCTGAGGGATTCCAATTTTCCGGAATCAATCTCTGGTGGTTTTATGAGGAAACTGATGAGACTACTAATCCGAGTGGACCTGTTCAGCAGGCATCATGCTTGGCAAACCCCGGTGAAGATGTACCCGATACTACTACTGGGACATTTATTCACGATGATTACTCATTTTCGTATGTTGAAGAAGATGGTCCAGCATTTTTAGGCATGGGTATGGTAGGTCAGGAGTTTTTCGCTGGATATGGGTGGTTGGCAAAGCAAACTGGTTTACTTATTGGAGATGATATGGGTAATGGCACAGAGGCTTGGAATTTTACCGATATATCTGAGAAGGATATACACGATAACCTCACTGTGAATGGAGGGCACCCTGGTGACTACTTCATGTCCATTCAAGTGGATGCAGAAACTGGTGGAAACTCGGGATGCCCACACAGCGACGAGGGAGAGCAAATCGAATACGAAATTAGAGTGTCTACAATGAAGTTTGAGATTATCCCTACTATCAGTTAATCCGCTTAGTGAAATATGTGTGGTTTAGCCGCATATATCCGTGTTACATCCTTGAGGCTTTTATGCCGCCCCGTTGCCCGAGCGGTTTGCGGCCTGCTGGCCCCTCCGCATCCGGCGTAGGGAGGACCCGATGCCGTGGAGTGCGACGCGTATGGCTAGAACAGCAACAAGTAAAATGCAACAAGCAAGCATAAGCGAATTCTTCGAGAAGAACAAGCATTTCCTCGGCTTCGATACACTTCAGCGGTCAATCATAACTGCCGTAAAAGAAGCGGTGGACAATTCCCTTGACGCATGTGAAGAGGCACAGATGCTCCCAGAAATCAAGATTGAAATTCACAAGATCAAAGGCAAGAAGGACCAACTCCTGTTAGTAGCTCAAGACAATGGCCCAGGAATTCCTCCTAAAGCGATTGACAAGGTTTTCGGAAGTCTGCTATTCGGATCAAGATTTCACACTATCAGGCAAACTAGGGGTCAGCAGGGTATCGGAATCACTGGTGTTGTGATGTACAGCCAGTTAACCACTGGAAAACCTTCTCATGTCATTTCCAAAGTTAAGAGTGAATCAACAGCGGTCCACCTTGATCTAGGTTTAGATACCAAGAAGAACAAAGCGATTACTTCCAATAGAAAGCGAGAGCATTGGTTCAACGAAGATGGTGAAATGATCAATCACGGTGTAAGAATCGAAGCGAAGATGAAGGCAAAGTATCAACGAGGAAAGCAGAGTGTGCACCAGTATCTACGAATGACTTCTATTGTCAACCCCCACGCGTCTTTATCGCTACGGGTATTCGATGAGGATGGTTTAGTAATAGACCAAGGTAATTGGTTTCGCGTCGCTGACAAGTTGCCTCGGCCGGTCAAAGAAATACGACCACACCCTCATGGTCTTGAAATCGGTTCTCTCCAAAGGTTCCTAAGAGAGTCTGAAGAGCGAAAGATGACTTCTTTTCTGAGACACAATTTTTCCGGCATTCCAATGAGGGCTGCTAAAGAAGTTCTTGCCGTATCTGGCATTGATGAAGCACGAAAGCCAACGAGCATAAAGGCGGAGGAAGCAAACTCACTACTTGCTGCGTTCCGACAAGTTCGCCTCATGGCTCCTCCTACTGATTGTCTATCTCCAATTGAAGACTTACTAATCAAGAAGGGACTCTCAAAAGCGATTGATTCGCGATTTGTTTCTACAATTACTCGCTCGCCTGCTGTGGCTGCCGGAAATCCATTCCAAATTGAAGTTGGACTAATCTTCGGTGGGGACCTTCCTTCTGATGGACCTGTAGAAGTTCTCCGATTTGCTAATCGTGTTCCATTGATGTATCAGCAAGGTGGCTGTCTTCTAACCAAAGCAATAGAAAGTGTGGATTGGAAGAAGTATGGGTTAGAACACCCTGGTGGTCGAGGTGTTCCAAAGGGTCCCGCTGCTATTCTAGTGCACTTAGCAAGTACCAATGTTCAGTTCACAAGTGAGGCAAAGGAAGCCGTCGCTGAAAATGAAGAGGTGCTTAACGAGATTCGGCTCGCTTTACAAGAGGTCGGTCGTGGACTAAGAAACCACAAGAGAAAATCAAAACAGAGAGCAAAAGCCAGAGAAAAATTCGATCTAGTAAACATAATCCTACCAGAAATCAGTAAGAAGTCAAGTGCGTTACTTAACCGCGAGGAACCGGACTTAGCACCAGTAATAACGAGTATAATGAAGGCAGTGTTCCTTGAAGAAAGGTGTGAATGGTTAAGTGACATCAGTATAACTCGTTGTACAATAGATTTGTACAATTATACTAATAGATCAAGACAGTATACTCTGCTAGCTACATGGCCAGAGAGAGATGGGGTTGAGATATCGATTGAAAGCCATGAGGGGCGGAGAGAAGTCAACGGATTGAGAAAGTGGAAGTTGGCTTCTATTGAACCAGGTAATTCGGTGACCATATCCTTCGACCTAAAGGGTCTAACTAAGGGGGATTGGACTGAGTTTGAAGTATTCTTCCGCGGCTCAGGTGAGATTATCGGAGCCACTGTTCTTGACGAGAAAGTTCTCGATGCTATGAGGGAAGAAGAGTTGGATGAATCTGCTATATCTACTAACAATGAATACGAAGAATCTGATTATGTAGAATCCAAATCCGAGGACAATAATGGAATGAGGAGTGACGAATTCGAACTATCGGATGATATTGATGTTCCAGATTTGGTTGAAGGTAGGGAATCGAAGCAGACTAGTTTGTTTGACAGTGAATGGGGTGATGAATGATGGGAGCTACAAGATCGAATGAAGAGGTGGTGGCAGCTCTACAAGATGTCGCAATAGAGATGCATGACAAGATGTTGAAGGGTTTTGCGCCAACTATGACGCTACCTGTCAGAACCAAGGGTAACATCGAGTTCGACAAACGACTGGGTGTCTACAAGTATGGGAAAAAGAGATCCGTGCGTGATGCAACTTCGCTCAAATCTGCCAACCAACTATTGCGAGCTCTTCACATAATTGAGTTCATAGAGGAAATGATTGACAACCAAAAATCTTCCACTCTGAGAGAAATGTACTACATTTCTGAGAGTTGGGGTAACGGCAAGTTCGGTAGCCAGAACGAGAGTAACAACCTCGCAGAAGATTTGGAAATAGTGACTAAATGTTTGCGTGAGGATTTCAAATTGCGTCCTGAAGAAGACGGGGCGAGAATCATTGGTAACATCACCCTTAACGAGAAGAATAGGCGTGGCGATTGGATGAAAATAAACTGCCGTGATGATGTAGGTGACTCTGGTTATGGTGTACCTTACAATGTGGAATCAGAAAAACTCGAACTGGTGGAGAGTGATGTCAACTTCGTGATGGCTATCGAGACTGGTGGTATGTTCGACAGATTAGTTGAGAATGGTTTCGACGAGGATTTTGGAGCTGCTTTGGTTCATCTTAAGGGTCAACCTGCGAGATCAACACGCCGGATACTCAAGAGAATGAATGAAGAATGGAATCTGCCTGTCGTGGTCTTCCTCGACGGTGACCCATGGTCATTCAGAATCTTCGCATCGATAGCCTATGGTGCAATCAAAACCGCACACATCTCTGAATACTTAGCAACTCCATCCTCTACATATCTCGGAATCACCGCTGACGATATACTCGCGTACGACCTTCCTTCAGACGACTTGTCATCGAAGGATATAGAGGCATTGAACGCAGAACTATCGGATCCAAGATTTGCAGACGGTTGGTGGCAAGATCAAATCAATATGATGTTAGATATTGGCAAAAAGGCTGAGCAGCAGTCATTGGCAAAGTATGGTCTCGACTTCGTTACTGACACATACTTACCAGAGAAGTTAGCGCAACTAGGTCTGACGTGAAATATTCTCGTCCAGTGCTGCCCACCATGGCAATTGTTTCGGTTTTCCTGCAACAATAACACCTTTGTTTGCCTCGGCTATGTGTATCATCATTCGCTCCCTAACCTCTTCCATAACATCCTCAGCGTGCATCGCTTCCAGTCTAAGACTCTCACTCCATGCGTCGAGATCTACCGGTCTACTTGGGCGTTCCAACATTGTATGGACTAGGCTACGTTGTGCATAGTCATCGAAGTGTTCGTCTACAGCGTTAGATGCGCGACTCATTACCTGTTGATGTAAAGCAAGTAATGCGTCTCTTTCTGCATCCAGCTCCTCTATGCATGACTGTAGACTATCAACGAGTTCAACTGCTTCAGAAAGTGTGACTTTTCTGCGCCCCCCTACTCTCTCGTCGATGCCGACTGCTTGTCGAGGTAACTTACCAGATAGCCTCGCTGGGCCACCAGGGGGTAGAGTGCGGTGTTGGGAGCGGAACATGTCTGGACCAAGATCGAGGCGAAGGCTGAAGGATTGCTGAACAGAATAGATTTTCTTCGGCGGGCCGCCTTTGTCAGACTTGACCTTCTCGGACTGAACAAAACCTGCGTCTTCGAGAATTTTGAGGTGTTTCATGACCGCTTGTTGGCTGATTTCAAGGTGATGGGAAAGTTGCAAGGGGTAATGTGGCTCTCTAACAAGCATCTCGAGAATTTGCCTACGAGCCTTGTTTTCAAGTATCGTCATCGCCGTGTCGAAGTCGACCAAACTACTCAACTCGGAGTTGTGTAATAGCCGGTGGCGTAAAAACCCAACTTGGGATTGCCGCGCTATGAATCTAATCTTATGACCGTGCCTTTGTTCATCGATTCATCTGCTGCGTAGGCAAGAAAGTGGCTGTTTAAAGAATCCTCTAAAGTAGTGGAAGATAGTGATGGAGAATCACCCCTTACTAACGCAAGGAAGTCAGCTACTAAACGAAGATCACCACCACCATGTAAATCACCTTCCACACCAACATCGAAAAATTCCTCTGTGTATCCATCTGGACTGGATAGGTTGGGCTCTCTAAGAGTGAACTTACCTTCTGACATATCACCCTCTATCTCACCCAAAGTTCCCACTAACTGAATAGTTCTGGTTCCTCTAGCAACATTGGTAACAAGGTCATGTGTAGCTACTACACCATCAGCGAACTCAACGATTACTGATTGTCTATCAACGACATCATTGTCACAATCCCATACACATCTACCATATTCGTTGCCTTTGACATAATCAGACTTATCGGATGGATCCAAATGCTGTCCACTATCATAGGCTGTATTTCCTGCCAATGCGTAGAATGGCCACCAATTGTTATCGATGTAGTGCTTCTTAGCTGAGTATAAGCAATCTACCTCTATTTCACAATCAAAGCAGTTCGAACTGGCAGTAGTGGGTTTGTTTTCAGTGGTGAATATATGACGGCCCCCAAATGAAGCAACTGCTGTTGGTGGGGTGCCGCTGTTGAACCAACATAGTAAGTCAAGATCATGGCAGCACTTTGCAAGCATGATGGGGTTGACCTCTCTCCTATTCCACTTACCACGAACAAATGCTACAACGGTGTGGTGGTAGGACACATTTTCAGTAGTATGAATGTGAGTCAACTCACCTAGTCTACCTGATTCAACCAATCGCTTGATTTCAATGTAGAATGGAGCATACCTCAATACATGACAAATCATAACTCGTTTACCAGTTCTATCCACGGCATCTGATAATCGTTTGAGTTCCTCTTTGTTCGGAGCAATGGGTTTCTCTAACAATACATGATATCCTGCTTCCAATAAGGGAATTGTTGTATCCACATGAATTTCATCCATCGTACCATTGATTGCAACCTCTGCAACGGGAGCTGCTTTAGCTAGCGATTCGGCATCCTCAAAGCAAGCATCGATAGGTAATTCCCACTTGTCTTGGAAGGCTTTACGTCTAACAGGGTCTGGATCAGCTATTGCAACTATCTTCAACTCATCATCAGATTGGTTTGCGTATGATGCATAGCATGCAGTGCGGTGCCCCAGGCCGACGAGAACCGCTCGTGTCGCTACCATTGCTCCCAACTATCCACTATACCTCTAACACTTGAGCACCGCGGAAGATATGAGTGTGATAAATTGGAAGATATTACGACCTGAACACGCAATCGTCAAAGAGGGTGGGTGGTGGAGTCGGTTCGATGATGCGGAAGTGGGCAATGCGTCAATACTGGCGCCTACAACAGTCGCAGACATTCATCTCGATGGGTTTCTGGTGTACCACACTCACCTTGTTGATTTGGCCGTATGTCTCCTGGAGGTTCCAATCTAATTGTGATGGAGATGCATGTTTCTCAGAATCGCTATTCGGTCTACCAGCCACTTACTGGGGAATGATGCTCATTGCCGTTTTTGTCATATTAGCAGTGCTATTAGTTGGATTAGTCTATGACCAAGTTCTCGGTCTTTGGAAGGAGCAAAGAACTGTAGACACCGAACGAAATCCGTTTGGTACCTATGCTCTAATCCCTGCCAATACTGTCATCGTCGGAATGCTAAACCGAGTACTAAGGGAAAGTGCTGGTGAAGATGAAAAGGTACAGGAAACATGTGACTGGGTCGATGAGTGGTTGGCATGGTGTTCTAAACAGGAAATTTGGGCACGATCACAGAAGTTTTGGGATACTACCTTCGATAATCAAGTTCCTGACTTATTCTTCATGCCGGAAGGGGCAATTGAATCAGCTCGCGCAAAAAGTGAAGATATTGAGGAATAGTCAACTATCATCCCACTCGCGCCAATCTTTGGAGGTGGGTTTTTCGTCATTTTTCTGAGTGTTTTTCTTAGTGATAACTAATTCAGGTTCTTTGGATGTAATCTTTGTTGGTTCTTTGCTAGGATGACCTTGTTCATCCGGCCTATCTTTGAATGGAGGGGGGACTCTCTGTTTATCATTCGCTACTGGAATTCTAACTGATACATTGACTGTTCCATCAGGTCCCGCCTTCTCTTGCAATCGTGCAAGAGCGTATACTTGATCGGTGGTTAGAACTGCCCCTCCTTTATCTGGAGGAGTCGACATCGACAATTCGACTTGGCGACCATCGGGTGATTGGATAGTAACTCCACCAACCTGATTTGATGACTTACGTCTGCGGAAGACGAGAATCAACCCGAGTGGTAGTAAGCATGATCCTAATATGGTCAAGCCACAGTAAAGGAGGATATTAGTTCCAAAAAATGCAGCTTCATTGACTTCATTCTGATCAAGTAGGTAGATGGAACGGTTGGAATCAGAATCAATTGTGACTTCAATAGGTTCACTTGGTTGGAAATAACCTAGAGGTGTGAACTTAGAACCATCTTGAAATTCAAGTGGACCCACTCCTGCAAGAACCGAGGGGCGATTCATTTCCAACTCCTCTCCATTAGAAGTTATGACAACAGTGCCATCAAGCGAACCAGTTTCAGTTACATTTTGATAGAGTGGGTAAAGGTTGAGGCCTTCTAATTGCACTGTAACTTTCGTATGTGGTTCAATCTCCTTATGATAAGCCTCATCTGGACGAAGATTCTCGTTGATGTCTGGCATTGTAGTAAGTAATCCTGCAGCGCCAATGAGGAAACTGACGACCCCTATGGCTAGGAGTGCTTTCAACCAAGTTGGAAAACCGCTCATCGTGACTCACCAAAACCTTGACACTTGAAAGTTCAACGCTCTTGCTCTCGCTCTCTGGGTATCGCGTTACTAGTGAAATACCGGTTCAATCAGAACAAGTCATCAACAGCAATCAAGCTGCTTTGCTCTGCAACACGAGCATTGGCTTCCTTGCGGCGACTGTACATCACAAATCCTGCAACGGCCATCAAAGAGATGGTAAGCAAGATGATGATAGCAGGAACGCTCCATGCCCCAATCGTGTCGGTAGCTTGGTCAATCCAACCGTTACTAGACTTCAGTCCACCATCTATCTCATGGAGGTTGTCTCGCTCGCTCGACTCGACAATCTGGTTGTCCGGATCAATGACCACTACTATGTCGTGATTTCCTGCTTTGACAGGATGTAGTAGAACAATCTCTGCGGCTTCCATGCTGTCAGTGGCGTCCGGGGGCATCAAAGCACCAATCACCTGACGATAGGCAACATTCTCCTCTTCGCAACCGTTCTTGCGTACATCAGCCAAATCTTGATCTTGGCAGACTATGACATGGATATCGGTGGCATGGACATTGCCATCGTTGATGACCCATACTGTGATTGGTATCATCTCACCAACATCATCTGACTTGGTGTCTGCGATGACTTCTTCGAAGCGCAGGTTTGGTGCCCTCAATCTAATAGTAACAGCTAATTCGTTGGTATCTAGTAAATCGCCTTCCCATGACTCACTATCATCTGTATCACCATTCTCGAGCATGTTACCGAAGAATGAGCGAACCTTGAGTCCTATCTCTTGGTTACCTAATGCAGCTTCACCACTAATGTTGACTATGGCTACCACTGGTATCGTTGAGTAAGCAGCCATGTTGGGTAGAATCCAAGTTCCGTCAGCATGGCGGACACATTCGTCCTCAGGAGCTGATTCTCCAACTGCCATCTGTCTGCATGGAGTCTCGAATAGACCATCCATTACCGCCCAAGATACTTGCCACTTATCCAGATGATTCATTCCTGGGTTTTCATCCCACATACCAGAAGTCAAGTCGATGGTGTGGTTGTGTAGAGTAGGTCGGTCAGCAATGTTACCGTTGTTAGTGACATTGAGGTTGAATTTGACCGTCCTTCCTGGTGCGGTTGTTTTGATATCTGACTCTACGAATGGATCTAGTAATATTTGCATATCGTGGAACTCATTGACGGTTATTTTCAGCGTCAGGGTATCTCTGAGTCTAGTTGAACGCCCGCTGCTGTCTGGATATGACTCCTCGCTAAACACATCTAGAACTATCTCATAATCGCCTGCAGTTACTTGATCAGGGACATTGATGTCAATCGTTGCGTTGCCGGTTTCATCACGCAACAGTTCACCGAGAGTGGCTCGAGGAATCTCAACATCCCATAGAACCTCAATACCAGTAGATAGATCTGTAACACGAGCTAGACGCACATCGTACCTGTCTGGACCATTACCATTGTTGACAGTGCTGACTACAACTGATAGTTTCTCAGATGGGTCAACTTCATACTCGTAAGGTGGTGACATTCCGACTACATTCGAATCTAATGAATAAACATGAACGACATTTGTAGACAGGATGACTGAATCACTGACTCTAGTTGCGCCGTCTAAGTGTGCCTTGACGGTGAATGCTGGTCCAAGTCCTGCATTTGCGTTATCTGGTGCACAGACTATCGCAGTCACGGTGTATGGGTAAGCAATAGTCGACCAATGACGAGGTTCACTCATACTCACTGAATTACCACCTGGGGCGTTCTTGAAATCAAGATTGAGTGTCCAATGATCCTCCTTCCAAACATGCTCGGGAATTTCGTCCGGCCTCGCTTCGGGAGCACCTGGTGTGGTGAATACAATCCATCCTGGTTGGAAATTCTTGATGACATCAATGTCATAGGAAGCACATTCTCCAGGTAATACATACTCGGTAGTATCGTATATCTCGAAGACAATGTTACCAGTCGAACGAATAGATACATTGATCCAAAGTTCAAGGACATCCATTGAACCAGCAGCCACTGATTTCCGAGGTTCGCCCGTAGACCAGCCTTTGAGGAAAATCGCGAAAGTACCTGGTTCCTGTGCCGATGGGATGGTTACTTCCAAGTTCTTCGTAACAGATTGCCCGGGATCTAATGATACCTGAAGAGGGAACCTTACTTGCCAACCGAATGGCAAGAGCCATTCTGTTTGACCTTCAATGGTGTTTGGATCATAGAAGGCGAAGGTGTCGTAGACATTGCCGGTGTTAGTGATAGTAATCGAAAATATTGCCGTCTGACCCTGTTCTACATCTGCTTGCATGTGAGTTGTATCAAGTTGAATACCGTGTACAACATCCATCATTGTAAGAGTAAGTCTGTCCGAACGAATTGCCGGATCTTTGTGAGATACGGCCGATACTGTAACGTAAGCATTCTCATCGTGATGTGCTTGGTACACTGATGGTGCTCTGACTCTCAGGTATATCCTAACCGACTCTCCTCCCTTGAGATAAATCCCTGTATCTGGGAAAATAGCTGTGTGGTTACTGGCGAAGAAGAGAGTCATCGACCAGTTGCCTGCGTTGCAGTTTTGTGAAATGTCATGCGCCTCGGCTATCTCCCGGGGGACTAAACACATGATACTGGTGTTGAGGGAGTAAGTGTCTGCAACTAGGTCAATAGGACCTGGTGTGGTGTTGTTGATGGTCATGTTGAAAATTGTCTCTTCACCGGGCTCAATGATGTGCAACCAATCGGCTTCACCGTCCTCTAGGAATACATCAACCTGACCTGTCAGCACGTGAGTGTAGCATATCGTGTACATGTTGTTGTTTGAGGTTCCATCGCACTTAGTAGTGTCAGACCAAACAACATGAGCGCCGCTTCCAAGGTCGTTTGCGAATGCGGGGGGCTGTCCTAATTCTGGGGATCTTCCAGTGTTAGGACCTAATTTGTCGGATGCCCACTCAGTAATCGGGACTGCTTCCCATTCATCAAGAATAGCCGTTGCTAAGGAATTGAGTGGTATGCCGTTTGGATATGCATCATTTGTGTGATTCAACCTAGTATACATCACTGTCTCGCCAGCAGTAGCGTTAGAATTCTCCAACCAAGCAATGTGAATGTTATCTTGGTTGTCTGCTAGAATAGATGGCATATAGGATGATGGTCCCCAAGGGCGAGATGGGGGGACGTTGTTCTTACCCTCAAAGAAAGAGATAGGATAGTCGTAAATCTGCTTGATACCATAACTTGGCAAACCACCGTGAGCCCCGTTCCATTCGGAGGAGCCTCGTAGTCGGAGGCGGGTGTACCATACCTCGTAGTTATCGTCCTTGTCGAAACCATATCCGCGGCCATCCATCCAAGCTAAGTGAGTGTTACCACTAGAGTCAATAGCTATTGAGGGGTGTAGACTGAAAGCGTCATCGATGGTAATCCTAGTGTCGTTAACAACAACTAGGTTGCCATACCCATTAGAATCTATACTAGGTCCAATTCTCTCTATGTAGGAATTACCGCTAACTTGGTGTCCAGCATCACCATAGCCCCATCCAGAAGGTGGGTTGTCGACCAAGGAATGTGGGTCAAGTACTGACATGTATATCTCACGAGAGTTATTGGTGGCAAGGTAGATCATTGCCTCTACAAGGAGGCTCATCTGGTTTCCACCTCCAGATGGGAAAGCGTATGCCTGACCGCCTGCATCGGTGTTGCGAATAGTAGAGCCGGGGCAAAGTCTGCTACCTGTGGATACTTGTCCATTAGGACACTTAGCTAAATCGATAGACGCAGATGCTACCTCTTGATTGTTACCTGAATACATAGGCACAGGGGTAACGCCCGCTAGGACACAGGCGTCGTGAGCTTCGTTGATGCTCTGAGCGTCATTTGAGTCTACTGGGAATCCTCCATATGGGCCTTCATCTGAAATGGGCATTACTATCTTGGTTGCGTTTGGGTTCCACTTGTGATCTCTCTGGGTTGGGGGGTTACCTGGAACATTGCCATTCGAATCCTTCCATGAATGGCAAGCCCAAGTTGAACCCGGTCCCCAAAACTCAGAGTAATAGCCACCATCAGAGGGAAGGTTGGTTGCAGCCCCGTTGAAAACAACCTCTGTCAGAGACCTAATTCCTCCTGAATCATCACCAGGGACTAAACCTAGTGCGGTTGAGCGGGGTTGTGCACCATTTCCGCCGGTCTGGTATGCTGTCGCACAAGAACCAGATGTT
>MDTE01115698.1_pt1 | contig 18892 bp, 12 predicted proteins | sample 811231 | NCBI WGS metagenome assembly MDTE01 (sample SAMN05326651, study PRJNA326480) | marine metagenome | isolation source: seawater | place: Indian Ocean: Red Sea | collected 2010 | reverse complement strand
CGCAACATCCAGCTGTTCCGCAACCTGGTCAACATCTGCTACCAGTCGATGCGGCCAACCAACAAGCTGATCGACGCCGCCAACAACACCAGCCTGGCCCCTTTGGATCTCGGCGACGGTCCCGCCGGCACCCGCGTCGCCGGTCACTCGGTCGTCTCGGTCGAACGCTTCCGCGCCCCCCGAGTCCTGCAGAGCAAGCAGGCCATCCGAGCGGCCAACTTCGTTCTCCAGTCCGGTGACCCCGGCGGCATCAACGCCGCTGGTCCCGGGGCCAACGTCGGCAAGAGTGTCGTGTTCAGCTATGCCGGAGAGATCCTGTTTGAAGCCTGGAAAGCCACCGGAGACCCGAAGTACTTCCGCGGTCTCGAAGACAAGGCCCGCAAGGTGCTGGGGGTCAAGCCCGTCTACTCCGACGACATGGCCCACCGGGTCGAACTGCTCAAGAGGTACTTCCCGGCCGACTACCCGGCCGCCGCCGCCAAGGTCGCCGAAAAGGAGACCGCCCAACCCAAGGCCACCTCCCGGGTGCCCTACAAGGGACACAAGACAACCGCCGAGGAGGCCGCGAAGCTGGCCAAGCGGATTGACAAGCAAGTCACCGCCGACCTCGAACGGCTCCGGCAGATCCAGAACTCCGACGGCACCTGGGGATTTGACCCGGGCAAAAGCCCTGACGGCGGCAAGAGCTGGGAAGCCAAGGGCAACACCAAGCCCGAACCTTCGCCGACCGCACTGGCATTGATCGCCTTCCAGGCCGCCGGCTTCACGCCCGAGGACCCCACGGTCAAGAAAGGGGTCCAGGGCCTGTTGGGCCTGCAGCACCCCAGTGGGTACTGGAAAGGCAAGTCGCAAACCGGGTTCGTCTCGACCAGCTACAGCCTCCACGCGCTCTCGCGTCTGTTCCCGGTGAAGCCGGGCGAGCCGAAGGCCGAGGAATTCGAGGCGGGTGAGAACGAGACACTGGCCGAAACGATCGAGCGGGCTCGGAAATTGTCGACGACCGAAGATCCCGAACTGGTGCCGTTGATGCTGGGATTGGCCGGGCACAAGAGCCCCCTGGTTCGGTACTGGGCGATGATCGGACTGGCCGCTGCGGCCAACGATCGGGGCGTCAAGCCGCTGGTCGACGGACTGGGAGACCCGGTCAAGGCGGTCCGCGAAGCCGCCGCCTGGGGGCTTCGCCAGTTGCTGATCGACAACCGTGGCTGGAAAGCGGTCGCGACGGCTGCCGCGTCCGGCGATGACCGCACCCGGGCCGCACTGGCACGGACCCTGGTGATGAGAGTCGACGGCGTGATGCCCGGGATCGACATCGGCTGGGATCAACTGACAACGCTGATCAGTTCGATGATGCTCGAGGACCCGCACCCGGCCGTCAGGGCGTGGGCCACCCGGGCCAGCTGGAACTGGTGGGTCTGGAACCCGCCGGTCCGCACCGCATTGAACAAGACCTGGATCGCAAGGCTGAGCCGTCCCGAACCGAACGAACTGGCCGAAAACGGGATGAGATACCAGGCTCACGCACTGTTCATCGCCAATGGACACAAGGCCAACGGCAGCCGGCAACACCAGTACACCAAGCTCCAGAAGCTGTTCGAGGACATCGAGCAGACGCTCGAAAAGTCCATCAAGCACAACCCGGTGGTAGCCCGGCGGCTGTCACGGCGGCTGGTCGCCGTCGCTGCCACGTTCTACAACACCTCCGGAGGCGACGGGGGACCCGGCCAGATGGGTTACATCACCCCCGGCTCGGGTGACCTCTTCGGACAAGCCGTGCTCACCTATCTGAAGTTCGTTGACCCCAAGCTCAGCAAGGACCGTTCCGGTGAGGCACTGTTGCCTGTGAAACTCGGACTCGAGGGAGCCGCCAACGTGCCGCACCAGCCGCTGCAACAGCAGCTGATCACCTACTCGCTGGAAGGGCCCGAAGCGCTCAGAGCCGTGGCCGCCAGCAGCGTATCGGATCCGCGGTCTGCCAAGTTCGTCGCGGTCCCCGAACTCGTCGAACCACTCCTGCGGCAGATCCGTCGCGGGGCCAACGAACCGCCTCGCCGTTCGCAACTCTCCGACCCGGTTCTCAAGCTCTTCGGACGCGTCCGGTGGGTTATCCCCCAGAACAAGGACCAACAACACGAGATCCTTGGTTACCTGGCTCCCAGGTTCCCCAAGTTCGTCACCACCGAGGAGATCAAGAAGAACGCTGATGCGGCCAAGAGAACCGAACTGAAGCGGCAGATGGATGCCGAGTGGTACCTGGCGACCGGACTGGGAGACGCCCTGGGTCGCAACCCAGACCTGCACATCGACATGGCGCTCGATTTCCTGCCCAAGTCGTTCCAGAACAAGCTCGACGCGCAGTTCTGGTTGCCCAGCGTCACCTGGATTCTGACTCACAAGACCAAGTTGCCCGAAGTCCAGGTCAAGAAGGGCCAACTGCCCCCGATCGATCCCTACGCAGCACACCGCACACGGGCGCTGCAGTTGTTCCTGGACCAGCTCAAGGCGACCTCCGACCCCCGGACTCGCGGTGTTGCCGTGACCATGGCCCAGGCGACCTCGCTGAGAAGAAACCCCGAGGTGCTCAACGCGCTGGAGGCGATGCTGAAATTCGAGAAACGCAAGGACGTGGTCAAGACCGCCCGCAATGTGCTCTCGACCAACCGCAAGAACTTCCTCAAGGAACTCACCGCCGCGGTCAATCGCGAGAAGCCTCGCAAACAACCCGTCGACAAAAACGGCAAACCGAAACTCGATGCCGAGTTCGTCGCCGATTTCCAGTTCTTTCGTGACTACGTCACACCCGAAATGGACAAGGTGCTCAGGGGTGACCAGCGGAGTTGCTTCGCGTGCCACGGCGTTCCGGGACGGGTCCCACCGCTGACTCTCAACCCGCCCGACGACGCCGGTTACCTTCCCGTCGACAAGCTGCTGGCCAACTATCGTCTGCTGCAGTTCCGGGTCGACCTGAAGAACATCGAGAAGAGCAAGCTGCTGAGAAAACCGCTGAACATCCAGACCGGTAAGGAAGACGGACACCAGGGCGGCCGCCGCTACCAGCCAATGGACCCCGGCTACCAGATCATCCGCCGCTGGGTACTCAACCAGAAGAAGCACCCGGCCAAACTCGGCCTCGAGACCCCGGCCACGGCGGCCCCTTGACCGGCCTCTCGAGCGACTTCTAGAATCCAATGACCAGGTGTCATCGTCGGAAGCGGTCGTTGGACCTCCACCCGCGGTGATCCGTTCCCCCCGGGGTAGCCGAAGATGTCACGAGTCATTCGACAGTCCTCGCTCTGCTCGCTGTTGCTGCCGATCAGCTGCGGCTGTTGAAGGGTCGACGGAACACTCCGTCGACCACGCTCGAACATTCCGCGACATCCCCCGGGCCGACGGCGTCCGCTCGCGTCGCAACCCACTCGTTGCTCTGACCAGCCGACCACCCCGGTGGCGGTTCACGACCAAAGGCTTCCGCTATGTCTTCAGACACTCCCGGCAAGAACCGGCTACCGGACGTGACCGATCAAGTCGTTGCGACCTACAGTCAAATCGGCACGATCAACCACCTCGGACACTCGCCGCTGCCGCACAACGACGCCGTGATCGAGATCACTCACGACCTGATGGAGGTGATCTACCCCGGGTACCAACGTCGGCAGAAACTGCACGCCGGCAACGTCGCCTACCACGTGGGTGATCTGCTCGAAGGCCTCAGCAACGCTCTCACCCAGCAGGTCGCCCGGGCCCTGCGACACAAGCAGGCCCTGGCCAACAGCGACGATCCCCAGTCGGCCGACGCGAATGACGCGTTCGAGGAATTGGCGAAGCAGAAAACGATCGCGTTGCTCGAGTCACTCCCGCGGCTGCGAGAACTGCTGGCCACCGATGTCCAGGCGGCCTACGACGGCGATCCCGCCGCACAGGGACTCGACGAAATCATTCTCTGCTACCCCGGGCTGCAAGCGATTACCGTCCACCGGCTGGCCCACGAACTGTACGGGCTCGATGTCCCCTTCATTCCCAGGATGATGGCCGAATGGTCGCACAACCGTACCGGGATCGACATCCATCCCGGTGCGAAGATCGGGCCGTCATTCTTCATCGATCACGGCACCGGTGTGGTGATCGGCGAAACGACCGAGATCGCCGCGCACGTCAAGCTCTACCAGGGCGTCACGCTCGGTGCCCTCTCCTTCCCCAAGGACGACAGCGGTCAACTGGTCCGTGGCCAGAAGCGGCATCCAACCATTGAGGAAGGAGTGGTGATCTACGCCAACGCGACCGTGCTGGGAGGCGAAACCGTCATTGGAGCCCGGTCGGTCATCGGGGCGAGCGTCTCGCTGATACAGAGCGTCCCACCCAACACGGTGGTGACGATCGAAAAGCCTCAACTGAAATTCCGCGAGGCCTCCACCTAGGCGCTGGCCCGCAGGCTCTCGCCTCCGGACCGCTCGTCCAGCAGCCGGGCCACCAACGATCCGACCTGGGCGACCAGCCGCTCCTGAGTGTCCATCAAGCTCTCGACCGCTGCAGCGTGAGCCGCTTCGTGGGCCTCGATCCGACGGACCAGCTCGTCGAGCTTCTCTTCCAGGCCACCACCGCCGGCAACCTCCCTCGGAACCGGCTTGCCCTCGTAAAGGGTCTCGAGCGCGGCTTCGACCACCGTCGCCACCGCCTGCCTGGTCGTTGCATCCCGGTCGGCGACCATCGCCATGTCCTGCTCGAGCCGCTCCACCAGTTCGTCCATCGACAAATTCTCGGCCGGTGACGCCGCCACAACAGGCGCCTCCGCCGCCCTCCATGTGAACGCGAAGGGTCCCAGCGCGATCACGTCACCATCAACCAACAGGGTCATCTGACACGGCTCGCCATTGATCAGTATCGGAGGATCGGCCGAAATGGCCTCGATCCACACCCGACCACCGTCGACGTGTACCTGGCTGTGCACCGGCGGCATTCCCGCACCACCCAGCCGCAGGTCGCATTCGGGAGCCGAACCCAACACCAGCCGCTTCCCGATAACCGGCCGAAACCGGTAACCGGTTCGTCCACGGTGAATCTCCAAGCCACCAGCACAACCCTGATCAATCTGAATCGGATGTCCCATCGGCAATCTGGCTCCCACTCCTCAAACCGGCGGACGAATCACGTTCGGAAATGGTGCGGCCTGGCGTCCACCGGTCAAACCGCTCCATCTCTTGATTCGTCACCTCCCAGCCCACGACATGAATCGATCGTTGGCTCGGTCCCGTTGAACGTGGATCGATGGGATACTGGGCAACCTCGGTAGTTTGCGTCGCTGGCTGGTCGCGGATTGGGGAGCTGATCGACTGCTGCCGCATCGCTACCCTCGGTGACGGGTGGCAGGCTAAACTACGGTCACCGGCAGACAATCACGACCTGTTCAGGCCCAGGCCATCCCATGACCAACGCTCTCCCGCAGACAAGCGACGTTGTCGTTGTTGGAGGCGGAGTCGCCGGTTTGAGCACGGCGATGCAGTTGGCATCACGCGGCGCGTCGGTGACCGTCCTCGAACGCGAGCGATTGGGGAACGGATCCACCGGACGGGCCGCCGGCCTGCTGGGACAGCTCCGCGGTTCACCCGCAGCCACCCGGATGTTGATGGACGGTGTGCAGATCGTCGCCGAATTGGAAGAGCGAGCCAACGTCGAGATCTTCGTCCAGACCGGTTCCTTGCGGGTGGCCCAGACCGAGGAACGCGCGGGGGAAATCCGTGACCTGGTGGAGATGGGCCGGGGGATTGGTTTCGACATCGACCACCTGCCAATCGATGAGGTCTCGAGCCTGCTTCCCTACATGCGGACCGACGACCTGGTTGATGCCTGCTACTGTCCCACCGACGGCCACCTGCAACCGGCAGAGCTGGTGGCAGCGTACCTGAAACTCGGCCGGGAACACGGGGTGGTCTACCATCCCGGCTGCCCGGTCCGGGGGCTCGACCTCACCGAAAACCGAGTCCGCGGCGTCATCACCGATCACGGCACCATCTCGACCGGCGTGGTAATCAACGCCGCCGGTCCGTGGTCGTACCTGGTCGCCGGGCTGGTCGACACCCCGCTACAAACCGCCGCCCTGGGGCACGTGTACCTGACCACCCGCCCCGACGACAGCCATCCCGTGGATCGGCTCAGCCCGGCCATCCGCGACCGCCACCTGAGAATCTACTCGCGACCCGAGTCCGGCGGCCTGATCGTGGGCATGTACGGTCCCGACGCGGTGCAGCACGACATGGCCGCTCTGCCCGATGACTTCGACATGTCGTCGTTGACGGTTCGGGCCGACGACTTGCACGTGGCCCTGCTGATCGACGCCACCAAGCGACGATTTCCGTGGATCGATGAACGCACTCCGATGACAATCACCCGCGGCATCATGACCTTCTCACCCGACGGCAAACCGTTTTGTGGCCAGCGACCCGACTTCGACGGCCTGTTCCATTGCTCCGGATTCTGTGGACACGGGATCGTACAGAGCCCGGCAATCGGGGTGATCATGGCGGACCTGGTTCTCGACGGCAGCACCGGCTACGACATCGAGGCCATCCAGGCCGACCGGTTTTTCGATCACCCCGGATTGCAGGACCGTTCTGACATCGAGGCGGCCTGTTACCAGATGCAGGCGGGATACTACGGACGTATCGAGGACGGAGATGGCGGTGTGGTGGACGAACCGGCCGGAGATGGACCGACGTCATGAGTTTCCTGGTCCTGGTTCCGACCAAGCGGGTGCCCGACACCGACGGGGTGATTCGTGTCACCCCCGACGGACTTGACGTCGACACCTCTCACCTCTCGTTCGTGATCAACCCTTTCGATGCCATCGCTGTCGAGGAGGCGTTGCGGCTGCGTGAGCGACGCGAGGACGTCGAGGTGGTCGTGGTGGGGATCGGGGACGAGGCTTACGAGGACGAACTGCGGACAGCACTGGCCATGGGCGCCGACCGGGCCATCCGGGTCGATGCCGCCGAACCGATGGACCCATGGAACGTCGCTTGCGTCCTCTCCGAACTGGCCCGCCGACTTGAACCACGCCTGATCCTGATGGGCAAACAGGCCGTTGACGACGATTCCGCCCAAACCGGGCAATTTCTCGCCGCCAAGCTCGGCTGGCCCCAAGCCACGTTTGCCTCGCGAATCGACGACTCCGAGAATGGTGCCGAGGTGGCCCGTGAAACGGATCACGGAATCGAAACGCTTTCGGTCACCTGGCCGGCAGTGATCACCGCGGACCTTCGGCTCAACGAACCCCGCTACGCCTCCTTGCCGGGCATCCTGGCGGCCCGTGGCAAACCGATCCAGGAGATGTCGCTGCAGGAGCTCGGAATCGAGATCCAGCCAAGGGTCGAACTGGTTGGGCTCCAGCAGGTGGCCTCCCAAAGAACCGTCCGGCAAGTCGAGACCGTCACGGAACTGCTGGAATGCCTCCGGGAGAACACCGAGCTGTTCTGACCGTTTGCCATCCATTCAATCCTCCCACCGAGACCTCGACGATGCACGTGCTGGTGTTGGCCGAGCATGACGGCGACCGATTGCGAGCCGGGACAACCGCGGCACTGGGTTTTTCCCGCCAGTTGGCCAACGGTGACGGGGATCAGGTCACCTGCCTGGTGCTGGGGGACTCCGTCGCCACCGTCGCCGACGACGCCGCCACCTTCGGCCCGGTGCTGCTTGGCTCGCACGCCGATTTGGCCGAACCCCTGGCAGACCGCTGGGCGGAGGTCACAGCCAAAGTGGTCCAATCCGAATCGATCGATATCCTGTTGGGTGCCTCCTCCACCTTCTCCCGCGACATCCTCGGGCGCGCCGGCGGCCTGCTCGGAGGGGCCATGGCCAGCGACGTCACCGGATTTCTTCGTGACGGCGACCGCCTGGTCTGGCAACGACCGATGTACGCCGGAGCTGTCACCGCCAGCGTCGTCCTGCACGGAAGCCCGCTGATCGTCACCGTGCGGCCCACTGCCGCCGAAACACCCGAACGCCGTTCCTCGCCGGCCTCGATCACCCCGATCTCAATCGACTCCGGGCGGCTTCCGGGCTCAACCGGTCATCTCGGACTTGATGGGCGTCCCAGCCACCGGCCGGATGTCACGGAGGCTCGGGTGGTGGTCTCTGGCGGTCGAGGCCTGAAGACAACCGAGGACTTCGAGCGACTTGTCGGAGGACTGGCTGACCGGTTCGATGGGGCGACCGGCAGTTCCCGTGCACTGGTCGACGCCGGCCTGACGCCCAACGATCTCCAGGTCGGCCAGACCGGCAAGGTGGTGGCCCCCGAACTCTACATCGCGGTCGGCATCTCCGGAGCGGTCCAGCACCTGGCCGGCATGAAGAACTCGCGAGTGATCGTCGCGGTCAATTCCGACCCCCACGCACCGATCTTTGAAGTCGCCGACTACGGGATCGTCGGTGACCTGTACGACATCGTGCCCGAAATGATCCAGCACCTTGATGCCGACTGAAACGCTCACACGAGAGATTTTCGGCAATATCGGCACGGTGCCGAAGACGATCTTCTACGCCCTGGCCATCATCACCGGGCTGATCGCGATCAAGACCGCGTGGCCGCGGATCCGCCGCTGGAGGTCAGGACAGGCCGGCGAATCGCGGCACTCGGCCGGACAAACAGTTCGTGCCATCCTGGCTCGAGTACTGTCCCAGTCCACGCTCGACAAAACCCGGCCGGCCGCCTCGCGGGCCCACCGTTGCCTGTTCGGCGGGTTCGCGGTTCTGACCCTGGGCACGGTCCTGATCGCCGTCGAACATGTCGCCGCACTGCTGGCCGGTCGAGAAGCCGACCAGCCGGTATTTCACAAGGGACTGTATTACGCGATCTACGAACCCGTGATGGACCTGGCCGGACTGGCGGTGCTGTTCGGAGCGGGCTGGTTTCTGGTCAGGCGGAGACGGGGGGACGCCTCGATCGGCCACCGGAACTCGGACTGGATGGTGCTGTTCGCCTTGTTGTTCCTGGGAGGCAGTGGCTTCCTGGTGGAGGGCCTGCGGATCATCGAGGCCGACAGCCCGGGACGCTGGGTGTCTTTTGTCGGAGCCGCGGTGGCCGGAGCTCTGGAGAGTGCGGGCGTAACCCGAGAGGCGGCCGTCATCGTTCACCAACTCACCTGGTGGCTGCACGCGGTGGTCGCCCTGGGACTGTTGGCCGCGGTTCCCTCGACACGGCTTTGGCACGCGATCGCCGGTGGGGTTCTGCTGAGTCGTCATCCCGAACGGCCGCTGGGAACGATGACTGCTGTGACGATTGAAGACGTCGAAGCGACCGGGGTCTTCGGGATCAGCCAGATGGAACACCTGGCCGTCCGACAACTTGTCTCGCTCGATGCCTGCGTGTCGTGCGGACGTTGCCAGGACGAGTGTCCCGCCCACGCGGCCGGCAAGCCCCTCTCCCCTCGCCAGGTCGTCCAGGATCTCGCCGGACAATTGCGAGGGACCGGATCGGACGGCACTCCGGCGCTCGCCGGTGGGGTGGTATCGGAGGACACTCTCTGGTCCTGCACAACCTGCTCGGCCTGTGTCGAGGTCTGCCCGCTGGGTGTCGATCCGCTCGAGTTGATCACCGGTATGCGACGGCACCTGATCGGGGCCGGAGCGGTGTGGGGTCCGGCGGCCGCAGCGCTCCAGAAACTGGGCCGATCGGGCAACCCCTGGGGCCTGCCCCCCGAGCAGCGGATGGACTGGACCGAGGGCCTGGAGGTTCCGACCGTCGATGACCAGCCGGACTTCGAGGTGCTGTACTGGGTCGGCTGCGCGGCGGCCTACGACCGACAGTCCCGCCGCACAGCCCGGGCCATGGTTCGGCTGCTCCAGGTGGCCGGAGTGCGATTTGCGGTTCTGGGTGAACGGGAACGCTGCACAGGCGAGTCGGCACGCCGGATGGGCGAGGAATTCGTGTTCGCCGAACTGGCGGCCCACAACGTCAAGGAACTCGGACGACACGACGTCACCAGCATCGTCACCCACTGCCCGCATTGCCTCAACAGCCTCAAACACGACTACCCCGACGCGGGGGGACACTACGAGGTGATTCACCACAGCGAGTTTCTTTCCACGCTGGTTGACGAGGGCCGATTGCAGGTGGATCGATCGTCGGCCGAGAAGGTCACCTTCCACGATCCCTGCTACCTGGCCCGGGTCAACGGCATTGTCGATGCCCCCCGCGACGTGCTGGCAGCTGCCGGGGCCGAACTGGACGAACTGCCGCGCCACGGTTGTCGCACGGCCTGCTGTGGAGGAGGAGGAGGCCGGATGTGGCTGGACGACGGTCCGGAAGATCGCGTGGGACGCGACCGCGTCAACGAGATCAGCGCCGCGGGCGCGGAGACCGTGGTTGTGTCATGTCCGTTCTGCCGGACAATGATCGGTGATGGACTGGCAACCGAAGGACACTCGGCCAACGTCGTGGACCTGGCCGAGGTGCTGTTCGAATCGCTCGAGGAAACCGGCTGAATGGACAGGCCGACATCATTTGCTCCCATTCCCCGCGGTCGATTGACGGTGTGGCTGGAAAACGCACCCGGTCCGCTGTTCACGACCTTCGTGATTTTTGCGTCGTTCTCGACCTACTTCTGCATGTACGCCTTCCGCAAACCGTTTTCTGCGGCGAGCTACGACGGGCTGAAATTCCTGGGCGGGGACGTGGACCTGAAAACAGCCTTCGTCATCAGCCAGATCATCGGCTACGCACTCTCGAAAGTCATCGGGATCAAGGTCTGTGCCGAGATCGACCGCCATAAACGGGCCCGGGGCCTGGTGTGGATGATCGTCGTGGCCGAGTTGTCCCTGCTGCTCTTCGCGATCTTGCCCAACAACCTCAAGGTCGTGGCCATCTTCTTCAACGGGCTTCCGCTGGGCATGGTCTGGGGACTGGTCGTGCTGTACCTCGAAGGCCGACGGACATCGGAGATGCTGCTGGCGGGCCTGAGCTGCGCATACATCGTCGCCAGCGGGGCCGTCAAAGACATCGGCCTCTGGCTGATGTCGACCTTCCAGATCGACCAGTTCTGGATGCCCTGTGCCACGGGCATCTGCTTTCTGCCCCTGTTCGCCGGATCGGTCTGGCTCCTCAACCAGCTGCCGCAACCCGACGCGGCCGACATCGAAGCCCGGGTCAAACGGACCACCATGGGCGGCTCACAACGCTGGCAGTTCTTCCGGCAGTTTCTGCCCGAGATGATCCTGCTTTCGACGGTCTATTTCTTTCTGACGGCCTACCGGGACTTCCGAGACAACTTCGGCAAGGAGATTTTCGAGAGCCTGGGTTACGGACAGACGCCGGCCATTTTCACACGCAGTGAACTCTGGGTCGCTTTTGGAGTCATGGCCGCCCTGGCCGGGCTGAACCTGATCCGGGACAACCGCCGGGGTCTCTACGGGGCCTTCGTGATCATGACCTTCGGCGTATTTCTGCTGGGTGCCGGCACGATCCTCTGGGATCTCAAGCTTGTCAGTGGACTGAACTGGATGATCCTGACCGGACTGGGAGCTTACCTGACATATGTCCCCTTCGGTTCGGTACTCTTTGATCGTCTGATCGCTTCGACCCGTGCCGTGGGGACAGCCGTGTTCGCCGTCTACGTGGCCGATGCGGTCGGCTACAGCGGTGCCATCAGCGTGCTTTTGGGCAAGGACCTGCTGGCCGGTGACACTGCCCGCATCGATTTCTTCCGTTCCCTGACTTACGTCATGTCGGTCGTGGGCCTGGTCCTGCTGATTCTGGCGTGTGTCTTCCTGATGAAGCGACACACTCACTACCCGGCCGGTGATCTTACCGCCAACCCGACCGAGCCCGCCTGATGCCAGACATCTCTCCGCTCGAACACGAACAGATCCTGGAACTGATCTCGCGGCGTGAGCCCGGCCATGGACTGCCGGCAGATTTCTATCACGACGAGTTGATTTACCGGGCCGAACTCACACGGATCTGGCAACGCGGCTGGCTGTTTGCCGGTCACACCTGCCAGATTCCCGAACCGGGCGATTACTTCACCCTGGAAATCGGAAGCGATCCGCTGGTCGTGGTTCGCGACGACGAGGGCACGGTCCACGCGATGCACAACGTCTGCCGGCACCGCGGCACGGTGCTTTGCACGTCCGAGTCGGGACACATCGGCCGCTTCATCTGCCCGTACCACCAGTGGACCTACGCCCGAGACGGCAGCCTGCAGTCCTGTCGAGGAATGCAGGATGATCTCGATCGGGATTCGTTGGCCCTGCACCGCGCCCACGTCGAGGTTCTCGAAGGATTGATCTTCCTCTCCGTGGCCGAAGACCCGCCGGATTTCGATGCCGCCGCCGCGTTGATCGGCCCAGCCTCCCGGCCCCAGGGCTTTGAGCAGGCCCGGGTGGCAAAGGTCGTGGACTACGACGTCGCCGCCAACTGGAAGATCGTGTGGGAGAACAACCGCGAGTGCTACCACTGCAACGCGAATCATCCGCAGTACATCCGGGCCAACTTCGACCATTACAACTCAGATGACACGCCCGTCCAGGTCCAGGCCGCCATCGACAACGCCTCCCTGCGAAGCCAAAAGAAGTGGGCCGCCAGCGGGCTGGCGGTGACACACACGCAGGCGGGCATGACATCGTTTCCCGGCTGTGACTCAGAGGGCTGGTTTTCTGCCAATCGCACCCCCCTGGCCGACGGCTACTTCAGCGAGACCATGGACGGACGACAGGTCGCCCCGTTGATGGGTGACTACACTGACCCCGATGTGGGAACGTTGAGAATGCGAACGATGCCCAACTTCTGGAACCACTCCAGCTGCGATCACGGCGTCAGCACCCGTTTGCTGCCGGCCGGACCAGGCCGAACCCGGATTCAGGTTACCTGGCTCGTCGCGGCCCAGGCCGAAGAAGGTCGCGACTACCAGCTCGAGGAACTCATGCCCTTCTGGCAACTGACGTCCGAACAGGACTGGGCAATCTGCGAGAGTGTCCAGCGCGGCGTCAGCTCCAGCCGGTACACTCCGGGACCGTTCTCCACGTACAAGGAGTACAACGTTGATGCCCTGGTCAACTGGTATCTTGAACAAATGAGCTCTCGGCCGTGACACAGCAACAAAGAGCCGCAATCGTCATCGTCGGTGGCGGAGCCGTCGGATGCGGCGTGGCCCACAGCCTGGCCGCCGCCGGGTACGACGACATCCTGCTGATCGAAAAAGAATCCACGCTCGCCACGGCAACGACCTCTCAGGCAGCCGGCCTGGTCGGACAGGTCCGCAATTCGCTCGACCGCACTCGGTTGGCGATGTGGTCGGTCGAGACGTTCTCGGAGCTGGAAGCCGGCGACGGAGCCCGTCCCGGCTGGCGACAGGTCGGGTCGCTGCGACTGGCGTTGTGCGACGAACGGGTCGAGGAGTTCCGCCGGATGCAGGCTGTCGCCGACGAGGCCGGCCTGGAGACACGGTTCCTGGACAACCACGAGGCCGCCTCGCTCTGGCCGGCGATGCGTTTCGAGGAGGTCCGTGGGGTCCTGTGGTGCCCCAGCGACGGATACCTGCAACCCAGCGACCTGGCCATGTCCTACGTCGCCCGCGCCAGGCAGGCGGGTGTACGGTTTCTGACCGGGACCACCGCGAGAGGAATTCTCGTCGAGAACGATCAGGTCGTCGGTGTCGAGACCTCCGGGGGACGGATTTCGACGCCGATGATCATCAACGCCGCGGGGGCGCACGCCTGGCACCTGGCCGATTCCGTCGGGCTCGAACTGCCGATCGTCCCGGTACGGCACGAATTCTTCGTAACCGTCGCGGCTGAGGGCCTGCGTCCGGATTTGCCGGTGATCCGCATCCCCGACGCCACCCTCTACCTCCGCGCCGAGACCGATGCACTACTGTGTGGCGGCTGGGAACCGGCCAGCCTGTCACTCGACCCGCGAGGCTACCCCGTAGACGGACAAACACCTCCGGTTCGAGAAGACTGGGACGTGCTGGCCGCCTTCGCCGAACAACTGTCACCGCAATTCCCGCAGGTCTCTCAACTCGGCGTTCGCAGCGTCTTCCGCGGCTGGCCCACGTTCACTCCCGATGGCCGGTTCATCATCGGAGAAAGCAGCCGAGTGAAAGGATTCGTGATGGCCGGTGGCTGCAACGCTCACGGTGTTTCCGGATCAGCCGGCATCGGGCGGCACGTCGTCGAGTCACTCGGAGACAATCCGTCCGAATACGTCAGCAGTCTCAGTCCCGATCGGTTCACTGACAATGCGTGGGACTGGGACGAGATGACGGCGCTTGCCCGCAACGTGTACGAGCACTATTACGCGATCGACCACTAACCTCCCAGGGGAGCCGCCGCCGCTCAGCGGCCAACGGCCAGCATTCGACGGGCACTTTCCTGGTCCCGCTCCTTGGCGGCCAGTTCGGCATCAGTGACAGGAACCCGTTTCGAGGCTTCTGCGAGCAATTCCTCGGCAGTCTCGCGATCGATGTCCTCCACGCCCCGCGCCCGGTCCGTCAGCAGGGTCACCGTCCCCGCCTTGACCTGCACGAACCCACCCTCGATGAAGAACTTCTCGACCTCACCATCGGGGGCCGTGACCGTCAACACTCCGTAACCCAACCGGCCCACCACCGGGGCGCGGCCCGGGAGCACCCCGATCTGACCGTCATAGAGCGGAAACTGCAGCGAGCGAACGGGCGCATCGACCAGCGTCGTTTCCGGCGTCACCAGGACAAGTTGCAGTGCACTGTCTGCCACGGTTCTCTAGGCCTCCTCGGCCATCTGCTTCGCTTGTTCGGCGGCTTCCTCGACTCCGCCGACGTACATGAATGCAGCCTCCGGCAGGTGATCCCACTTGCCGGCAACCAGTTCTTCGAAACTCTGGATCGTCTCATCCAACGGCGTGATCTTACCCGGTTTGCCGAGGAAGGCCTCGGCAACCAGGAACGGCTGCGAGAGGAACCGTTCGATCCGGCGAGCCCGGTGGACGACCAGCTTGTCATCCTCGGAGAGTTCGTCGACACCCAGGATCGCAATGATGTCCTGCAACTCGCGGTACCGCTGGAGGATCTGCTGCACTTCCCGGGCCACCGCGTAGTGTCGATCGCCGACGTACTGCGGATCGAGCACCCGGCTGGATGAGGCCAACGGATCGATGGCAGGATAGATGCCCTTCTCGGAGATGCTTCGCTCGAGATAGATGAAAGCATCCAGGTGAGCAAACGCTGTTGCCGGGGCGGGGTCGGTCGGGTCATCGGCGGGCACGTAGACGGCCTGCACACTGGTGATCGCCCCTCGTTTGGTCGAGGTGATCCGTTCCTGCAGTTCACCCAATTCGGTACCGAGCGTCGGCTGGTAACCCACCGCCGATGGCATCCGGCCCAGCAGCGCGGACACTTCGCTGCCAGCCTGCGAGAAGCGGAAAATGTTGTCGATGAACAGCAGCGTGTCGGTCCCGGTCGTGTCGCGGAACCACTCGGCCATCGTCAACGCCGAGAGTGCAACTCGCAGACGGGCACCCGGAGGTTCGTTCATCTGGCCGAAGACCATGCAGGTCTGTTCGATGACCGAGCGATCGGACTGTCCGATCTTGGTCTCCTGCATCTCCAACCACAGGTCGTTGCCCTCGCGGGTCCGCTCACCAACGCCGGCGAAAACCGAATATCCACCGTGGGCACTGGCGATCCTCGCAATCAGTTCGGTCAGGATGACCGTTTTGCCCAGGCCCGCACCGCCGAACAATCCGGCCTTGCCGCCACGCACGAACGGGGTCAACAGGTCCACCACCTTGATTCCGGTTTCGAAGATCTCGGTCTTCGAACTCAGGTCTTCCAGCGGAGGAGCATGACGGTGAATCGGCCAGCTCTCCTCGGTCTCGACCGGACCACGCCCGTCGACCGGATCCCCGAGCAGGTTGAAGACCCGCCCGAGGGTCTCCTTGCCGACGGGCACCGACAGCGGCGCTCCCGTGTCAAGCACGTCCATGCCGCGGACCATGCCGTCGGTGCTGCCCAGGGCGACGCAGCGGACGCGGCCGCCACCGAGGTGCTGCTGCACCTCGCCGGTCACCTTGACTGTCACACCCTTGACCTCGGCGTCGATCTGCAAGGCGTTGTAGATCTCCGGCAGCTTGTCTTCGGGAAACTCGGCATCAAAGGTCGAACCGATGATCTGTGTCACCTGGCCGACGGATTGTTCGGTTGCCGTTGCCATCAAGTTGTCTCCTGCGTGTGGTTCCACGCCTGGTTGATCGTGGTCGGTTGGTTCTGTCGGTTTCGTGTCGTTTTATTCGAGAGCCGCGGCTCCGCCGATGATCTCACTGAGTTCGGATGTGATCTGGGTCTGCCGTGCCCGGTTGTACTGCATCGAAAGCGTGTCGATCATTTCGCCGGCGTTCTCGGTGGCGCCCTTCATGGCCACCATCCGGAAAATCTGTTCACTGACGGCCGCATCGAGGAAACACTTGAAGAGCCGGGCCTTGAACGAAGCGGGAACGATTTCTTCGAGAATCTCGCCAGCCGAAGGGAGAAACTCATAGTCCACGGCCGGGCCGGCGTCGTCCGAATCGTTGCTGGAATCAGCCGTCCCGTCCTCGTCGAGGGAACCGACCGGGAGCAATGTCTCGATCGCCGCCGACTGTCTCGAGGAGGATTCGAATCGTGTGTAGGCCACATCGAGCCGATCCAGGTCACCGGCCACGTAGGCGGCAATGTACCGGCTGGCCAGTTCGTCAACCTCATCAAAGGTCGGCTTCTCTTCGAAATGAGTGTACTCGTGGCCGATCGTCTCGCCCTGAAACTTCAGGAAGGCCAACCCGCGTTTGCCCGACACTTCCAGTTGCACGTCCTGGCCCGCGTCCCTCAACTCCTTCACACGCGGCACCGCCAACCGCAAAACGCCGCCGTTGTACCCGCCACACAGCCCCCGGTTGCTGGTCAGAACCAATACGGCGGACTTCTGTTGTGTCTCGCGGCCCTCGAGCAACGGGTGACTGAACGAGAGAGCCGCCCCGGAAAGATCCGAGACGATCTCGGCGATCTTCCGGGTGTAGGCGGCCGCTTCGGTCGCGCGGTCCATGGCTTTCTTGAACCGCGCCGTCGCAATCAGTTCCATCGTCCGCGTGATCTTGCGGACGTTTCTGACTGCCTTCAGCCGTTTGACGATTGCACGAACGTTGGCCATCGCTGGCGTTTCAACTCAATGGGAAAGTGACTGGGAATGGACCCGAATACCGATCGTCTTCGGGTTTCACGTTTATTGGTCTTCCTCGGCAGAGGCCCCGTCAGCGGCCTCTTCCGCGGCAGGCTCCTCGGCAGAGGCCGCTTCTGCGGCAGGTTCTTCGGCGGTGGCGTCTGCAGCGGCAGGGGCCTCTTCGGCCACCGCTGGTGCATCCTCCGTCTCGCCTTCACCGGCGTCGTCGGATGACCCGGCTGCCAACTGGACTTTGAACTCCTCGAGAGCTGCCTGGAGCTGCTCGACCATCTCGTCGTCCAACTCGGCCTTCTCGATCAAAGCGTTGCGGACCTCCGACTTCTGCTCTCGCATGAAGGTCAGCATCTCACGTTCGACACGGGCCACATCGGCAACGGCGACATCATCGAAATAGCCGTTGGTTCCGGCATAGATGCTGATCACCTGGTCGGCGACATGCAGTGGCTGGTACTGCGGTTGCTTGAGGATTTCGACCATTCGGTAACCGCGATCGAGCTGGGCCTGCGTGGCCTTGTCGAGCTCGGTTCCCAACTGGGCGAACGCCTCGAGTTCCCGGAACGCAGCGAGGTCAAGCCGCAGCGAACCGGCGATCTTCTTCATGGCCTTGTTCTGGGCATTGCCACCCACCCGAGAGACACTGATGCCGACGTTGATCGCCGGACGGACGCCGGCAAAGAACAGGTCGGGCTCGAGATAGATCTGGCCATCGGTGATCGAGATCACGTTGGTCGGAATGTAGGCGGACACCTCGCCCTCGAGCGTTTCGATGATCGGCAGAGCGGTCATCGAACCGCCACCGAGCTCATCGCTGAGCTTGCTGGCTCGTTCGAGCAGCCGGCTGTGGCAGTAGAAGATGTCGCCCGGGAACGCTTCACGGCCCGGCGGACGTCTCATCAACAGCGACAGTTGCCGATAGGCGATGGCCTGTTTCGAGAGATCATCGTAGACCACCAAAGCGTGTTTGCCCTGGTACATGAAGTACTCGGCCAGTGCCGCACCCGCGTAGGGAGCGATGTACTGCAACGGAGCGGGATCGGCACTCGAGGACGCGATGACGCAGCTGTAGTCCATCGCACCGTGCTCGGTCAGCACGTCAACGACGGTGGCCATCGTGCTCGCTCGTTGCCCGCACCCGACATAGATGCAGACCACGTCCCCGCCCTTCTGGTTGAGGATCGTGTCCAGCGCGATGGCGGTCTTGCCGGTCTTGCGGTCACCGATGATCAATTCACGCTGGCCCCGACCGATCGGCGTCATCGCGTCGACCGGCTTGATGCCCGTCTGCAGCGGCTGCGTCACCGGCTGCCGCGCTGCAACACCCGGCGCGGGCGTTTCCAGCGGGCGGGTCTCGGTCGAGACAATCGGTCCCTTTCCGTCCATCGGGTTGCCGAGCGGATCGATCACGCGACCGATCATCTCGTCACCGACCGGCACACTCAGCAAGGACCCCGTCGTGCGAACCTCGTCACCCTCGGAGATCGAGAGATAGTCGCCGAGAATGATGATTCCCACCGAGTTCTCTTCGAGGTTGAAGACCATCCCCCGGCTGCCGCTGGAGAATTCGACCATCTCACCGGCCATGGCGCCGGAGAGTCCGTAACAACGGGCGATGCCGTCGCCGACTTCCAGCACGCGGCCGGTTTCGGCGGTTTCCATCGTCCCGCGAAAGTCTTCAATCTCCTGCTGGATGACTGAAGCGATCTCGTCCGCTTTG
>MDTE01045368.1_pt1 | contig 18892 bp, 19 predicted proteins | sample 811231 | NCBI WGS metagenome assembly MDTE01 (sample SAMN05326651, study PRJNA326480) | marine metagenome | isolation source: seawater | place: Indian Ocean: Red Sea | collected 2010 | reverse complement strand
TGTTTTCCACCTTAGGCACATCTCACATTTATTATCCATGTGATGTGCCTCTGAGTGTCCACATTTGCATTTATGTCCGGATCGGTATGAAGACATGGTGTGATTATAGGATATAAATAGGCTTAATATCATCCCAAACGGACATGAAATTGACGACGGTGAATATTCGGGTGTTATATTGGGGGAACTGGTAATAAGTTTCCAAAATCTTGAAACTTCTACAGTTGGCTTTCAATCAGATAGGGGGATCATCCGAAAAAGGTGCATTTTATGAGTACTTCACATACATCAAATGAAACTCTGAAACCTCAAGTTTTTCATGGGACCCAACCTCTTGGGACTACTTCTCAAACTCGAGGGATGGAACGTAGACCTGGAATTGATAACAATACGGCTGGGGCTAATCGGATATGGATGGGACACGTTACTTGCGTACCAAACGAACTGGGCCCCCCACACCACCATGGTGAAGCTGAAACAGCTGCATATGTGCTTAGCGGTAATATCAGGGTATATTTTGGAGAAGATTTTAAGGAATATGTAGATGCAGGGCCTGGCGATTATTTATTTGTTCCAGCCAATACTCCGCATATTGAAGGTAATGTCACAGATGAACCAGCGGAGGCCGTTCTGACAAGGTCTCCGGATAATATAGTGGTTAATCTAGGAGAATAATTTACTGCGAATCAAACTCCGTTTGTACCTGATAAAGGTATTTAGCTTATTTCATCGGTTTGTTTTGATAGTGACAAATGGTCGCGTAATGAGTTCCTTACTAGGACTTGATATGCTTCTTCTAGTTACAAAAGGTAGAAAATCAGGGAAACAAAGAAGCATCCCGTTACTCTACATAAAAGACGCGCAGAATAGCTTTTTATGTGCGGCTTCATTTGGCGGAAGTCCCAGTCACCCAGATTGGTATTGGAATGTGCATTCTGCCCAGGTGGTAACGATACGGGTAGGCGTAAAAACTTTAAAGGCTGTTCCACAAATATTAAAGGGTAATGAACGATATGAAGCATGGCAAAAGTTAATTGCGTATTACCCTGCTTTTGCTAATTACCAAACTAGTACCGAACGTGAAATTCCTGTAATAAAATTTGTGGAGATTGACTAGGATTCAGTTGTACAAGCTGCAAAAGTCCTAATGATCATATGTTGGTTATTGTATTTTTTTGGGCTTCGTGTAATTGAGCTGAACCGGACAAATAAGATGATCGTAATTTAGCGCCCCATTTGCCCTCAATTTCAGTGAAAATCCACAAAGTATCAAACCCGTTATATTCAGTATTGTCCTCTCTTCTTCTCGACATTCGTATTTTTAAATGGACTTTATTTTCATTACTCTGAACAACGTCGAGTGAAACGATAGACGTATGGTGCCAGCCCTCTTGCTTCAATCTCAGGTCCATATTTTTGTTACCTTCACTCCATTCTTCCGCGTTTGCCCAGGAATCTAGGTTGGACCCTGCTAGTCTGTGATGGGGAAAATGCATTTCATTTGATTGTTTGTCAACGTCTCTTGCGTTGAATCCTGCCAGCCACCTTCTGAATGATGCAACGGCAGACTCTTCTGCTTTCTTATATTCCGACACTGTTCTTACTCCTAGGACGTTTCGTGTAGTTGATTTTTTCGAGGGAACTATTGAGCCAAAGAGTTAGGATTAAATTTTAATTTTAGGTGGGAGCACCAACTGTTGTGCGGGGGTGGTTTCCCTATATATTCCTAAAGAAATTCTTATGATGAATCGTAATCATTCACCCCCAGCGTTATATTCAGTTTGGAGCATGCCCATAACTATAGAATTGTGGCGGGATCCTTCGTGGGGTCGACTTTGTCTGAGGGTTCCCTCATGTGTGAATCCCACCTGGTCAAATAGACTCTGTGCGGCTGTGTTGTAGTCTGGTATATCGGCCCAGACTCTGTAAAGACCATAAACTCCGAAACACAGATCCAAAGTTTCCTTTAGTCCAGATCGACCATACCCTTTATGCCAGCTTTCCCTATTACCAATCAATATGGAGATTTGGCCGTCTCCTAAAGATTCTTCGATTGCCACATGAATTTCCCCTACATGTTTTCCTGTTTCATCATAGATGGAAAATATACGGTGTTCGGGATTTTCGAATACCTCGCTCCACCTATCATCAGGTAAGTCATTAATTCGCTCGGGATGATACCCAAGATGAGCAGGATCTCCATAGGAGTATCTGCCGAACCAACTTTCTGAAACTTCGTCGTCTGATAGCCATTGGTTTATACGAGAAACGTCCTCTCGCGTTACATGTTGGAGAGTTACTTTCCTTTCAACCATTGTTTATTCTCCTTTAAGTCCATAGTAATTTTTGAAAGGACCGATCTTTTTGCTTAGTTGGAACCTACTTTTCCTTTATTATTCAAGTCTGTTGCCTCAGGGTCAATGAACGTACAATTTTTGAATATTTATTCATGAACTTTTCGGATTATGAATGCCTAACATGTTCAGATTAACAAAGTAAGTCATTGCATGAGGTATTATTTAGATTCGACGTGTTGGTGACTGGATACCATTTCATGGATTATTCCTAGGAATATAAAAACCTATGATAGACAGAATAGCCTCTTTTGAGGAACGATATGAAGAACTCAATCAACTTTTGGCTGATCCGGAAGTTGTGGCCGACTATACCCAAGTACAAAGATATGCAAAGGAACAATCCACTATTCGTGAAGTTGTTGAGCTTTCGAGAGAATACAGACGACTATCCGATGGTATTAAAGATGCTCGCGAAATGGCCCATGGAGAAACTGATCCTGAGATAGTTAACATGGCGAGAGAGGAACAACAGTCTCTACAAGCTGCGCTCGAAATAACTGAAGAAAATCTGAAGATTGCTTTGGTTCCCAAGGATCCCAATGATGATAAAAATGTGATTATTGAAATTAGGGCTGGGACTGGGGGAGATGAAGCAGGACTGTTTGCATCCGTTCTCTACAGAATGTATTCACGGTTAGCGCAGAGACTAAACTGGAAGATGGATCTAATTGATTTGAATTCGACTGGAATAGGGGGTATTAAGGAAGTCACGTTTCAGGTTAATGGGGATATGGCCTATAGCCAGTTGAAACACGAAAGTGGTGTACATAGAGTGCAACGTGTTCCCACGACTGAATCCAGCGGCAGAATACATACCTCAGCTGCTACTGTGGCAGTTTTGCCCGAAGCCGAAGAGGTCGATGTAGAGATTAATTCTGAAGACCTTCAGATAGATATATATCATGCAAGTGGGCATGGTGGTCAAAATGTTCAAAAGGTTGCGACAGCTGTGAGAATAACGCATATACCAACTGGATTGGTTACGACCTGTCAGGATGAGCGTTCACAGCTAAAGAATAAAGAGAAGGCACTTTCCGTATTGAGAGCTAGGCTTCTCGCTGCTGAGATAGAAAGACAGCAGAAGGAAATTACAGATGAAAGACGATCCCAAGTAGGTTCGGGAGATAGGTCAGAGCGCGTCAGAACCTATAATTTCCCCCAAGGGAGGGTTACTGATCACCGAATTGGACTGACCTCCTACAACTTGGACCAAATTGTTGATGGAGATCTCATTGAGTTTATTGAGGCATTGGTACAAGAGGAACAAGCACGTAAGCTAGAAAACTCTGTAAGCTGACAGATGGGATTTTCGCTGTAATCTGGAACGTTCAATGAATTTGAGAGAAATACTTAATTCCGCGGGAGAAACTCTTATGAGGACAGGCTCCCCGGATGCTCAACTTGAAGCAGAAGTACTTATTCGGCACGTTCTACGAATCGACAGAGCTACATTTTTCAGGGACTTGGAGCAACCTATAAGTGACTGTGACAGGAAACGTCTGGATGATCTTGTAATCAGAAGACTCAATAGAGAGCCTTTGAATTACATCACAGGGCTTCGGGAATTTTATGGTCTGGATTTTGAGGTGTCTGATAGTGTTCTCATTCCTAGACAAGAGACCGAGCTACTCGTAGACACTGTAATTTCACTCGCACGTTCACGGCGAAAGTGTGAAATGAAAATTTGTGATATCGGTACAGGCAGCGGTGCCATAGCTGTTTCTGTTGCAGTGAATCTTCCTTCTGCGGAGGTTATGGCTATTGATATCAGCCAGCGTGCACTGGATATAGCAGATGCTAATAGGCGTATGCACGGTGTATATAACAGAGTCTCCTTACGGCGCGGGAATTTGTTGGAACCAGTGGATTGGAAACCTGAAATTATTGTTTCCAATCCCCCCTATATAAGAAGATCAGATTTGTCACTTCTTCAGCCAGAAATACAGTACGAACCCAGTGTGGCTCTTGATGGGGGGCCTGATGGATTGGAGGTTATTCGGGGGTTACTGCGGCAGTCTTCAGACAAAGTTTCAACAACCGGCGCTATATTGTTCGAGATTGATAGCTCTCAAAAAGATTCTGCGCGAATGCTATCAAGGGAATATTTTCCGAACTCTGAGATATCAATACTTGATGATTTGTCAGGAAATAGCAGGGCAATTTTGATAGAAAAATTTAACCTATAAGAAGTTTAGGAATGAAGGTTTATCCCAGGCCTAACTGGTAATGCTTTCCTTCAGTCTTGATGGAAGGAGCTACCACAATTTCTGCTGAATGCATTTCTTTAACACTCATAGCTCCCACCATTCCCATACAGGCCTTGAGGGCTCCGATAAGGTTCTGAGTTCCGTTTGAGACAGAGGATGGTCCGAAAAATAATTGTTCCAATGTGCCTTTTGTACCAACATCCACCCGTGTTCCCCTTGGTAATGCTGGGTGAGGACTTGCCATTCCCCAGTTATAGCCTTTTGCAGGGGCTTCAACAGACTGTGCAAGTGGGGTTCCGATCATAACTGCGTCTGCACCACTAGCTATTGCTTTACACAGCTCACCACCCGTTCGTATTCCGCCATCCGTAATAATAGGAACGTATCTTCCAGTACTCTTAAAATAATCGTCTCTTGCTTGAGCGCAGTCCATTGTAGCTGTCACCTGGGGGACCCCGACTCCCGTAACTTCTCTTGTAGTGCAGGCGGCACCAGGGCCAACTCCAACAAGTATTCCGTGGATGCCTGTATCCATAATTTCAGTGGCTACGTCATACCCTACGCAGTTTCCTACCAATACAGGTACGTTTACCATTTCGAGAAGTTCTGGAAATTGAAGACCTTTAACGCTAGCTGATGAGTGTCTTGCCGTGGTCACAGTTGATTGGACAACTAACATGTCTGCTCCAGCTTCGACAGCCAGGGGACCATATTTTTTTGTAAATGCAGGGGTTACAGAGACCGCACAATGGGCCCCTGTTTTTTTGATTTCCTCAACCCTCAAGCCAACCAAATTTTCTTTTATAGGTTGGGAATATACCCTTTGCATGACAGTAGTGACATCTTCTCTTGACGCTGCCGCAATCTCTTCTATTGATTCTTGGGGATCCTCGTATCGGGTTTGCACGCCCTCTAGATTCATTACGCTCATGGCCCCTTGGCGGTGCATTTCCCCCGCGAATTCTGGGCTAGCAACCGCGTCCATTGCTGAGCCAAGTACTGGTATATCAGTCGTCACATTCCCAACTGAGAATTCTGTGTTAACCATTTCTGGGTTGACTGTAACGGCGCCTGGTACTATCGCAACCTCATCAAATCCGTACACTCTTCGTAATTCCCTGAGATTGGTCATTATTATTGATCCTTTGTTTTATGAAAAGCGGTGTACTTTAAAAGAGAAGGGCCTGCGATCTAAAGGTCGCAGGCCCTTCTCTTTTTATATCTCTGACTCTAGATTTTTGGTTGGTATGGTTGCGGGTGTTAATCGCTGGACCTCTTTGGCTGGAAGACGCGTCGTGACAAGGTTTACGTAACAATTAATCGCTGCGATGGCTTCCGTAACGTTAGATGCCAACGCCTATCCTTAAGGTACTTAAACACATGTTACAAATCCTGAGCAAAGTATCCGAATCTTCCGATAAGATTAAGTGATGATATGGGGGTCTTGAGTAAGTGTCAACAGGCTAGTGACTGATAAAAGACATTACTCAATTGATATATGAAATGTGGGAGATTTTCTGGTGGAATTAAAGGAGCGCATAAGAAGTCTTGCTTTGTCAAAAGGCTTTGATTTAGTTCGATTTACAAATGCTGAACCATTCGTGGAGGATGAAGAAGCTGCCATTAAGAGAATCAGAGATGGGCATATGGACGGTTATTCTTGGTATACAGAATCTCGTGTACGTAAGATGAATCGCCCAATGGATCTTTTGGAGGGTGCTAGATCAGTAATTTCATTGGCTGTTAGCTATCTGGGAGAAAGTCCCGGAAACCCGAAGGTAAATCATGGAAAGACTGCTAGGTATTCTTGGGGTGATGACTATCACACTACCATTAAGGGCATGATTAGCGAATTTACAGGGGCTTTATCGGGCGTCGTTGGTACTAATGTGAGAACGCGTGCCTTTGTAGACGATGGTCCTATGAATGATCGAGCGGCAGCTCGTCGTTCGGGTTTGGGATGGATGGGGAAAAATACAAATGTGATATCGCCCGGTTTCGGTTCCTGGATTTTACTTGGCCAAGTGGTGACCGACCTGGAACTTGAACCGGATGCCTCCTTAAAAAAGACCTGCGGTTCTTGTGTTAGATGCATTGATGATTGTCCAACAGGAGCTATAGTGGCCCCTTACGTTATAGACAACACTAAGTGTATTTCTTATCTCACTATAGAGCTTAGAGGCTCTATTCCTGTCGAACTTCGTCCACTTATGGGGGACTGGGTTTTCGGGTGCGACATTTGCCAGGATGTTTGTCCTGTCAATCGCAAAGCAGAGCCTGGTAAAACGGCTGTCTCAGGGGATTTTAAACAGCGTCCTGGGTTTTCCACACCGGAGTTATTGGCTTTGTTGGAGATGGACCAAGAAACTTTTAGTAAAACTTACAAAAATAGTCCTGTAAAACGAGCAAAAAAGATCGGATTACAAAGAAATGCATGCGTGGCTTTGGGGAACAACGGTGATATCAATGCTGTTCAGCCGCTAATAAAGGCTTTAATTGGTTCCGAGTCATTAGTCAGAGCACACGCGGCCTGGGCCCTTGGCCGATTTGCGGAGTCTGGGAATGATCATGCATTTGAGGCACTTAAGTTGGCTCTTCATAACGAAAAGGATGAGGAAGTGCTGAAAGAAATAGATCTTGCATTGTCCTATTTAGAAACTACTCAGGCAATGTGATATGTCTGGAAAGATTTATGTGGTTAATGTCGGTACTAATGCATCTCATTTGTTTTGTAGTCCAATTTTCGAAGATGGTACCTTTGAATTCATTCCCATACCAGAAGACAGGCAAATAGAGGGAGCACATGGCGTCCAATATCGTGATTTGCGATCATTCTATAGTCCTACTGAAGATTTATCCGAGTTTATCCCCGATAGATTTTTGGATGTAACCACCCACAACGATCCCGAGTTTGACTCATTTACATACGGCGATAATTGCGACGTTAATGCTAGGGCTCGAGCACTTAGGGGAGTAGAACGAGGGGATTTTCTTTTTTTCTTGGCGCGTCTTCAGAATTACAGAAAAGAACTCGCGGAACTGACACCTTTAACCGAGTTTGGATTTTATTTTGTAGGGTTTATTCACGTTGATCGTATTTATAGATCAGTTACTGATCCTTTATCTACACTAGATTTGGAACCCATTAACTTGAATGCACATGTTAGGAGGGCAATGACCGATGACTCATTATGGGACTCTTTCTGGGTATTTTGTGGTTCTTCTTGGTCACGGAGATTCAAAAAAGCGGTTCCAGTGACGAGAGAACTGTGTGAGAAGATTTTTACCTCTGCAGACGGTTCGCCTTGGCGCTGGGGTGGCGGACGCACGGATCTGCAAGTAATAGGTTCATACACTCGGACTTGCAGATGCGCCATTGATCCTTCTGCTCCGGATGGTCTAGAGAGGGAATCTGTACTGTGGGATTGGATAGATCGCTTTTAATACCGTATCTGAATGAAAATGTTCGATTTATATAACCTTGGATTCAGTGGTTGACATAAATGAGAATGGGAATTACTCTCGTTTATGTCAAATGGCAATCATTCGAATATTGAAGCCTCAGACAATTAAATGTTTACAATATTCTGGGGGTACTTGATACTAGGGGAGGATAAGTCGCTCTAGAATTCTATAAAGGATCTTATCTGTACGTGGGGAATCACAAATGGACGTATCTGGAAAAATTAGCGGGACCGTTGATGCTTTAGCGGTCTGCTGCGCAACTAATGCTTGTGTGGAATTTGGATCAGAATTAATTCTAGATGATGTCTCCTTCTCAGTCATGGCTGGAACTATGACCGGTGTGGTTGGTCCTAATGGGGGGGGCAAGAGCACGCTCTTCAATGCTATAGCCGGGGTTCAGGAACTGGCGCATGGGTCTATATTAATAAATAACAAGTCACCGAAAGATGCTCGGGGAGATATAGGATATGTACCCCAGAGGGAACTTGTGAATTGGAGGTTCCCGTTATCGGCTCGCGATGTTGTTTCATTATCCAAAGCTGGAAAAATGTCTATGTTCGGGAGATATAGTCCAGGAGATGAACTAGATATAGAAGATTCTCTTAGAAGAGTGGAAATGTGGGATCGAAGGGATACTTTAGTAGATAAAATGTCAGGGGGGGAAAGGCAACGAGTTTTTCTAGCTCGGGCTCTTGCTCAGGGGGCTGATATTCTTCTATTGGACGAGGCATTCAGTGGAGTTGACGTGGGGTCCCAGGAAGGTCTTATTGAGGTTCTAAAAGGTTTGAGAGATGATGGCAAGTGCGTCCTAATGGCCACGCATGATCTTAATACCTTAGCTGATAGATTTGATGAAGTTATTTGTCTGAATCGGCATGTTTGCGCTCAAGGTCCCCCAGAAACAGCTTTTACTCCGAGTGTTCTATTGGAATTGTATGGCCCACATGGTTCGATGTTTTCCGACCACTGGCAGGGTCATCACGGACATGAAGGTCACGATTCTGATCATGAACTTGAGTAAAAACGTGTGTATCTGTGAAAAATGACTGACACTTTAGATGTTTTCATAAAGCCATTTGAATACTCCTTCATGGTGCGTGCCCTAGTTGTATCGGTGTGTGTTGGAGTTATGTGTCCTTTGCTTGGGGTATACGTTGTGAACAGGGGTTTGGGCTTCATGGGAGATGCTATGGCCCATTCGGTAATGCCGGGTATGGTTCTGGCTTTTATTCTCGGTATTAGTCCATTCCTGGGGGCAATTCCAACGGGAATAGCGGTTGCTTTCGCTATAGGCTACTTAGGTAGGAAATTCAGAGTATCTGAAGATACTTCACTAGGTATCATGTTTGCTGCTCTTTTTTCTATTGGTCTGGTTATGATCTCCTTGTCGAAAGGTATATCAGTAAGGGTTGAAGACATATTGTTGGGACAGATTTTGGCGGTGTCCAGCATTGATGTGGTCGTAACATTAAGTTTGGCAGTGTTAGTTTTAATCGTTATTGGCGTTCTCCACAGGCAATTGGTGTTTACCAGCTTTGATTCACTTGGAGCTACTGTCATTGGCCTTCCAACACGGTTGTTGGATTACCTTCTTTTGGTTTCTCTGGCGCTTGTAATAGTGGTGTCTCTTCAAGCTGTAGGTATTGTGTTAGTAGTAGCGATGTTGATAACTCCCGCTGCTGCAGGAGCTCTTTTAGTTCGAAGATTCACAAGGGTAATGTTGGTGAGCGTAGTTGTTGGTGTATTCTCAGCCGTATGCGGACTTTATGCCGCATATCATCTCAATATTCCCTCCGGTCCTTCCATGACCCTGGTTGCAACTGCTATTTTCTTCTTAGCGCTTACTTACAATCAGATCGTAACTCGAAGTTCTTAGTCGAGTTGTAATTGGTTTAATGCTCAGCTACTGAAAAGAAGCGATTTTTTCGAGTTGGGAATAAGTTGCGCTTTTAAACAAGATTTTGGTGTTTCAGGTGATAGACTTTCATAAATAGCTTGGACTCGATGCAATATAGAAAGTTTTCTCCGTGACCAGTTCTACAAATCCTAATCCTAGTAATGAATCTGATGATTCTGGAAAGCCACATTTAGAATCGTCGTCTTCCTCTGATCAGCTTGGTCATAATAAATCCCGTATTTTTTATGGATGGTGGATTTGCCTTGGTGGTGCGTTTGTTATGGCTATGTCTTCTGGAATCAATTTTCATGGTTTTGGAAACTTCATAATTCCATTAAATCGTGAATTTGGCTGGAATAGAACCATTGTCTCTTCAATAGTCTCACTAGCACGCCTGGAAGCTGGCTTTATCGGTCCGATAGAGGGTTGGGTTGTTGACCGAATAGGTCCTAGAAAATTGATGATTATTGGAATACCTATCATGGGTATTGGATTTGTACTTCTAAGTAGAGTTACAGGCCTTTTTACTTTTATGGTTGTGTACATACTTGGAGTGAGTCTAGGTAACAGCGTTGGTATGCATACTCCTGCATCAGCGGCAGTCGCTAATTGGTTTAATAAAAAAAGAGGATTAGCATTTGGAATAATGTGGTCTGGTGTTGGAATAGGCGGGCTCATTGTTCCCGCCTTGGGCTGGCTTATTGATGAGTATGGTTGGAGAGATGCGTCGGTATATGTTGGTGTCTTTGTCACTGTCGTTGGGATTCCTATAGCGATGCTTATGAGGCATAGACCCGAACAGTATGGGATGCTTCCTGATGGTGAACGTCCGAACCCATCCCAAGTCACAGGGGCAGGAGGTACTATTGAGGTAGATCTCTCCCAAGACTACACCGCAGGAGAAGCCCTGCGCACCTCCAGTTTTTGGTATCTATCGCTATCAATAATGTCTCGATCTTTGGTCACAGGAGGAGTTGGTCTTCATCTTGTTCCCTACTTTATTGGTCTGGGAGCGGATCCTATTGAAGCTGCTACTTATGCTGGCTCTGTTGGATTAATGAGTATTCCAGGTAGATTTGGACTAAGTTACTTGGGGGACTACCTGAACCGGCGCTACGTCATGTCGGCGTGCTTACTCATGATGACCCTATCAATCATTTTGCTGGCTCGTGCTGAATCTATTACAGGAGCCATACCGGCTATTATTGCCTACTCCATAGGTCAGGGAGGAATATCGGTGATACCTCAAGCGTTGATTGCAGATTATTTCGGGCGTAGAGCCTTCGCCACAATATCTGGTTTTAGAAGCACTATACAGATGATTGGAATCATAATAGGCCCTGTAATATCAGGGTATGTCTATGATTCCACTGGAAGTTATGAAAAAGCCTTTCTTGGCTTCGCTGTTGCTTCAATTGTTTCAATGATGTTAGTACTAATGGCTCGCCCTCCAGGACCGGCATCTAGATAGATGCTTGTGGGTTTTGTTAGGCATTCTAATTCGGCCATAATTTGTTGTTGTGGTAACATCCGAGCATTGACTGATAATAATTATGTCGGTTAGATGATGTGAGTTATTAATTAGCTGGGGGAGCTTGGTTAATCCAGGCTGAGAGGGCAACGAAAATGTTGTCGACCCCTTTTAACCTGATCTGGATAATTCCAGCGTAGGGAAAGCGCGTAAATCCAAGCAGCCTCCCCTTAGTCGGATTATCTGATAGTGAGAGAGAGGATTTGTTGGATTCTGAGATAGAAAATAATCTTGAAGAAAAGATTATTGAAGTTGTGGATGTATCTCTGCGACTAAATCGGGATCAGGGCTATCTTGAAGTTCTTGATGGTGTTGATTTTTATGCCAGACAAGGCGAAGTGGTTTCACTTATCGGTCCGAGTGGATGTGGCAAGAGCACATTTCTTGATATTTTGGCCGGGTTGGAGGAGCCTGACTCGGGGACTCTAGAAGTTCGTGGTATTGGCACGGAAGAACGTCTGGGAAGAGTTGGATATATGCAACAGAAGGATCTTCTGCTGCCATGGCGCACAGTTATGGACAACGTTATTCTCGGATTAGAGATGCAAGGAATTTCTCAAAAGGTAGCTCGCCAGAGAGCTTCAGAGCGGATGGACTCATTTGGGCTCAGTGGGTTTGAGGATCAATATCCATATGCTCTATCAGGAGGCATGCGCCAAAGAGCTGCTTTTCTCAGAACCATTTTGACTGACACGTCAGTGTTACTCCTAGATGAGCCGTTTAGTGCTCTCGATGCTCTAAATAGATCTCATATGCAGGAGTGGCTTCTAGATTTGCTCGATGTTTATGAGGATAAAACAGTTGTCTTAGTCACTCACGATGTGGAAGAGGCATTGTTTCTTTCAGATCGAATCTATGTAATGACTCCTAGACCTGGACGCATTGAAAATGTGGAGAGAATGAATTGGAACAAACCGCGCACTAGAAGTATTTTTACTACCAGTGAATTTATGGATATTAAGACACGTATCCTGTCTCGTTTGATGGCTAATGGTGTCGTGGCGTGAGGGGAATATTTGGTCATGTTACTGAATGGTTACCGTCTCTAGCCATCGTTGTTGTTATTCTTTTTTGCTGGGAGCTATTCGTTCGTATATGGGATATTGCGGATTGGCTTCTACCTGCTCCCTCTGCGGTTGGCTACACCCTATATGACAGTGCCGGCTTACTTGCAGGCCATACACTGGTTACTCTTGAAGAAGTAATTTTGGGATTTGTATTAGCACTTATTTCTGGGATGGTCTTGGCTTCGGCAATAACGCTATCGAAGACCATAGAGAAAGCTCTATATCCTTTCATTATTGCTTCTCAGACTGTGCCCATTATTGTCATTGCTCCCATGCTTCTAGTATGGATCGGCTATGGGTTGACTCCAAAAATTATTGTTGTTGCGTTGATAAGTTTTTTCCCGATAGTTGTGAACACTGTGGATGGAATGAGGTCGGTCGATTCTGATATGCACAAGATGATGAGAACCATGGGAGCGAATAGATGGACTATATTTCTAAAAGTACAGGTGCCGATCTCAATGCCATATCTTTTCTCAGGTCTTCGGGTTGCCATCGCCGTGAGTGTTATTGGCGCTGTTATTGGTGAATGGGTTGGATCTAGCGAGGGGTTAGGTTACTTGATGATTCGTTCTAAACCTCAGTTTCAAACTGAGCGAGTCTTTGCAGCTATAGCTATTCTTTCTGTGATGGGAATAGTTCTTTTTGCATCAATAGGGTTATTGGAGAGATTTTTAATTCCGTGGTGGCACAAGGAAAAAGAAGGAAGAACCAGGATTAGCTAACAATATAAAATTACATTGAGATGAATGCTGCGGATAAAAAGAAAGGGAATAAGAATGAAAAATATTTGTGGAATTACAATTTGTCTGGGTGTAGCTATAGTGATGCTTGGACTCTTGGTTTCATGCTCTTCTGGTGAGTCTGATAGAGATATATCTGAACCCAAAGTCGCCACAGCTAACGTGCCTGCTGCACCTACTTCGATACCAAGTCCAGATAAGATAAAGTTGGCACTCGATTGGTTTCCAAATGCCAATCACTTAGGACTCTATATAGCAGAGGAAAATGGTTATTTTGCTGAAGAAAATTTAGACGTTGAAATATATACACCGTCTGACCCATCAACTGTTTTGCAGACTGTGGCTTCAAGATCAGATGACTTTGGTATGAATTATCAGCCAGATGTATTGATAGCTCGGGGTGAAGGAGTTCCAGTAGTTTCAATACTTGGAATGGTGCAGCACCCCTTGAATTCTTTAATGACTTTGAAATCATCAAGTTTTGATTCCCCGGCGGATTTGGAAGGAAAAAAAGTTGGATATCCTGGTATTCCCTGGAATGAACATGCGCTTGCAACTATGTTGAAGGCAGATGGTTTGAATGGTCTTGAGGATGTCGAACTGGTTAATGTTGGCTGGGAACTAGGTTCTTCGATGATGTCTGAACGTGTTAGTGCAATAATCGGCGCATATTTCACACACGAGAGTATCAGTCTTGAGAATGAAGGCCACCCTGTGAATGTATTAAGAATGGAAGAATGGGGAGTCCCTGATTATTACGAACTTGTTATGGTTACCAGTGAAGAGTATCTTGCCGAAAATCCAGGTATTGTGGAGCGTTTTACTAGAGCTGTTAGTAAGGGATATACCGAAGCAATTAAAGATCCTGAAGGTGGCGTAGATATACTTCTTAAACATTCGCCTGAAATAGATGAGCGTATTGATCGACCAGGTGCAGATCTTTTGCAAAGATTGTGGCAGGATGACGACGGGAAATTTGGACGTCAAAATCCAGATAAATGGGTGAGGTTTGCTGAATGGATGCAAGAGAACGGCTTGTTAAGCGAAAACGTTGATGCGACTAGTGCGTTTACTGACCAATACTCTGTTAAATAAGTGATTCATTTTGTTGGGGGAAGACTTGACGCTTACAGCAGAACTCAAAAAGAAATATTCTGTCCTATGGGAGGACATGGTCCATCATCCATTCGTAAATGAAATGGGAGACGGAACGCTACCGCCTGATAAATTCAAACGATATTTTCTGCAGGATTATGTTTTCGTAAAAGATTTGGTCACAATGTCGGGCCAGGCTATCGCTAAGGCTCCAGATATGGAATCAGCGGCAGTTTTCAATAATTTCCTCGTTGGGATACTAGATCCAGAAAATGACTTATTTATCCGGGCATTTCGGGAATTTGGAGCTTCTCAGGAAGAATACTCAGCGGTTAACGCTAATCCCGCAACGCAAGCTTTTGGAGATTTTGTGGTTAGGACCGCATTGGAGGGTGATTTTAGTGATATTGCACTAGTACTTTTTGTTACTGAAGGGACCTACCTAGATTGGGGAAGCCGTTTACTAAAAGAGGGTGCCAGTCCAAACAGCCCTACTTACAGGGAGTGGATCTACCTTCACGGACCGGATGTTCTTGGTGAGTTGGTAAGTTGGTTGGAGGAATATATCAATAAAGCCACTTTTCTAGAAAGAGAAAGGGTGGATTATTTATTCAAGACGACGTTGAGGTATGAATACTTGTTTTGGGAGGCGGCTTATCGAGGTGATGAATGGTATGACTCCTGAAATGTATACTTCCGGAAAGCATCAACACACATATTAAATGAGGGAGAACGACAGAATTGACTAATACAGAGTCAGTGGTAGCGAATATAAAAAGAGCCATGACGATAGCTGGTTCCGACTCCGGAGGAGGTGCTGGCTTGCAGGCGGACCTCAAAGCATTTGCAGCAAATGGTGTTTATGGTACCTCTGTAGTAACAACCATCACCTCCCAAAATACCCTGGGAGTGCAAGATGTATTAGAACTTCCTATCGACATAATAGAGAGTCAGATAGATGCAATTCTGACTGATATCGGCACGGACGCTGTTAAGACTGGAATGTTATATAGTTCGGAAGTGATTAGTGCTGTAGCAACCAAATTAAGAGACTACGATGTTGGACCAATAGTTGTTGACCCGGTTATGAAAGCGAAAGGTGGGGCTAAGCTAATCAGTGATGAAGCAATTGATACTTTGAAAAATGTACTTTTACCAATGGCCACTGTGATTACTCCCAATGCACCCGAAGCACAAGATCTAACTGGGATTGAGGTTGAGGATATTGATTCTGCGCGGGAAGCTGCAATTAAGCTTGTGGAACTGGGTGCCAAGTCAGCTGTTGTAAAAGGCGGCCATTTTGATGTCGGACCTGCAACAGATGTGCTTTTTGATGGAGAGGAATTTCGATTATTTACTACACGCAGGATTGATACCCCAAATACCCACGGAACGGGATGTACATTCGCATCGGCGACAGCGGCGGGTTTGGCAAAAGGGAAATCTATCCGTGAATCAGTGAGCGCGGCAAAGGGCTACGTTACTGGTGCCATCAGAAATAATTTTCAGGTGGGCAGTGGACACGGTCCTCTTAACCATTTTCATGAGTACTGGACGTCTAATTAGAAACAATACCCCATTAACAGCATGTAGTATTAGTCTTGATAATAGGTGATATGATGCGCCGGTTTTATGCTTAGTAAAAGCGGCGAGTAGTATTCGAAATGAGGTAAATGAATGGCCGAATCTGTAGATAACCAAAAAGCCGAGTCTGGGGACGGGGACCTGTCTCCTGAAATCTTGCAGGGGCGTAATAGGCTAGCGGTTTCGGTCATCATAGGGCATGCGATTAAACACGTCTTCAACTCAGCGCTCCCAATTCTACTTCCTCTAATGAAGCTAGATAGAGGTTTGAGCGTGACACAATATGGGGCACTGTTCACGTTTAGGAATATTACATCTGGTGGCACCACGATGGTTGCTGGTTACTTGGGCGAACGGTTTGCCAACCGGTCTGGTGCTATGTTGTTTATCTCTCTCGCTCTTATGGGGATATCATACTTTTTGCTTGGGGTTGCTCCAAACTTCTTCTGGATAGTGTTGGTAATATTTTTGGTTGGGATAGGCCCATCCCTTTATCACCCTCCTGCTATTGCATCCCTCTCACGAAAATTTCCGGATCGAAGGGGCTTTGCTATTTCATTGCACGGTACCGGTGGATCGGTTGGCGAGGTGCTAGGACCATTAATTGTTGGATTAGTCACAACAGAAACATTTAAGGTGGGAACCCTTATTACTGTTACATACTTGGTGGCGTTTCAGTGGGATGAAGTTTTTAGGATCAGTGTTATACCGGCATTGTTTTTTGCTGTACTTGTTTATCTGATGATGAGAAATATTCCTTCCGTAGAAACTGGTAGCAGTTCAATGAAAGAGTACTTTGGAGATTTAGGTTCTCTCCTGAAGATCTGGAACATGTTAGGCCTTATCCTAGTGACAGCGCTTAGATCTATGGGTCAGTCGGCAATTCAATCATTTCTAATTCTTTATCTTATGGCACCGATTGATGAAGGTGGATTGAATAAAACTGCATTGGTGGCCGGTTTATTTATTTCGGGTTCTCAAGCCGTTGGAATATTTGCTCAACCAGTTATGGGATGGGTTTCAGATAGGTATGGCAGGAAAATTGTTTTAGTGCCTTCAATGACAGCCTTGGGCCTTCTATTCATAGCGTTAAATTTTGCTGAAGATGGATATCAGTTGTGGATAAATGTGCTGGTAATGGGAGCTTTTGTTTACTCGCTGCATGTGATATTTATTGCCGCCGCTATGGACGTGGCCGAAGGTAAGGCGCAGTCTACGGTTGTCTCATTAATTTACGGTGCCAGCTTCCTAGGATCTTTTTCACCTTACATCGCGGCGCTAATTGTTGACGGATTCGGGCTGCAGTCTGCGTTTGTATACAGCGGCGTTATGGTTTTGATCGCTACTGTGTTACTGGCAACTCTTAAGCTTCCAGAAACAAACCGGACCCTGCCTTCTCACTAGCCATTCAATCGTGTTGTAGAGAAATCAAATTATATTTTGATCAAATATGGCTTTGTTTGGCGTTCGGTAGTGACCTTGGGACCGTCCTCATAGTAAAAAATGTCTACCTCAGACCTGACTCCGAATTCCCCTGGTAGATAAATACCTGGTTCTATGGTCACTGCGATTCTGGGCAGTAAATGGCGTGTGTCATTGGTCTCCCATCCATCAAGATTGACAGCATTGCTATGAACTTCTCGCCCAAGGCTATGTCCTAGCCTGTGGCTAAAAAAATCTCCGTAATTTCTGTCATTAATGTACTTGCGAGCCTCATTATCTAGCTCCCACCCTTCTAATTCTTTGCCATCACTATGAGATCTTTCATATAGATCTATGGCCGCATCGCGAGCTCCAATAACAGTGTCAAAAACTTCTTGGTGTTTCAAAGGAACCTCTTTGCCAACATAGGCCGTCCAGGTAATGTCACCATACATTGCGTCCTGAGGCGGTGTGGAACCGTATCCGTTTTTCAATTTAGCCCATAAATCTATTAATATCCAGTCACCCGGTTTTATAATTACTGAGGTCTCTTCCGTGGGGTCAAAATGCGGATCGGCGCCATGAGCATTAGCTGCCACCACAGGTCCGTCTGGAGAATGTAAGCCTTCTTCCTTAAATCTTGTTCTTATAAATGAGGCCACATCATATTCAGTAGGTTTCGACTGAATGTTTTCTCCTATGAAGTTATAGGCTTCTTTTACTGTTTTTGTGAGTATTTCCGACGCAATTAGATGTGTTTGCAGCTGTCCGTCGTCCCATCTCTGTGTTGCGTACTGGATCAAATCTGATGAACTAACTACGATAACTCCCAGGCTGCGGATGAGTTCCAGAGTTCCTGCATCGATTTTTGATGTTCTTGGGAGAGTGCCCATAGGAGAGTATTCCATGGCGACTTGATTGGCAGAAGATAAGATATCTTGTAGCTCCCCTATCATTTGATCACGGCTAACCCAGAGATTGGTTTCTATGCCGAGATGCTCGAAGCGATTTTGGTCGACATAACTCACTATTAGTCTCGGTTTGGAGTTCGTAGGAATCCATAACCAACATGGTCTTGTTACATTTGGTATTTCACCGACGGTATCCCAGAATATGGGGTTCATTCCTTGATAGTCATATAGTAGCCAACCGTCTATATTGTTGGCTTCCATAAATTCAGTTGCCTGCGATACAACTTTTCCGACACTTTGGTTCATTTACCTAATCCTTGCTACTGCTAAAAAATGCTAGTATTTCCTCAGCTGTTGCCTCCGACTGGTCACTTTTTCGGAGGTTTCTTAACTTATAGGCACCGGTTGATATCTCATCGTCTCCAATGATGACAGCATGACTTGCCCCAACTGATGTGGCATACCTCAGCTGACTCCGAAGTCCTCGTGATGGACCTACCATAGCTGCTCCTCCATGCCTTCTGATTTGAGATGCTAGAGTGGTGGCCTTTCTTAGAGCGTCGTCTCCAATATGTGCGACCATGACTATATCGCGCTCATTTTGCTCCGCTTT
>MDTE01186151.1_pt1 | contig 18898 bp, 15 predicted proteins | sample 811231 | NCBI WGS metagenome assembly MDTE01 (sample SAMN05326651, study PRJNA326480) | marine metagenome | isolation source: seawater | place: Indian Ocean: Red Sea | collected 2010 | reverse complement strand
TACTGAACCTGATCCAGATCAATCAGATGAAAATACTGAACCTGATCCAGATCAATCAGATGAAAGTAATCTCAGTTAACAACTTCCTAATGAAAGGTTTATAAAAATGTACATGTCAGGTAATGAATTTAATGCAATTCGTATCTCACTTGCATCTCCAGATCAAATTAAGACTTGGTCTTATGGAGAGGTTACCAAGCCAGAAACTATCAATTATAGAACTCTTAGACCAGAAAAGGATGGCCTTTTTTGCGAACGAATTTTTGGACCTATAAAAGATTGGGAATGTTACTGTGGAAAATATAAAAAAATTCGATATAAAGGTGTTGTTTGCGACAGGTGTGGTGTTGAAGTAGCAAGAGCAAAAGTTAGACGCGAACGTATGGGACATATTCAACTTGCTGCTCCTTTAACTCATATATGGTTCTCTAAAGGCACGCCTTCAAGAATTGGTTTGTTGCTTGATTTATCCCCAAGGAATTTAGAAAGAGTTATTTATTTTTCTCAATATTTGGTTACAAACGTTAATGATTCATTAAAAGAATCAGCAATTCAAAATGTTGAACTAATGAAAACAGAAAAATTGTCTCAAAACCAAAAAGAATCTAATCTAGCAATTTCAGAAATTCTTGAAGCTGAAAAAATAGAATTAGACCCCGAAAAAAGCATAGACACACTTGATGAAGAATTCTTCAACAATTTGCCCAAAAAAACCCAAAACAAAATCAATAAATCTAGAAAAGAATTTCAAGAAAAACAATTTGAACTTGAAACTGATTATCAAGAACAATTAGATGAGGTTAACGATCTTAGAGTCGGACAATTATTAACAGAATCTCGATACAGAATATTAAAAAACAATGCACCTGGAGTTTTTCAGGCTGGCATGGGCGCAGAAGCTATATATCAAATCTTATCCGAGATCAATTTAGATTCTATGAAAGATAAATTCATGGAAGAATTAAAATCAACTTCAGGCCAAAGAAGGAAAAAAGCTATTAAAACCTTACGTGTTGTAGAGTCATTTAGGAAAAGCGGCAACAAGCCTGAATGGATGGTTATGACAGTGCTACCTGTACTCCCTCCAGAACTTAGGCCTATGGTCCAACTAGATGGTGGAAGATTTGCAACTAGTGATCTAAATGATCTATACAGACGAGTGATCAATAGAAATAATCGTCTAAGAAGGTTAATTGACCTACAAGCACCTGAAATAATTATCAGAAATGAAAAAAGGATGCTTCAAGAATCTGTTGATGCCTTAGTTGATAACGGCAGAAGGGGCCAGGCTGTCTCAGGTAGCCACAATCACAAACTCAAATCATTGTCTGATTTACTCCGAGGCAAACAGGGACGTTTCAGACAAAACCTTCTTGGAAAACGGGTAGATTATAGCGGAAGATCTGTAATAACTGTCGGGCCAAATTTAAAACTTGATGAATGTGGAATTCCAAGAAAAATGGCCCTTGAATTATACAAACCATTTGTTATGAACCGCTTAGTTATGAGTGGACACGCTCACAATATTAAGAGTGCAAAAAGAATGGCAGAAAAAGCCAGGCCAGAAATTTGGGATATTCTAGAAGAAGTAGTCAAAGAAAGGCCCGTATTACTCAATAGGGCTCCTACATTGCATAGATTAGGTATACAGGCATTTAAACCTACACTTATTGAAGGAGGAGCCATCCAAGTTCACCCTCTTGTTTGTACTGCCTTCAATGCTGATTTTGATGGGGACCAAATGGCTGTTCACGTACCCCTCACCAAAGAAGCTGTTTTAGAAGCTAACAAAATAATGCTTAGTTCTCAAAACATGCTATCACCTAGCTCGGGCGAGCCAATAGTTGCGCCTACTTTGGATATGGTTATGGGTTGCTATTACATGACTATGATTAAAGAAAATGCTAAAGGTTCAGGCAAAGTCTTCGCTGATTTTGAAGATGCTGAAATTGCATATAACTTAGAGGAAATTGGGCTCCATGCAAATATCCAAATTAAAAATTCCGAAGCTGGTAAAGACATTCAAACTACTGTAGGCAGGATTATTTTTAACCAAATTTTGCCTAAAGAGTTAGATTTTTATAACAAAGAAATCGACAAGCCTACATTAAAAGAAATCACTTCGATTTGTTCAGAAAAATTAGGACAGGAAAAAACGCCAGAAATTCTAGATAGTATTAAAGACATTGGGTTTAAATATGCATCTAAATCAGGAATCACAATCGCAATTAATGACGTAATTGTATCCGAAGAAAAGGGTGGAATTATTAAAGAAGCTGAAGATAGTATCCAGGCCTTAGAGGAACAATTCATGGATGGTCTAATTACGGATCTGGAAAAATACCAAAACGCTGTTAAAATCTGGACTGAAGCTAGCGATAAACTTACGGACGTAATTGAAAACAGTCTACATGACTACAGCGGAATTTATTTGATGGCAACCTCTGGGGCTAAAGGAAACATTGCTCAAATCAAGCAAATGGCTGGAATGAGAGGATTAATGTCTGATCCAAAAGGCAGAATTATTGACAGACCAATCAAATCTAATTTCCGAGAAGGCCTTACAGTACTAGAATATTTTATATCTACACACGGGGCACGAAAAGGTCTTGCTGACACCGCACTACGAACTGCGGACAGTGGATACTTAACTAGAAGGCTAGTTGACGTAGCTCAAGAAATCACAATTTCTGAAGAAGATTGTCAAACAAAAAAATCTATTACAATTGAAAAAGAAAATGAACAATCATTAGAATCAAGTTTTTCCGAAGCGATATCTAGCAGAGTGCCATCAGAGCCACTAGTTGATAATACTACTGGAGAAATTATCATTGATAAAAATGAATTGATATCTACCAATCAATTAAAAAAATTGGCAGATTCTGATGTTAATTTTGCATCTGTGCGCAGTCCCCTTACATGTGAATCAAAAAGAGGAGTCTGTCAACTTTGTTATGGCGCATCATTAGGAGACTCGAAATTGGCAAATATTGGAGAGGCTGTTGGAATTATAGCTGCACAATCAATCGGAGAACCAGGTACTCAGTTAACGATGAGAACTTTCCATACAGGAGGTATTGCCGGAACTGATATTACCAGTGGATTGCCCAGAGTTGAAGAACTCTTTGAAGCTAGATCACCTAAAGGGCAAGCTATTCTTTCAGAAATTGATGGTGTTGCAAAAATCACCGAAACAAATGAAGGTAGATTTATCACCGTTAGCTCAACCGAAAAATATGTTGATGAGTATCCTGTAAATAAGAATCAAAACATTACGGTTAAAACAGGAGATAAAATTACAATAGGTTCTCCAATTGCGCAACCAATTGAATCAGATAATGGAATTTCTCCAATTATAGCTAGAGTGAACGGAACCATTACAGCTTCCAAGCGTAAAATAAAAATCTCTTGGGAAGAGGAAGAGTTAAGAGAATATACAATTCCTGCTGCGTCTTACATAACAATTAAAGACAATACTACTGTCAAGGCCGGAGAAGCACTAACTTCTGGGCCAAAAAACCCCCAACAAATATTAAATATTCAAGGACCTGAAGAGGTGCAAAAATATTTGTTACAAGAAGTACAAAAAGTATATAAATCACAAGGTGTTGGTATTCATGATAAACACGTCGAAGTTATCATTCGGCAAATGCTTAGAAAAGTTCGAGTTGAATCAATAGGGGAAACAGATTTATTACCAGGTGAATTAATTGATAAAAACACCTATGAAGATATTAATGCTTCAATGTTTTCTGACAATAAAGAACCTTCCTCAGCCACTCCTGTATTATTAGGAATCACTAGGGCTTCTTTAAACATGGAAAGCTTTTTAGCAGCTGCTTCATTCCAAGAAACAACCCGGGTCTTAGCTGAAGCTTCAGTCAAGGGTGGAATAGACGATCTCCAAGGATTAAAAGAAAACGTAATTATTGGACGATTAATACCTGCCAAAGAAGAAATTGTTACAGAAGCAGCAGCACTGAAACAAAAAGCCTTAGAAATGCTCTCTCCATTTCCAGAAGAAGGTCCTTCAGAGTCTAATATAGAAAACATTGTGCAAAGTTTAGAAAAAGAAGATGCTAGTTTAGAGGACTTGGTTGAAAATCTAAAAGAAGAAGCAAGTAATGACTCAGGCTTCTCTGATGACTTTGATCAACAGGACCCTAATTTTGAAGAATTTGTTCAAGATTTAGAGAAAGAAGAACCAGATTTATAACTATCTCCCCCCTCCCTATTATTTGGGCGGTTAGCTCAGTTGGTTTAGAGTACTACGTTGACATCGTAGAGGTCAGTGGTTCGAGTCCACTACCGCCCACCATTAAATTTTGAACTTAAATTCAGGTACTTCGAATTATTTGAAATTGACTTGATTTGACCAAAAACGATTGATTCTGAATGAAGTGTACGTGGAAGGTAAAGAGGAATTTAAAGATTGATTATAATGTCACTCTGTTGATATTGATAGTAGCATTAATAAGAAATAAACAGGAGATATAAAATGACTGAATTAATTGACAATTTCACATTAGCAAACAATCTTGTTGAAAACTTTTTCATGGATTTAATTAATGGGGCAAATCAAGAATCTGTAGATAATGCATTCAAAAACTTGGGATTAAACAGAATTCTTATCGAAAATAAATTAATTCGGGTAAATGAAAAAGTTAATCCATTTAAACCTGATCAAATGGGACATAATGCTAGTAAAAAAATCATCTATAAAGCAATACTAACATTCCTTTGGGAAGAAAAAATGACAAATGATTTGGAAAATTAAGTGAATCTCAAAAAATTTATATATCTTAACTTTTAATCATATATGTATTTTTCTGACCAACCCCCAACAAATATTTTAAGGAGATGATAATGGCAAAAGGCTACTTAGTTGCCCGTATTCAAGTACACGACACAGAAATGTTTGAGAAATTCAAAAAAATGTCTGACCCAATAATTGCTAAATACGGTGGAAAAATTATCGTACGTAACCCGAATCCAGACATACGAGAAGGTAGCGATTCTAGCCTTATAATCATTGTTGAGTTCAAGAGTCTTAAAAATGCTAGAAAATTTTATGAATCAGATAGTTACAAACAAGCAAGAGCAGTACGTAAGTTATCAGCAAGCACAGACCTAATTCTAGTAGAAGGAAAGTAATAGAGTGTTCATGTATGTAAAAAAGAAAAGATTTTCGCAAAAAACACAAACTGGCGACCCCGACCGGATTCGAACCGGCGATCTTCGGCTTGACAGGCCGATATGTTAAACCGCTACACCACGGGGCCAATTTGTATACCCTAACATACAATTAATAATTTTAAATGGTAAAATACTTTACGTACAGCAATAAACATCAAATATTACTAAAGCTTTTGAATATTAGTAGTAGAAATATATTTTTTATAAATTAGGGAAAATTTTGGTTTCAATTAATATCAGAGAAAACACCGAAAACAGCGAGAAAAATTTATCTCCTTTTGCGTCAAAATCAAAAACCACCCTAGGCAGAAAAATTTATGAAGATGATTGTGACATTCGCACAGCTTTTCAAAGAGACCGAGATCGAATTATTCACTCCAATTCTTTCAAGCGTCTAAAAGACAAAACACAGGTTTTTATTTCGCCGAAAGGTGATCATTACATTACTAGACTAACTCATACACTTGAGGTTGCGCAAATTGCTAGAACGATATCCCGTGCCTTAAAACTAAATGAAGATCTCACGGAAGCAATTTCATTGGGCCACGACTTAGGCCACACGCCCTTTGGCCATATAGGCGAAGATGAATTAAATAATTTATTGCCGAACGGATTCACTCACGCAAAACAAAGCCATAGAATAGTTGATTTATTAGAAAAAAATGGAGAGGGTTTAAATCTCACGCAAGAGGTTAAAGAGGGCATCCTAAATCACTCTAAACCTAAAGGGGATTTTTTTGACAAACAACTTCCAACAACTCTTTCTCTTGAAGCACAAGTGTGTAGAATATCAGATGCTATAGCATATTTAAATCACGATCTAAAAGATGCATTAAGAAACGGAATTATTAATATGCAAATGCTTCCAATAATAGTTGGAGAAGACTTGGGCGAAACTCACTCTATAAGAATTAACACTATGGTAAAAGATATAATTTCTACCTCCTGGAGTGCACGTGGAGATGGACTTAAGAAAACCTATAATAACAATCCAAAAATTCAAATGAGTAATAAAGTTAAAAAAGCTCTTAATATTTTTCGTGATTACATGTTCCAAGAAGTTTACGAACCCCAAGATAAAAGCCTTGAGGGGCAAGCTGCCCGAAAAATAGTTAATTTATTATTTACTCACTTTCATGAATCTAAAGAAAATATAAATAATATTGAGCTCAAAAAAAACCATACCATCATAGATTACATTGCGGGTATGACTGATCAATTTGCTATCAGAACGGCAAAAAACCTTAACCCTCTAATCATTAAGTCCTTAACAAGAAAATATTAATTAATGTCTCTGTCGTATTCAAATTCCATTTTAAATAGAACGGTGCAAAATTTATTAGTTTTAATTGAGGAGCATTTAATAGCAATGCAAAGAGATTCTCATAGCCCAGAATTTGACTCATGGAAATCAGAAGTTGACTACTTATGGAAAAGAGTTTTTGAAAACATTTCTTTGATGGATAATAAAAACCAAGAAAAAAATCTTCAAAACATTAAGCCAGCATGGATGGACTATATAACCCACTACCAACAACCATAAAGGGCACAAAAATGAAAAACGAATTACAAACAGATGAAATTATCGCATCCGAAAGTGCAAACGTAGCACATGAGTTTTTAGCATGTTTTCAAAAAATGGAATTTCCAGATTCTAAAAACAGCAAAATTTCAGACTTATGCGTTGATCTAGGAGATATATGGACATCTCAAAAAAAATTGGCAATTCAATTACAAGAACTAATGGATAACTCTCAAAAAAAATCATATCGTGATCTGGGCAATAACTTAGTAGATTTAAAAATCTCACTAGAGCATATTATGTGGCATTCCAAAAGAATGTTAAATCCAATGATCAAAACTGCCGAATTTGCATTTAAAAAACATGAATCCAGCAAAACAAAAAGTTCAGAATCGTAATATAATCTTACCCAAAGCCCTTAAAAATAATCATCGGCAGATTTTATGGCAATCACTGACGACATAAAAGATAGAATTGACATAGTCGATTTAATTTCTTCATATATTACTTTAAACAAGGCAGGCTCGAATTACAAAGCCGTGTGTCCATTTCATTCAGAAAAAACTCCTTCTTTTATTGTCAGTCCCCAGCGCCAATCATGGCGTTGTTTTGGTGCCTGTTCAACAGGTGGCGATGTTCTTTCTTTTGTGATGAAAATTGAAAATGTAGATTTTTATACGTCGATAAAGCAATTATCCCAGCAAGCTGGAATAAACCTTAACGATTCCGTCAAGCATCAAAAAACAGATTTTTTATATGAAATTAACGAACAAGCAGCACTGTTTTTTCAAGAATCACTAAACTCAAGCTCTGGATCTTTAGCAAAAAATTACATCGACAAAAGAGATTTAACTGAAAAAACAATTTCGGATTTTAGAATTGGTTTTAGTTTGCCAAGCAACAATACATTATTAAATAAACTTTTAAGCTCCGGTTTTGACGAGAAGCAAATTGAACAAACAGGACTATGCAAAATTGCACGCCCAGGACAAGTAACAGATTTTTTCTGGAACAGAATCATGTTTCCTATCGAAAACAAACAAGGAAAAATAGTAGGCTTTGGGGGAAGATGCCTAGACGATTCTAACCCTAAATATTTAAACACACCTAAAACAGAAATTTTCGATAAACAATCAATATTGTTTGGATTAAACAAAGCATCTAACTCAATTAAAGATTTAAATTGTGCAGTCATTGTCGAAGGATACATGGACGTAATTACAGCACACCAAAACAAAGAAAAAAATGTAATTGCTTCAATGGGCACAGCCATAACAGAACAGCAAGTAAATTCTATCAAACGCCTTGCAAAAGATTACATTTTGGCAATGGACTCAGACACTGCTGGCCAATCCGCTACTCTACGCAGCCTAGAATCAGCATGGCATGTGTTAGATACTCAAAACAATTTATTTCAAAATAATTTACTTAATCTTGGAAAGCCTCCAAAAATTAAAATTGCAGCACTTCCAAAAGGTGAAGACCCCGATTCATTAATAAAAAACAATTTAAGTGGCTGGAAAACCCTGATTGAAAATGCAATGCCATACAAAGAATTTATTATAGAAATTGTGTCAGAAAAAAATGATAAAACTACACCCGAAGGAAAAGGCCAAATAATTAACGCATTAATTCCAACCATCACATCATCAAAAAGCAGTATCGAACAAGAGCATTACATTGAAATACTCTCAAAAAAACTTCAGGTTTCTTCTGACGCAATACGTTCAAATATAGGAAGAGCTTCAAAGCCTTTTTCAAAGAATCTAAAAAGACAAAAAAAACATAATAATTCCATCTCTTTATCTGCACTTAAATCAGATCCTTATAAAACAGAAAATTTCATCATGGCAATATTGCTTCAATTCCCACAATCTAAAGATCAAATCAATGCGCCAGAAACTGAAATTTTTCAAAAAACAGAGAACAGGGAAATCTTTACTAGTTTCTTGAATTCTAATACAATAGAGGAGTTAGAAATTATACTTTCGCCTATACTTAAGGAACAATTAAACTATTTACTTTCTTTGAAAATTGAACCAGTTAGTGAATTTTCTGCAGTTAACACCTTGAATCAGTCGATCGCAAAACTTGAACAAGTACATATTAAAAACATGCAAAGAGAATTACTTTCATCCATAGAAGACAGCTCTCAAAATCCAAAAGAAATTGAAAAAGTAATTGTAGATTTAAACCAAAAACTTAAAATCAGCTTGAATAAATATAATCAAAAAACATCCTAACTAGCTAAACCAATTATTCATTATAGGGAAAAATATGGCAACCAAAAAAAAACAAACCGAAATGGACTCATTACTAATAAATTTGGTTGAACAATCTGAATCGTCAAAAGACATCGTTCACTTGTCAGAAATGCGATCTAGAAAACTTCAATCCATCATAGCCGATACTGAAACTGAAATATCAGAAGACGACCTCGAAGTTGACGCGCTCGATATGGAAGAAATTGATGATGAAGAAAGCCCTAGTTTCGATCCAAACAAAATTGAATCTACTACTAATAATAACCAAGAATCCTGGGAAAAACCTGTACCTGAAACAACTGATGTAGCTGCGACCAATCCTGCCGAAATAGTTGACGACCCTGTAAGATTATACTTACGCGAAATTGGCCGAGTTCACCTTCTTAAAGCTAAAGAAGAACGTAAATTAGCCAGAGAGATGGAACTTTCCACACATATACGTTCTGTTGAATCTGAACTAACCAGCCCCGACGGAAGAAAACCTGGCGCATGGAGAATTTATTTAAATATTATAAACAACATATCTGAAAGTGTCCCTTTAGCACAAAGCATTGCTAAAAAAGCTGGTATCGATGAAAACATAACAATTTCAGAAATGATTTCCAATGAAAAATTCAGAGAAGTTTTAGATGGTGACATATCAGAAGATCTAACAAATTTCATCTCGGAAATACTCAACATCAGTCCTGAAGAAGCAATTCAACAAATTAAAAATTTATCTATGAATGCCAGCGTATTGCCTGAAAATATTTTTGATCTAATTGAACCAAAAACTCCTCTAGACACATTAAAAGAAATTACCAACGAGGTAGCTTTCACAACAAAGCTTAATTCCTTTGAATTTTTATTAGTTCAGTCAATAAGTAAAATTAAAAACGACGGTGAATTAGCTCAATCACATTTATCAGAAGCCAACCTTAGACTTGTAGTTAGCGTTGCAAAAAAATATATTGGACGAGGAATGTCCCTGCTAGATTTAATTCAAGAAGGAAATATTGGACTTATTCGTGCTGTAGAAAAATTTGATTATCGCAAAGGATTTAAATTCAGTACATATGCAACCTGGTGGATAAGGCAAGCCATAACAAGAGCTATCGCCGACCAAGCACGTACCATCAGAATACCAGTACATATGGTAGAAACTATTAATAAACTCCTTAGAGTTTCCCGTCGGCTTGTTCAAGAATATGGCAGGGAGCCAACTAATGAAGAAATTGGAGAAGGAATGGGTGTTTCACCAGAAAGGGTTAAAGAAATTCTAAAAATCTCTCAAGAGCCCGTTTCGCTAGAAACCCCTATAGGTGAAGAAGAAGATAGCCATCTAGGTGATTTCATAGAAGATAGAAATACAGTTGCTCCAGCGGAAGCTGCATCTTATCAGTTATTGAAAGAACAAGTAGATGATGTTTTAGAAACCCTAAGCTCTCGAGAGTCTGAAGTTCTTTCTCTCAGATTTGGGCTTGAAGACGGACGCCAAAGGACCCTAGAAGAAGTAGGAAGAACTTTTGGAGTCACAAGAGAACGCATACGACAAATTGAAGCAAAAGCGTTGAGAAAATTACGACACCCGACAAGATCAAAAAAACTACGAGATTTCCTTGAATAAGAATATAATTAATGTCTATAGAAATTATATCTCGTGCTTCTCGTTACGCTGATCAAATTGCAGTAATTGATCCAAGTGGAGAATATACATATTCTCAAATATTAGATTTAGCTACTTCTATATCTGAAAAACTTCTGTCAAATAAGTCAGATTTGAACGAAGAATGCATTCTGTTCATGGTCTCTCCAGGGCACAAATATATTGCAACACAGTGGGGGATTTGGATGTCAGGAGGAATCGCAGTTCCAATAGCACTATCTCATCCAGTTGAAGAAATCAATCACATCGTAGATGACACTTTCTCTAAAAATATTATATTTGACCCCGAATTTTCTAAAATTTTGAACAAAATAAAAAATCAAAATGATATCCAGTTCATAAATACAAATCAAATCGACACTTGTACCTTAAATAAAAAACGCCCTCAAATTGACGAGTCTCGCAAAGCGATGATAATTTATACTAGCGGGACTACGAATAAGCCAAAAGGTGTTGTAACAACCCACTTAAACATCAAAGCTCAAATTACTACTTTAGTAAAATCTTGGCAATGGACAAGCTCTGACCACATCTTAAATGTTCTCCCACTTCATCATGTCCATGGCATAGTTAATGCAATGCTATGTTCTTTATGGAGTGGTGCTACCTGTGAATTCTTACCAGATTTTGACCCTGCAAAGATTTGGAATAAATTGTCAAACAATAAAACCACATTGTTCATGGCCGTTCCTACAATGTATGAAAAATTAATTTCTTTTTGGGAAGACTTACCTTCAAAAAATCAAAAAATAATTACCAATCACATCTCGAATTTAAGACTTATGGTCTCGGGGTCAGACGCTTTGTTGCCAATTACATTGAAAAAATGGAAATTGATTACAAACCACACATTACTCGAAAGATATGGGATGACAGAAATTGGCATGGCGTTATCGAACCCATTAATAGGACCAAGAATCCCTGGATTCGTCGGAATCCCTTTGCCCGGTGTGCATGTACGAATTTGTTCAATTGATTTTGACTCAAAGGAAAATCCCGTTAGCCTTGATGTTGAAGTCCCCCCTGGAAATGAAGGCGAGTTGCAAATTAAAGGGAAAAATGTTTTTTTAGAATATTGGAACAATCCTGAAGAAACCTCTCGTTCATTTTCAAAAGATGGTTGGTTTAGAACTGGAGATATATCCTCAATCGAAAATGGAATTTATAAAATTTTGGGCCGTGCGTCTCAAGACATCATCAAGACAGGAGGAGAAAAAGTTTCAGCAAATGAAATTCAATACGTATTACGTACACACCCAGAAATAAAAGAATGTGCAGTAGTTGGTATAAAAGATAATAAATGGGGAGAAGCAGTTTCCGCGGCACTAGTTTTGGAGAAAGAAAGCACCCTTAATAGAACCAAATTGCGCAATTGGGCAAAAACAAAGCTTATAAACTATAAAGTGCCCCAAAAAATTTTAATCGTAGAATCTTTACCTCGAAATGCTATGGGGAAAATAATAAAACCTAAAATTAAAGAAATGTTTTCTAAAAAATTTAATTGATCTAAACCTCTTGCTTGTTATGATTTATTAATATTCCAGAAAAAAATCCTGCAATCAAAACAACAATTCCAATCAATAAAAATTCGCTAAATAATTGTTCGCCAATATGAACCATTACCTCTTTAATTTCCGAGGATCCGGTGCCAGTAGATAACATGGACCCTAAGCTAGATAATCCTACCCCTGCATTGGATAACAATTCTCCAAATCGATAACTGCCCCATGAACTAATTGCTGATATCCCAACAGTCATCCCAAAAAGTCGAGACGAAGTGACTAAACTAGCAGAAATACCTCGATTTGTAGAACTAGCTAACTCAATTGCAGATACAGAAACTGGAGTTGCAATAACACCAAACCCAAATCCTGTAGTAATTAGCTGAATTGGAATCACTGGATTGATGGAACCTGTAATCCAATAATACATCAAAGCTAAACCTATAGCTGTAAAAAACAATCCCACTAAAACAACCCATTTGTAATGAATTACTCTGCATAATCCTCCTGCCAGGAAAGCACCGAACGGAATTGCAAGAGTTATTTTAAGCAACATTAATCCACCTTCGAAAGAATTTTTTTCCAAGATTGTTGTGGCCATTAAAGGAACTGTAATCATTACTATAATCAATGCAACACCTACAAAAAAATGTGTTAGATTTAACCAAATAAACCCTCTTGTTTTTATTAAATCTATAGGTATTAAAAAATTTGAATCGTTTCTAGCTAGCCAAAATAATATTGCTGCCAAAATACACGACACTAACACGCAAAACAAAAAAATGGATGTGCTAATTCCTAATTGAGAAAAAACCAGAGTTGTTGTTATAAGAAATAAAGCCAAAACACCAGAACCAACTTTATCTATCGGTGTTTGTTTTATTTTCTGAGTATACTTAGGCAAAAAATATGATATGGCTATTAAACCAAAACCAATTGGTATATTTGACCAAAACGTCCATCTCCAATTTAAAAACCTCACAAAGATACCTCCCCAAAATGGACCTACTACACCTCCAGCTTCAGCAGCACTTGATAATATCCCCATTGGAAAAGCCCTTTTCGATGAAGTAAACATATCTCCTATAGAAGCAATTCCAATAGGTAAAAGAGCGCCTGCACCAACAGCTTGTATCACTCTCACAAAAACCAAATAATTTACTGTGATCTTACTAAAATCTGAATCAAAAGAATTTAAACCTATAAAACTCCAATCTAGAGGAGCTATAGCTACAAGAACTGATCCTAAAATAAAAACACCCATAGAAATAACAAAAGATTTTTGTCTGCCAACTACATCAGACACGCTACCCATAAACGGGATAACGCATAAATAACCAAGTAAATATGCTGTAATAATCCATGAAACACTATCAAGTTCCGTGATTTGAGAATGAGTATCTTTCATGATTTCGGGTAAAATTGTAACCATTACAGTTTGGTCGTCTGCGGCAACAAAAACGCCCAAAGCTAAAGGAATTAGACCTAAATACAGATTACTAAATTTGTGCTTGTTGTTCATATTTTTTTACTAAAAACCTTAAATAAAACTTTGGGGCTTTAATCAACTTTTTTTATTTGAAATTTTTTGTTAAAAGAAACAAATTCAATTTTTCTTACTACTTCTGTACTATCAGATGAAACTATTGGACCAATAATTTTTGCCTCAGTTAAATACTTTGTTTTCAAATCAATCAACAACTCTACGTCTACAAATTCATCCAAAACTAAATTGCCAAAAATTGCTAACAATGCATTCGCAGGCATTTCCCCAGACAATAAAGCTTGTTGTGAAGAATCTTCAACTTCATTAACAAAGGTTACATCTTCAATACTAGAAAAAATAGACTGGATTCCAGCTTGAGGTTCAAAAAACTTTAACGCAGAAGATCCTCCCGATAACTCTTCCAGTTTTCCTGAAAAAGGATTAGTTATAAAAGTTTTACCTTCAGAAACTATAATCTCTCCTTTTGTAATTTGGTTTGAATTTCCCTTACCATAAAATTTAACGTGGTACTCATCAGGAAAAACGATAGAAACGTCCATTCTATCGATATATATACTTGGGAAAAGTTCTGTGTGTCCAGATTCATGAACAATTCTAAATCTTAAAGTGTCAAGATTTGACATTACTTCAGAAGAACTTTCAAGAACTTCCATGGGTGTAATTTGTGTTTTATTAACAGAAACATCATCTTTAGAAATGTCATTTTTAATAAAAGTTGAACACCCAATCAAAAAGAAGGTCACCAAGATCAATATACAAAATTGATTAAACTGTTGTTGATGAAACATATTTTCTCAAATTCTTAGAAAGTTTTTAACGTCTTACGGATCAGAACAATCACGAATAAATCCACAAACCAAACATTTTAGCTTGCAATGGACACCTGTCATTGCAGAACCACATAAATCACATTTAAATTCATAAACATTAATATGTTTCATTATAAGATTTTATCCTAAATACGTTTTTAGAGCGTCATTTAAATGATTCACCTCTTTATTAGTATTAAACATAGCTAAAGAAATACGTATTGCAAATTTATCGATATCATACGGAGCAGTCAACCATTGAAACTTTAATAAAATCTTTTCTCTTTCCATTTCTGCAACTGCATTTTGAATATCCTTTGCGGATCTTCCTTCTACCTTCAGGGAAATTAGCCCTGACGGGTAACTACTGTTTATTGGAGTGATCATTCGTGTGTTTTGCATTTTGGATACAGCGTTAGACAATAAACTCGACAGCGATTGGACATGACTAGTAATTTGAGAAAACCCAATTTGATTAATATTGTTTAAAGCTTTCCCCAATGCAATGATTTTTGCATGACTATACGTTCCTACTTCAGCCCTTTGCTTTAAATCTAGAGGTGGTAAAGGATCTTCTTTTTGGTGCCACAATTTAACGTCAGGAATAAATTCTGGCCTAAAATTTGAAAAACCATATTCGTTATTTACATACAAAAATCCAATTCCCATGGGCCCCAATAGCCATTTATGACCTGAACCAACTAAAAAATCACATTTTATATCTTTTATATCCACAGGAAATTGACCTATAGACTGAGCTGCATCAACGGCAACGGGAATGCCTTTTTCTTTGGCAATATTAACCACTCTTTCTACCGGCAATAATCTTCCGTCTGGAGAAGCAATTTGACTAACGACCACTAGCTTGGTGGACTCTGACAAAGCATCTTGAAAAGATTCCAAAAATATTGATTCATCGGTATCAGCTTCCACTGTTTTGATTGTCACTCCATATTTATCTGACAGTTCTCTGCAAATTGAAAATGTACTTACATGTTCCAAAGAAGACACAACTAATTCAGAATTTTTTTCCCAACTAAAAGAACGAATGATTTTCTGCATAGCCTCTGACGTGTTTCCTGTGATAGAGATTTCTGCAGGAGTAACCCCTAAAAAGGTTGCTAAAGCAGTTCGAGAATCATGTTCTCGAGCAATGATTTCTTTTTTATATAATCCTCCCTGTAGACCAAATTCTGCTTCAAATTCCATTTGATTGCGGAATTCATTTAGTACAGAAATTGGCGCAGGACCATGGCTTCCAGTTAAAAAATAATGTGAATTTTCAGTAATTGGAAGCTCTTTTCGCAATATAGACAATGTCATTTTAGATTTCAATTTTCCCGCCTTTTCTGCTGATAATTTTAATGTTCACATTTCAAAAAATAATTAACAAGTGATTTCTACTGCATCTCCATCTGAAATTGTGAAATAATTAGAACAAACAGTAAGTTCTGCTATACCCGGACCACCTGAAGCTGTAATTAAAAATCCTTTAGGTTCAGGTAAATTTTGAACACTTACTTTCAGGCCATTAAGATTATCAATACTCCCAAAGCTTGTCCCTAGCCCATGTAAATCTGAAAAATGTTTCGAAAACACCTTTGATTCATCTATAAATGTGGATCCTATTTTTCTTCCGTCAATAATATTTGGTATTCCGTCTCCGTCATCATCTCCTAAATGAAGAAGTTCCACCGTGTAAGGCAAAAAACTCAAAAAATAAACCTCCTGGACAATTTTGGGAAGAGTTTTTCCCGGAACCTGCCTAACCCACAGAGAACTTTCGTGTAAGTTTACTGTCGCGGTCACCAAATGATCTTCATAAGCTTGAGTATATATCCACGTCTTTGATTGTTTGCCATCTTTAGAAAAATCATTAGAAACCAAATCGACAGAAGAATCATTTTTAAATTCAATTGTGTACTGCCCTCCGTTAATTTTTTGACCTGGAACAAACATTACACCAGGACCTTTAGATCCAAAAAACTCGGCTATATGTCCAGGGTTTGCTCGGGAAACAATTTTTAAATCATCAATAAACAATAGATCATATACCGAATTCATATCTGTAAAAAATTTGATCCACAATTGAGAGGTCGATTCATAAGAAGATAAATCTATGTCTTCATATCGATAAATCCCGTCATCTTGGCCGTATTTCCATTCTTTTATAGTAAAAAAATCTGAGCCATTTTGACTAACGGATAAACCAGCAGATTCTCCAGGTTCAAAATTTAAAAACTTCACCCAAAATTGAATTCTCAAATTACTAGCATTAGAAACATTGAAAGATCTAACTATTTCCGCATCTTCCATAGATAATTTCAAATGACGATTTCCCTCAACAGGGCCAAAGTCGGTTACAACAGATACGTTGTTTTCAGAAGTAGTCCATTCAGTATTCCATCCTGTTCCTCCAAGATAATCCCCAGTTTCAAAATCATCTTTTGCCAAAACTGCTGCATTCTGATTAATATCAACACCGTATCCTTCATACAGCCTAATCCTCCATTTCTTGTTGTTGGGAGTGAAGCTCCAATTCACTCTCAAATCAGAGCCTTGCCTGAAAGATTCAAGAAAAAAGAAGTAGCTTTGTTGTGACCTGAGAGAGGACAATCCTTTGTCAACACCAGGATCTATATAATAATATGAACTTGTAGGCCCCATTGCATAAAATGGCTTTTCAACATTTAGCTCAATTTCTTGATCATCCAGTGTTATCAACTCAGTGTAATTTGATGACTGAATATCTTTTCCTTCTAAGATATCTGCCACCACAAAATTTAAACCAGCTTCTGCTAAATAGCGATTTTTAACATTATCTATATTTTGTCCTGACCTAATCATAATCGTTGAAAAAAAACTTGTAGATACAAAAATTAAAATTGCACCAACAAAAATAGCAATTAAAACAATACTCAAAACGGAACCATTTTCATTGATGATTTTATCTTCCCCCCATAATGTGTTTCGTTTAATTTTAATTATATTTAAATCAATCATTTGACCACTCGCTAACAACCTCAACCTGATCTATTAAAACTCCAATTTTTGATGTCCCAATGTTTGGGGTATATACCTGAATTCTTACTGTAGCCTCATCCCCAAATGAAATTGAAGGCAAACTCCAAACAAAGCTCTGATAAGAACCTACATCACTTCCTTTAGAAAATGTTGTTAAAGTTGTAAAACTTCCCCCTGATGGACCAACCTGTACATTAACCAAATCTCCTGAGTCAAAATTTTCAAACTTTATTACAGCTTGCAGCTTTGGGTTGGAATGATCTGATAATTTTAACTTTCTTTCAATGCTAGATATTTGTGCATTTTCTGCTCTAAATATTTTAATAACATGAGTGCCAGAATCTTCAATTATTGATGCACTTCCATTTCCATTAACAACCCAGTCATTTTTCCAACCATCTCCACCAATGAAATTTTTTGTTTCAAAATCATCCCAGGCGATTAAATAATTAGATGGCAAAGGCGGTTCATCATCAACTAATACCCTGGCTAAAGATGACCTGAAAGAAGTTGACTTGGCATTCTCAAATATACCATCTACTGAAGATGTAGCTGTTACCTTGACCAAAGAACCTTTTTTTTCTATAACTACGTCTTCATATAAATCTATTGAGCCATATAAAGATGTAGACGCCTGGTCATCGTTTATTTTTTCAATTCTTTTAATTGATTTTGAATCTTCGTCATACGAATAAGTAACTTTATAAGTTATTGAAGGAAAGGTACTATGATTTACCCATTCCAATGTAACGTAATCCGGTTTATCTAAAATTGTAATGTTCTGAGCTTGCAAAGCATCATCCGTAATTAACTGTACTACTTGACTACTATTATTTGTTGCTGTCATTTCTGCATTCCATTGCAATGGTGATGAAAAAATCTGAGAAATTATACCTATTAACGGAACAGAAATTACTGCCACGATGGCAAGGGTTACTGCCAATTCAAGCAATGAAATTCCATTTTGAAATCTTAAGAATTCTAAATCTAAAAAACTATTTAATCGCTTGTTCTTCAAAAAACATCCCTCCTTACGGGACAATCATTACATATATCTCATAATTGCCATCTCTAGTAGTCCTAAAAGCAATTTTTGTTCCGTCTGGCGACCACGATGGATTACTATCATCAGCTGCGTTATTAGTCAAATTTGTCAGATTTGAACCATCGGCATTCATTACATATATCTCATAATTGCCATCTCTAGTAGTATAAAAAACAATTTTTGTTCCGTCTGGCGACCACGATGGACGATTATCAGCATCTGCGTTATTAGTCAAATTTGTCAGATTTGAACCATCGGTATTCATTACATATATCTCATTATTGCCATCTCTAGTAGTCCCAAAAGCAATTTTTGTTCCGTCTGGCGACCACGATGGATAATTATCAACAGATGCGTTATTAGTCAAATTTGTCAGATTTGAAC
>MDTE01138308.1_pt1 | contig 18902 bp, 16 predicted proteins | sample 811231 | NCBI WGS metagenome assembly MDTE01 (sample SAMN05326651, study PRJNA326480) | marine metagenome | isolation source: seawater | place: Indian Ocean: Red Sea | collected 2010 | reverse complement strand
TTGGGCCGGGTGAGTATGGCACCGATTACCAGAAGAATCGCCATGGCGGCTGCCGTGATGACCCAAGTAACAAGGTTGCCGTGTACGTCATAGACCATGGCTAGTAATAGTGCCGAAACAGCGCCGGTAGCTACCTCAATGGCATTCGCTAGGCCCTGGGCCGAGGCCTGTCTATCGGCAGTCACCGAGGCGGCCACCAGCATCGGTGCCGAGGGAAAGGTGAAACCTTCCACTACTGCGGTGGCAGTGGTGAGAGCCACCATCCACGCCAAGCCAGGGACCACGCCGAAGAATCCGGTCATAAAGGCGATAGTGATCAGACCGCCGACCGACCATCTTCGAACGCCATGCCGTTGGGCCAAGACCCCACCCATAGGAGCTAGCAGGGCGATAGGTAGTGCTGCCAAGGTGACACTGATCGATAGCACCACCTGGCTAGCACCTCTGTGGTCCATCTCAAGGATCCACACTGCTTCGAAGGCACCGATGAACACGAAATAGGCGGCTACCACGAAAAGAGCTCCAACTAGGCCTTTGATCCTCAGCAGGCCTCGCAGGCCGAGACCCTCATGGTCGCGTGCAGCGGTGTCAGGTTGGGCTCGGAATGCCAGAGGGCAAAGGACAGCGAGAGTGGCCGCCATCGCCCAAAAGGTGAAGCGAAAGCCGCCGACAGCTTCCAGGCCGGCGGCGATCATTGGACCGGCAACGAAGCCGCCCACATTCCACGCTCCTAGGCGTCCAATGTTCTGACCAAGATTCACCGGGTCGGCGACGATCACTGTGCGTCGTGCCGCTGGCCCGGCTGTGCCCAAAGCAAAGCCGAAAAGTGCTCGTCCAACTATGTATTGCCACAGAGTCTCGCCGACGGCCAGCAGCACCATCGCTAGAACCGCCATGACCAAACCGGTCCGGAGCATGAGCGGGGCCCGGCCCCGGTCGGCATGTGGTGCCATGACGAGCGCTGCCAAGAATGCCGCTCCAAAGCCAGAGGAGATCGTTAGGCCGATGCCGGTTTCTGAGAACCCGAGCTCGTCCCTTAGCTCTGCAAGAAGGACGATGATCGAGGCCAGCCCGGCCGACGTCCCAAAGACAGTCAGAAAGTACGAGTAAAGGCTCGGGCCCGAGGATTCGGCTAGCTGTCTGGTCGTCAACGCATCAGGCGGGGTATTCGACGCCAGGCAGCACGCATAGCATCTCGTACAGCAGGTTCGCACCGACCAGGCTGGTCATCCCGCTCGAATCGTAGATGGGAGCTACCTCAACGAGGTCGCAACCAACCAGATCCAGACCACGACAGCCCCGGACAATCTCAAGGGCCTGGGGCATGGTGAGTCCACCGACCTCTGGGGTGCCGGTCCCGGGTGCGAAGGCTGGGTCGAGACCGTCAATGTCGAAGCTCAGGTAGACGGGACCACCACCGACCTTCATTCGCACCTCGGCCATCAGCGGATCGAGACTGCGATGCCAGCACTCCTCGGCCTGAACGACCCGGAAGCCCTGCTCGCGCGACCAGTCGAAGTCGTCGGCTGCGTAGCCGGTGCCCCGGACTCCGATCTGGACGACCCGGTCGGCATCCAGCAGGTCCTCCTCGACAGCCCGGCGGAATGGGGTGCCGTGGGCGACCTTCGAGCCGAACATGGTGTCGTTGATGTCAGTGTGGGCGTCCACGTGCACTAGCCCGACCGGGCCGTGCTTTTTCTTCATAGCCCGCAGGATCGGCAACACGATGGTGTGATCCCCGCCCATGGTGGCTGTGACCACATCGTGGGCTAGAAGGTCGTCGTAGTGGGTCTCGATGGCTTCGACGGCGGCCAGCAGGTCGTACGGACTGGTGGCGACGTCTCCGATGTCGTCTATGTAGAGGCTGTCGAACGGGGCGGCCCGGGTGGCCATGTTGTAGGGACGGAGAAGGACCGATTCGCCGCGTATGCCGCGTGGACCGAAACGAGCGCCGGGTCGGTTGGAGGTGCCGATATCGAGGGGGACGCCGACCACTGCCACGTCGAGGTCGGTCGGCGACGAAGTCCCAGGCAGACGCATGAAGGTGCCGGGTCCGCCGAAGCGGGGCATGTCGTTGCCGCCGAGGGGTTGAGGGTTCCCGTGAAGGTCTTCGACCATCATGGGAGTCTTCCATGGGCCCATGCGATTGGTCGCCTCGGATCGGTCGTCCCATTTTTTCGGTCGAGCGTCGACATGGAAGGCTCTGGTGATGGTTCATGAGGAATACCGCCACGACCACGACAAGGGCTGGCTGGCTGAACTGCGGTGGCTGTCGAAGGTTCGGACCTTCTGGCAGACAGACCTGAATCGGGCCATCGTGGACCTGGCAGATCCGCGTCCCGGAGAGCGGGGCCTCGACGTCGGGGCCGGGATGGGGGCGGCCACTGTCTTGGCTGCGAAGCGCGGTGCCCACGTGGTGGCTGTGGAGCCGGGGGGAACCATGCGCTTGATGTGTCGGATCCGGCGCCTGGGCAATCGGGCCCGGCGCCGAATTGTGGTCGAGGCGGGCGTGGCTGAGGACCTGCCGGTGGCCGGTGGGTCCACCGAGGTGCTGTGGGCTGGCAACGCCATGCATCATTGGGTCGACCACGCTGCTGCCTTTGCCGAATTTGCCCGGGTGTTGTCGCCTGGTGGTCGCCTCGTGCTAGTTGATGAGGACTACGACGATCCCGAACATCCCGACCATGCTGAGTTTGCCGGTCACGAAGCTGAGATGACGCCGGTCAACGTGGTGGCGATCGTCGCAGCGATGCAAGGTCAGGGCCTGCAGGCATGGGGTAATCATCAGAGGCTTGCCGGAGTCCCAGTCAAGGTGGTGAGGGCTACTCGACCCGCCTGATCTTGCGCTTGCCTATTTCGTCGCAGCGTCTGCCTGCGTCTCAGACGGTGACCGGGTCGATTGGGGTGATCGGCGGATAGGCCGTCTCGACGACTTTTGCAGCTATCAGCGTGCGATCCTCTCGGTGTCGATCAGCAATGAACTGCGCTCCGAATGGCACACCATCTTTGTTGCATCCCACAGGTACCTGAGTGGCGGGTAGGCCTAAAACGTTGGCCGGGGTGATGGGACCAAAAATGGAGTCGTAAAGGGCGCGGATTGTTCCCAGATCGTGGGCCACGTCGTCGCCATGCTCGAACGGAAGTTGGTACCAGGTGGGCAGGACTAGAACCGGGTATTCGTCGAAGAACAGTGCCCATTCCCGTGCTAGCCGAAGCCGTTCGGCGTGGACTGCCTGCGGGGCGACCTGCCCGGCTGGCCAAAAGGATATTGATGAGCGCATGAGGTGGGTGCCTTCATCGGACATCACATTGTCCAGTGCGTCCAACGAGGCTGGAAAGTCCTCTCCTAGGAGGCGGCCCCATACTTCGTAGCAGTTCTCCATCTCGGGGGGTTTGACGTCGACGACCTCCCAGCCGGCGGCTTTCAGCGCTGCGCCGGCTCGGCGGACGGCTTCTAGGGCGTCAGGGTGAGTTGGTCCGCTAGACGGCTTGGTAGGCACCGCAGCCCGTCGGGGAAAGTCTCTGCCGTCGTAAGGGACATCGACCGTTCGGGGGTCGCGGGGGTGACGCCCGATAGTGGCTCGCAACATCGCCTCGAGGTCGGCCACTGATCGGGCCATTGGGCCGGCTACTGCCATCAACTGACGACCTAACAGCGCTTCGGTAGCTGCCGGTGTCGAGCCATGCACCGGGAGCCGTCCCAGCGAAGCTTTGGTGGCGACGATCCCGCAGGCGTAGGCGGGGTTGCGGACTGAACCGCCGAGGTCGGTTCCCACCCCCATCGGGGCCATGCCCGAGGCGATGGCTGAAGCCTCGCCGCCCGACGATCCGCTGGGGGTGCGGTTTGGATGCCAAGGGTTGCGAGTTAGGCCGAACAGGGTGTTGTCCGTGGCCAATCTCATGGCCATCTCCGGCAGGTTGGTCTTACCCAAGGGGATAGCGCCGGAGGCCCGGAGGCGGCCGATGGTCGGGTCGTCGATCTGGGCAACGTTGTCGGCGAAGGCGACGATGCCGTGGGTGGTGGGATGACCGGCCAGGTCGAGTCCGTCCTTGACAGTGAAAGGCACTCCGGCCAGCGGGCCAAGGGGGTCGCCGGCAGCACGGGCCTGATCGATCCCGTTCGCAGCGGTCCGGGCCCCGTCGGCATCGACCAGCACGAGAGCGTTCAGCCAACCGTTCACCTCTTCGATACGGGTCAGGTGGGCGTCGACTACCTCGCGGGCTGATACGTCGCCTGCAGCCATCAGTTCTGCGAGTTCGGTGGCACTCCGTCGCCAGATTGGTTCGTTCACGGTGGCAACCTACCTACCGGCCCGGTTCGTGGGCCCGGTCGGATCCGGGAGGGGATCACATGTCGCAGGCGAAGGTCAACGGGCTGGTGCTCGAGTACGAGGATTTTGGCGAACGGTCCGACCCGCCTTTGCTGTTGGTGATGGGCCTTAACGCTCAGATGACGGGGTGGCCGGAGGACTTTTGTCGCCGGTTGGCGGACCGGGGCCACTACGTCGTCAGGTTCGACAACCGGGATGTCGGGCTCAGCACTTGGTTCGATCAGCATCCTCCCGGGGACCCGGTAGTGGCCTTCCTTTCCTTCCTAGAGGGGGGAAGTGTCGAGGCGCCCTATTCCCTGTCCGACCTGGCCGATGACACCGCTGGTCTAATCGACTTCCTCGGCTTCGACTCGACGCACGTCGTCGGGGCGTCGTTCGGCGGGATGATCGCCCAACGGATCGCCATGGGGCATCCGGAACGGGTGCGGAGCCTGACATCGATCATGTCGATGCCCCGCATCGTCCCGCTTGATCTCGACGTCCTGCTCTCATTGCAGCCACCCGATATCGATCCGTCGGACCCAGAAACCATCGCCGACATCGAGGTGGCGACGGCCCGAATTTACGCAGGGACCGGCTTCGAGTTCGACGAGGTGGGTGCCCGGGAGCGGTCGTTAGCCAACCAGCGTCGGGCGTGGCATCCGGAAGGGGGCATTCGACAGGCTATGGCCGCCTTAGCCGATGAGGATCGTCGGCCGGGTCTGGCTTCGCTGGACGTACCGACGTTGGTCATCCACGGCACTGAGGACCCTCTCATTCCGCCCCAAGGAGGGCAGGAGACGGCCGATGCCGTGCCGGGGGCTGAACTGGTTTGGATCGACGGCCTGGGCCACGAGATGCCCGAGCCTGCCTGGCAGCTCGTCCTCGACCCGATCTGTGCGCTTGTGGCCCGTGTTGAGTCGGGCGACTAAGGGACGCCCGTTCCCTGCAGCGGCAGGCCCGGTGGACCTACGCCTGGATGACGACGACCCGGTCTTCGGTCATCTCGCGGACCGTGTAGGCCGGACCCTCTCTGGTATTACCTGAGTCGCGGATGCCGCCGTACGGCATGTGGTCGGCTCGCCAAGAAGGTGACTCGTTGATCAGGACTGAGCCGTATTCGAGAACCTCGGCGGCCCGCAGTGCCCGGCCGATGTCGTTGGTGAAAACCGCGGCCTGCAGCCCGTAGTCGCTGGCGTTGGCCCGAACTAGGGCGTCCTCGTAGTCGGTGTAGGTGGCGATGCCGACCACCGGCCCAAAGACCTCGATACAACTGACCTTCATATCATCGGTAACGTCAGCCAGCACGGTGGGGGCCAGCACGCCGTCGACCATGGTGCCACCGCAGACCAGTTTGGCGCCGGCTGCCGTGGCTTCGTCGACCCAGTTAGCCACTCGCTCGGTCTCGCCGGCGTCGATGAGCGACGACACCTCGGTGGCATCGCTCGCCGGGTCGCCTACCACCAGGCTGCGAGCCTGATCGGCCATGGCTTCGGTGAAGGCCGCTGCGATGTCTTCGTGGACGTAGATGCGCTGGGTGGAGATACAGGTCTGTCCGGCATAGCCGAACGCCGCTACCTTTAATTTCGTCGCGGCGGTGACTGGGTCCACGTCTGGTTCGATGACAATTGGCGAGTTGTTTCCCAGCTCGAGTGACACCTTCTTGCGGGCGGCGATGGCCCGGATACCCCAGCCCACTGGGGGTGAGCCGGTGAAAGTGATCATGGCCACGTCCTCGTGCTCGACGAGGTGCGAGGCAGTGCGTCCCGGACAGGTCACCACGTTTAACCAGCCGGGGGGTAGGCCACAGTCCTCTAGGAGGACTGTGGCCAGGAGAATGGCGGTCAGCGGGGTGGCTGAGGCCGGCTTGAGGACGACCGGGCAGCCGGCGGCGATGGCAGGGGCCACCTTGTGGCACACGAGGTTGAGGGGGAAGTTGAACGGCGAGATGGCGCCGACTACGCCGATCGGGACCTTCTTCACCCAGGCCGTCTTGTTCGCGCCGGCCGAGCTGGCGTCCGGTGTGAGGGCTTCACTGGTGAAGGTGCGGGCCACGGCGGCCGAGAAGCGGGCCGTGTCGACGGCCCGGGAAGCCTCCACTCGGGCGGTGGCGATTGGTTTGGCCGCCTCGGCGGAGATGCTCTGGGCAAATTCCTCGTGACGAGAGGTAATGGCATCGGCAAGGCGGTCCAGAATGGAGGCCCGTTGGTGGTTGGGTAGCGGGCCATCGGCCAGTGCGGTCTTAGCGGCGGCCACCGCCGCGTCGATGTGCTCGTCGGTGCCGGTGGGGACGGTGCCGAGTACCCGGCCGTCGTAAGGCGACCGCACCTCGGTTGCCTCGGAGGCGTCAACGCGGTCTGCGCCGATGACCATCAGGTGGTGTTCGCTCACGGAAACCTCTGGGGAAGCACGTTGGATCGTGACAATCTACACTGACCCAAATCCTTTGGGCCCAAATGAACTGGGCCGCGTCGCCCACATCGGGTGGTGGTGACCAAAACCGGACGAGGTGAGCACGATGGGCGAACGACCGCGGGTCGAGGTGGCCGGGGTGGCGGTGTCGGTCGACCATTATGTCGGTGGCGAGCGGATCTCGTCGCCGACCACATTCGAGGACCGGTCCCCGCTGGACTGGTCGACGGTTCTTGCCAACGTGTCGGCCGGCGATGCAGCCACCGCGAATGCCGCGCTAGCTGCGGCTGCCGATGCGTTCGCTGGCTGGGCCGCTCTAGGCCCGTCCGGCCGGGCCCCCTACCTGCGACGTCTGGCTGACCTCGTCGACGAGCGAGTGTCCCAGATCGCCGCAGTTGAGTGCGTGGACATGGCAATGCGACACGAGAGCCTGCGCAATCGGGTCATCGGTCGTGGCGCCCGCAACTTCCGGGCCTACGCGGAGTTGGCCGAACAGCATGAGGAACGGACTTGGTCTTCCAATGGCACTGCCAACCGAGTGCAGCGCCTGCCGGCCGGGCCAGCCGTGGTCATCACGCCCTGGAATGCACCGTTCATGCTTGCTACCTGGAAGTTGGCCCCCGCCCTAGCCGCCGGGAACCCAGTAGTCCTCAAGCCGGCTGAGTGGTCGCCTCTGTCAGCCAGCCTGCTGGCCGACCTGGCCGACGAGGCTGATCTACCACCCGGCGTTTTTAACGTGGTTCAGGGCATTGGCGAAGAAGTCGGCCCGCCGCTGACCTCGGACCCGCGAGTTCGACGGCTCTCGTTCACTGGCTCCCCAGAGACGGCCCGCCACATCGGTGCCGCGGCGGCCGCCAACATTGTGCCGTTCACCGCCGAGTTGGGTGGCAAGGGGGCGCTCGTAGTGTTTGCTGATGCTGATCTAGAGGCGGCGGCACGCACGGCGGCCGGTCAGTACGACGATTCGGGCCAGGTATGTCTGGCTGGTACCCGCCTGCTCGTCGAGTCCACGGTGGCCGACGAGTTCCTGACCCGGTTCCATGCCCATGTGGATACCCAGGTGATGGGTGACAGCCATGACGATGCGACCACCATCACCCCGATGATCCACCCCGACCACGTGGCCCGGGTTGAGGGCTTTGTAGAGCGGGCCCGGGCAGCCGGCGATGAGGTGCTCCGGGGTGGAATCCGCCACGTCCCCGACGGATGGTCCGGCCGGCCCGAGGACGCCCTCTGGCTCGAGCCCACGCTCATCGCCCCTGCGTCCAACGACAGCGAGGTCATCCAGCACGAGGTTTTCGGTCCCGTCCTGACCTTCCAGTCCTTCGTTGACGAGGAAGAGGCCGTGGCCCTGGCCAACTCCACGGACTACGGGCTCTCGGCCACTCTTTTCACTGGGTCGGCCGACCGGGCTGAGCGGGTTGGTGGAGCCCTGCGGGCAGGCACCACCTGGGTCAATTGCTTCTTGGTCCGGGACTTGACAGCCCCTTTCGGGGGCCTCGGCATCAGTGGCCTGGGCCGAGAGGGCGGCGACCACGCCCTTGAGTTCCACGCCGATCTCAAGACTCTTCAGATTCGCGATGAGACCACCGCATGAGGGGGCGCCCGAGCCGGACTGCCGGCGGGGCCGCCCACTATGCCGGACCTCCGTCTGCTGCTGATCCTTGCCGAAGACGACATCCTCGTGCTTCCTGGCGACCAGAGGGCGTTGGTCCAGATGGCCGTGGCGGCCGAGATGCCGGCCCTGTGTCGACAGGCCGTCGGCCATGTCCGTAGCCTTGGCTCAGCCTGACAGTCCACCACAGTCCCGATCCCGAGAGGCACCTACCGATCCCATGAGCGAGATCTGGACTTCCCGCCGCCGTGAACTGGTTGCCAGCATCGCCCAGATGGGCCCCGCGTTTGCCGCCCGGGCTGGCGAGGTGGACCGCGAGGCGGCCTTTCCCCACGAGAACTATGCGGACCTGCGCGAGGCCGGATTTCTTGGTTTGTGCATTCCAGAGTCCCACGGGGGCCTTGGTGGCGACTTCGTGACCTACGCCTTGGTCTCCGAGGAACTGGGCCGCCACTGCGGGTCAACGGCCCTGACCTTCAATATGCACACGGCGACCACGATGCTGGTCGGCCAGATCGCCGACGACTTGGATATGACCGATGAGGAGCGGGCAGTCCACGAGGAGCGCCGGAGCGAGCTGTGGCGAGGCGTGATTGCTGAGGGCAGGCTCCACGCCCAGCCGTTCAGCGAGGGTCTTGCCCCGGGCGAGACCGCTGGCTTCGCCGCGCGGGCTGTGCCCGTCGACGGCGGGTACCTCCTCACCGGGCGGAAGGTCTTCGCCTCCCTATCTGAGGTGGCCGACCTCCACAACGTGACATGCATGGTCGAGGGCGACGACCGGGTCCGCTTCCTCGGCGTGCCGGCCGACGCGGATGGTGTCATCATCGAAGGGGACTGGGACCCGCTTGGTATGCGGGGCACCAACTCTAGGAATTTGGTCTTCGACGGGGCCTTCGTCCCGGCCGAGAACGAGTTCCTTCCTCCCGGTGGATTTGACCAGATGGCTACGCGTTGGCCTTACTTTTACACCACACTCACATTCACCTACCTGGGAATCCAGCGGGCTGTACTTGACTACACGACCGACTACCTGCGTGGCGAAGGTGGGACGTCGGAACGTCGGGACATGCCGCAGAAGCAACACGGCTGGGCCCAGATGCGTCTTGCCTGGGAGCGGTCGCAGGCGCTTACCTACCGAATGCTGGGCGAGGTGGGCGTCGACCCGAGCCCTGAGCAGCTTCGCCGGGCTTGGGCGGCGACGGTGACTGCTATGGAGACGGCGCCAGAGGTGGCGTCTCTGGCTGTCCGAGTATGTGGTGGTCGCTCGCTACTGCGGCCAAGTGTTCTGGAACGTCTGTACCGTGACGCTCGTTGCGGTGCCACGATGCTCCCATGGAGCGTCGAAGTCACCATGGAACGCCTAGGGCGGGCCGGCCTCTACGACGACTGACTTAACCGATCCAGGGGGAGACGACGATGAGTGTGCCTTGGCATCGAGTTGAGGCCTTTTCTGACCATTTCGCCCGCTGTGCTGTGGCCCCTAGTGAGACGGCTGTGGTGTTGGCCGAGGACGACAGCCGTCCCGACTTAGTCGAGGTGTCGGTCTTAGCTTTGCAGCACCTTGGTGTTGCAGTTTCGACTGTGGTTCTGCCCACGCCACCCAACCGGGGACCAGTTCCCATCCGGTCGACGGGAGCGTCGGTGGCAATAGCCCACAACCCAGCCGTCGTTGCTGGCCTGGCTGCTGCTGACTTCATCGTGGACTGCACCGTCGAGGGTCTCCTTCACGCTGAGGAGCGTCCAGCTCTATTGGCTGACGGCGCGCGCATTCTGATGCTGTCCAACGAGCACCCCGAGGTCTTTGATCGGATCGGCCACGACGAGGGCATGGGGCCCCGAGTGGCCCGGGGTCGAGAGATGCTGGCTGCAGCTTCAGTCATGCAGGTCACCTCGTCCGCGGGGACTGACCTTGTCGTGGATCTGGCGGGTGCTGTAGCGGCCGGATCGGACGGAACTGTCACCGCAGAGGGAGGTATTGCGCACTGGCCCGGTGGCCTGGTGCTCTGTTTCCCGGCGGCTGGGTCGACGTCGGGGACGGTGGTGATGGCTCCGGGTGATGCCAACCTCACCTTTAAGGACTATGTGCGGTCGCCGATCGTCTGCACGCTGGAGGCAGACCATGTCGTGGCCGTGGAAGGTGAGGGTTTAGACGCCAAGTTGTTCTCTTCATACTTGGCTGCCTGGGAGGAGCCTGAGGCCTACGCGGTGAGCCATGTGGGCTGGGGCATGAACCACTCCTGTCGTTGGGACGTGCTTCCCCTCTATGACAAGGGAGACCTGAACGGCACCGAGCTGCGGGCCTTTGCTGGCAACTTCCTGTGGTCTACCGGAGCTAACGAGGTGGCAGGCCGATACTGCCGTGGTCACTTCGATCTCCCGATGCGCAACTGCACCGTGTCTCTGGATGGCGAGCCGGTGGTGGTCGAGGGTCGCCTCGTCGATGACCTCGCGTGAGAGGTCCGCCAACTAGGACGTTCGCCCTGATTCAGGCGACTCGGACGGTGAGGTGCTTGGTTCCACTGATCAGATGGGATCGAAGCTTTTCCGATTTATGGACTATCTCGATGTCGGAGGTGCGGGCGAGCAACTCCTGAAGTGTGACCCGGATCTCCATGCGAGCCAGCCAGGCACCGAGGCATAAGTGTGGACCGTTTCGTCCGAATGCCACGTGATCGTTGGGATAGCGACGAAGGTCGAATCGGTAGGGGTCGTCAAACTTCCGCTCGTCGTAGTTGGCGCCTATCCACCAAAGTACGACCTTGTCGCCGCTGCGAATGGTGCGGCCATGGATCTTCTGGGTGCTGGTGGCGGTGCGGCGGAAGTGGGTGGTGACCGTGGTCCACCTCAGGATCTCTTCCACTGCTGTTTCCATGATCGTTGGGTCGTTGCGCAGGGCTTTCATCTGGTCGGGGTGTTCGACCAGTGCCCGGAGTCCCTCAGTCAGTGAGTAGCGGGTTGTGTCGTTGCCGGCAGCCACGAGGAGGGCGAAGAAGTTGTTGAATTCCAGGTCGGTTAGCGGCGTCCCGTCGGCGGTCGGGGCCAACAGCCTTGTGATCACGTCGTCGTGAGGGCAGCCTCGCCGCTCAGCGGCTGCTGTCTGGGCGTAGCGGAAGACTTCCAAGCCGGCTGGGCTGCGGAAGGGAATGAGTCGGAATTCCTCGGTGTCGACTTGGTCGACCACGTGGTCGGTGTACTCGGGGTCAGAGTTGGAGAGCAGTTGGTCGCCCCACTCGACCAGTTGTTCGGCGTGTTCATCGGGCACGCCGAGTAGGCGCCCCAACATCCGCATGGGCAGCGCCCGGGCCACCTCGCCCACGAAGTCGAACTCTCCGAGGGTCAGAGCGTCGTCGAGGATCTCGGCAGTGAGTTGGCGGATTGGTTCTTCGTAGGACTCGACGGTCTTTCGCGTGAAACCCCGATTCACCAGGCGTCGAAGCCGGGTGTGGTCGGGCGGGTCGAGCTCCATGAGCGTGCGTCTGGCTTCAGTCTCCTCAGCGTCCATCTCCTCGAGGCGTATGCCTCGGTAAGAGGTGAAGTCCTCCCATCGGCGGTTGAGTTCGACTACGTCGGCGTAGCGGGTTATCGCCCAGTAGCCAGCGCCGTCGGGTTCGTCGACCCATGCCACCGGATCTTCGTCTCGCAGGCGTTGCAGGGTGGCGTATGGGGCTCCAAGGGTCCAGGTATCGTGCGACGAGAGGTCGGCGTAGCCGTCATCGGAGTCCGGCGTCCAGGGATGGCGGGGGGTCTTGATCTTTGCGCCGCCGTTCACTCGTCGGTTTTCGGCCGGAGATCGGCAAGGGTGGTTCCGCCGTTCCACGAGACGCCCACGCTGCGCCAGTAGCCGGCGATCATTTCCTGAGGGGCCAGCCGGCTGAGCTCTTCTACCGGCGATTCAAAGATTCGCAGATCTGCATCACCAGTGAATGCCGGACTCACCTCGGCGTCGTAGCCCTTCATGGTTACCAACTCGTTTAGTGAGTCGGCACCGTTCGCCTCGATGGCTGGGAAGAACCTGTGGTGGATCATTGGTAGAGCGTTTACGAAGCCGGAGTGGCTACTTGGTCCGGTGATGGTGAATTCGGCCTCGATCAGGCGGCGTCCGTAGGCCGAGCAGGTAGCGCCGAACCGGCCGCCAGGTTCCAGTCGGGGTCCGGCTTTCCCGACGGTGACTGGTCGAGTCAACCAGATATCGCCTAACTTCTTCGGGTAGCCCTGCACGTGGCCGCGGACCATGGCGTAGTCCTTGTCGACCCAGATGTAGACACAGCGACTGTACGTCTCACCCTCGTAAGTGCAGCGGACTACGGCGAAGCACTCTTTGTACTGGAGGCGGTCGGGGTCGAGGACCTCGTTGAAGTCGTCGGAGCAGGACTGCCAGTCGGCCCAGACGATGGCTATCGCGCCCGGGTCGTCGGCAGCGGGGGATAGTGGCGGGGGGAGGAGTTCAGCAACCGCCTCCGGTTCGGTGCGGTACTCAATCGTGAGCATTTCGCCCGAATAGTGCCATGGGGGTGACGGCACCAGTGAGGAGGAGCCGGTGGCCGAGCGTGGGAATGTGAAGCCCTGAAGGTTCGCCATGCCAGCGAGCGTATCATTTGGTCCCTAACGATTTCCATGTAAAGATGGTGGGCGACTACCAGTGCGGGATCGGTCCAATGGGAGCAGGAAATGGCCGAAATCGGAACCAGTGAGACGCGGCGGATCATGCTGGACAATTCGGCGGTCTCTGCATCAGTGGCCGGCAACGAGTTAGTGACCGGTGACGGCCGACGAGTTGCCGAAGCAGAGGCCGTCCACCTGCCTCCCAGTGAGCCATCCAAGATCCTTTGTGTCCACCTCAACCATGTCAGCCGGGTGGAGGAGTTTCAGGTCTCGTTGCCTTCCGCTCCGACCTACTTCCAGAAGCCGACATCGTCGCTGAACGCACATCGCGGCGAGGTAGTGCGACCTGAACGGTGTAAGTGGCTTAACTATGAAGGCGAGATTGTCATCGTGATTGGGAGAACGTGTCGAAACGTCAGCCCGACCGAGGCTGCTGACTACATAGCGGGTTACACCATCGGCAATGACTACGGCCTTCACGACTTTCGGGATACAGACGCTGGTTCCATGCTGCGGGTCAAGGGGTCAGACAGCCTTTGCCCGGTTGGGCCTGGATTGGTTGAAGGGTGGGACTTCCGTGGCAAGGGCATACGTACGATTGTCAATGGGGTGGTGGCACAGGACGGCACCACTGACGAGATGACTTGGGACATGCACTACTTGGTTGCTGACCTAGCTCGTACGATCACCCTGCTGCCGGGTGACATGGTGTTTTCTGGGACACCCGCTAACTCCAGACCGGTCCAGCCCGGCGATGTGGTCACTGTGGAGGTCGAGGGCCTCGGCGCACTGACCAACACCATCGTCCGAGGGTCGAAAGCAATCCGCGACGACGTTGGCGCCCAACCCAGTGAGTCCGAGGAAGTTCTCTCCACGGCACTCGGTGGAGATTGGGAGTTTCGCGGCATTCGGTCCCCTCGTCGCGACTAGGGCTCCGTACCTGATTGTTTGGTACCGTTCGGTGCCCTGTGAACTGGTTTCCTATGAGGGAGCGATTAGTTGTGAAGAAGTCAGCAGTTGTTAGTGCCCTATTCGTCTTCTCTTTGCTTGCATCAGCATGCGGCAGTGATGAGGACTCTTCGTCGACGCTGAAAGTGGGCTACGCGGCAGATCTATCTGATCTCGGTGGTTTCGCAGATATGCCGGCAAGTCAGGCTGGGGAGCACTTTGTTGCTCTGGTCAACTGCGCTGGTGGCATTGACCCGGACGTTGGGATCGACATTGATGCGATATTGGCAACTGACCTGAACGACTGCGACGAGTTATCGGGCACGAGGCTCGAATGGAAGATGGAGAACATCGCGGGTGATCCTGAGGTTACGCAGCGTGCGAGTCAGTCTCTGATTGATTGGGGAGCCTCGGCCCTGCTGGGTCCCCCGTTCCCAGACTTCGGAGAACCGCTTCTTCAGGTGACCGCCGGTGAGATTCCGGTTCTTTTCGTTGCATCGACCGAACCCATGCTGGGCGACGCGTCGATTAATTCCTATCTGGTTGCGTTCGACGACACGATGCAGGCCACAGCAGCCGCGGAGTTCGCGCTTGGGCAAGGTTGGACCACAGCGATCACCTTCTCGGCACCTGGTCCCTACTTTGGCTACAACCCCGAGGTCTTCACCGAGGTCTTCACCGCCGGAGGCGGCTCAGTTGTCGCTGACTACGGCTTTGTGCCTATCGATGACATGGACTTCTCGGCCCAGGTCAACGAAATTGCAAGCGGAGGGCAGGCCCCAGACGTGGTTTATTCAGCGATGCTGTCCTTCCAGTCCGCTGTCCTCCGGGGCCAAATGGATGCAGCGGGCGTAACTACCAACTATCTGGTGACGGACGCGTTTGAGGCCACGGGCGGTTACTTCACCGATGGGGTCGAAGGCTTCTACCACACCACTCATTCGTTCCCGTCTGATGGCAGCCGTATTAAGGCTCTGGCAGACAGTTATGAGGCTTCGCATGGCTCGCCACTTGAGAACGCCTCGTTTGGTGGTTTGGCGGTAGACGCAATTGCTGTCGTCATCGACGCATTTGTTCGCACCAACTCAACCGACCCGAAAGTCCTGGGTGCAGCGATCAAGAACGCCCAAGATGTCCACGGAGCAACTGGAGATCTGACCTACCTAGGAGCGGGAGGCGTTCCTGACAAGCCGGTGTACGTCCACCAAGTCGTGGGTGGCGCACCGACACTTGCGGCCACTATTGACTGAGTGTGTTGGGTAGTCAGTGCTTGAAGTTGAATCGCTTACTACCCGTTACGGAGCGATCGCTGCCATAAGAGAAGTCGGCCTAACTGTCCGGGCCGGTGAGGTTGTCTGCCTCATCGGCCCGAACGGTGCTGGGAAGACCACCCTTCTAGCGACTGTCGCCGGTCTCCTGAAGGCTTCTAGCGGAAAGATCTCGCTAGACGATGACGACATCACCGATTGGGCTCCAGATCGGATTCTTCGTTCTGGACTAGCACTGGTCCCAGAGCATCGTCGGATCTTTGCCGACCTCACCGTCAATGAGAATCTCCTCGTTGGTGGTGTCACTAGGACTGGTACCAGGAGAGCCGAGCTTCGAAATCAGGTTGTAGATCTCTTCCCTGCCTTGAGCAGCAAGCTCCAGACTTCGGCGGGCTATCTCTCGGGTGGCGAGGCACAGCAACTAGCTATAGGTCGCGCAATGATGGCTGAGCCGCAGTTGCTCCTATTGGACGAACCAACCCTCGGACTTTCTCCGAAGCTTGCCGATGTTGTTTTTGATCTCATCGGGACGCTCAGAAGCGCCGGTCTTACGCTCTTAGTCGTTGAGCAGAGTGCTCAACGGATTCTCGAGGTAGCTGATCGTGGATACGTGCTGCGCTCTGGAGAGGTTGTGGCAAGCGGGCTCGCCCCTGACCTGCTTGCGCGCCAAGATCTTTTCGAGACCTACCTCGGCCGGAACGTCGATTCCACATGACCGAGCTTCTCCAACAGCTCGTAGATGGTTTTGGCCGCGGCGGAATTTACGCGCTGATCGCCCTAGGGATTGCTGTCATCTTCGGGGTTATGCACTTGGTTAACTTCGCCCATGGCGAGTTGATAACTGTCAGTGCCTACGCCGCCTACGGCCTGTTTGTTGCTGGATTGGACTGGTGGATCATTGCCCCAGCGATTGTCTTGGTTGCGGGCCTGACATCGGTGGCCATCGAGTTTGTTGCTTTCCGCTGGGTAAGGGGAGCGCCAGATTTCACAATGCTCATGACGTCATTTGGAGTCCACTTTTTGGTGCAGGCGGCGTTCGTAATGTACGTCTCAGCGAACTTTCGCCAGTTCCCACGGCCCGGATGGATCTTTCAGACATGGAAGCTGGGCGGCATCAGTCTGGAAGTGTTCGATCTTCTTGTAATTCTCCTCACTCTCCTGACTCTGGGTATTACCTACTGGGTACTTCAGCGAACGATGTTCGGGATGAGCTTGCGTGCTGCTGCCGAAGACTTTGATGCCGCCAGGCTGATGGGGATTCGGAGTGACCGAATCATTCGTGGCGCCTTTGCGCTTTCTGGTCTGCTTGCTGGTGTAGCAGCTGTCTTCTGGCTGATGCGAAGTGGTCAGGCGGGGCCAACGGCAGGTCTCAGCCCGATGCTCAAGGGGGTGCTTGCCGCCCTGATCGGAGGGCTCGGGAGCTTGACCGGAGCCGTGATGGGTGGAGTCATACTTGGCCTAGCGGAGGTCCTGCTGATCTCACGCCTTCCGGAGAGTCTGGTAGGTCTAACTGACGGGATCGTCTTTCTACTCATTGCGCTCCTCTTTGTCTTTAGACCACAAGGTCTTGTTACCGTCCGCAGGGCGGAGCGCGTCTAATGCCTAGACGAGTGGTTGATCGCTTGGTTCTTCCTCTGGCGGGATCCTTAACGACGTATCTCGTTCTTGTCGGTGGCGGAATCGTTTATGCGACAGTCGGCAATTCTGCGAGTGACGGCCTAGTCACCCAGATGCTCATTAACGCAGTTGTCGTTCTCGGAATGCAGATCTATATCGGTAATACAGGTGTTCTCTCCTTTGGACACATCGGTTTCGGAGCGATTGCCGGCTATGCGTTTGCGATTTTCGCCATCTCGCCCGAGCGGAAGGCAGAGCAGATTCCGGACGCCCCATTCGGCCTAGCTGCAGTGGATCTGACTCCTTTCCAGTCGTCAATGGTTGCTGGACTCATCGCTGTGGTAGTTGCTTTCGTTATCGGTTTGGGGCTTGCCCGGTCGGGAGCCCGTTCGGGTGCCGTTGCTGCCACAGTCATCACCCTCGCGTTGTTGTTTGTGGTCCACGAAGTAGCTAGAAACTGGATCGACCTGACCCGCGGTGGAAAAACTGGACTCTCCTTCAGTCCCCTCGGTGGGGTAACGCTTCAAGGTCGCGGATGGATCTATTTGGCTTTGTTCCTGGCCCTCTTGTCGGCACGGCTCTTCAAAGAAACAAGCATTGGACGCCTCGCCCAAGCTGCTCGAGAAGACGACCTGGCTGCGCGTTCGATGGGGATTCATCCAGCCCTGCAGCAGATGGTCGCACTCCTCCTTTCCGTTTTCGTAGTGTCCATCGGAGCAACCCTTCGGGTCTTCGAACTCGGAAGCATTAATCCGAGGCTCTTCTTCTTCAAATACACCTTGCTCACCTTGACAATGCTCATTGTCGGAGGTCGAAACAGCGTTACGGGTTGTCTCGTAGGCGTGGTGATCATCACCACCGGAAGTGAACTCACCCGCTACCTCGCCGGGCCGTCAGTTGACCTTCCATTCCTCAATTGGTTGCTTAGGAGTGGACTCACCGACGTGTTTCTGGGCGCCTCGATGCTCGGTTTCATGATTTTCAGACCGGACGGTGTCCTGGGAGACTGGGAGCCTGATCATTGGATGGCGAGGCGATCAGTCGGGAAGTTCACCGATCAGCCGCTAGAGCATTCTCCGGTCGGAGGCCTTCGTCCTGAGGGCCTCCTCCGTGCAACCGGTGTTGTCGTTGATTTCGGAGGATTCCGAGCACTCAACGGGGTAGACCTGACAGCTTCGAGCAACGAGGTGGTTGGCCTTATTGGCCCCAACGGGGCCGGGAAAACCACGCTGCTAAACACGATCACATCGCTAGTCACCCCTAGTTCTGGGTCGATCCACCTAGATGAAAATTCTCTCGATGGTCTTCCTTCTCATCTGGTTGCCAGAGCGGGTGTCGTCAGGACCTTCCAGAACCTGAGGCTGTTTCCTGCACTCTCGGTTCAAGAGAACATTGAAGTTGCCCGTCTAGCAGCAGCCGGCCGGGTAGTCGGTTGCTCGCAACCAGACGTTGAATTCTTGATTCGTGCCAGTGGTTTGAGCGAGCTACGACATCGGAGGGCTGGGGAACTGGACTATGGAAACGCTCGGCGGCTGGAACTTGCCAGAGCGGCCGCCGCCGCCCCCAGATTCCTGCTGCTTGACGAGCCGACTAGCGGGATGGGTGACCTTGAGTCGGAACAGATGATCCACAGGATTCGCGACATTGCTGGTCTCGTTCAGGCAGGCGTCGTCGTCGTGGACCATGACCTGAACTTCATCACTGGAATCTGTGATCGCGTATATGTGCTCGATCAGGGAAAGGTGATTGCCGAAGGCACACCGGATGAGGTCTCTCAGAATCCGGTAGTGCAGGCCGCTTATCTAGGAGGGACGATTGACTCGTCCACTTAGTCCTCTTCAGCGGGTCAACCAGCCACCATCTACCGGCAGATGAACTCCAGTTATCCACGACGACTGGTCGGACAGAAGGAATGACACCGCTGAGGCGATGTCTTCTGGTTCACCGATTCGAGGGATCAAGAGCCTGTCCTTGAGTTTTTCGAGTGTCTCCGGCGCGGTAATGCCCTCTAAGGAGACGAAGTCGGTGGCTATCGGTCCGGGAGCGACCGCATTGACCCTTATGGAGGCTCCGGCCAGCTCGACAGCAAGGGCCTTGGTGAGCATCTTCACCCCGCCCTTCGAGGCGTTG
>MDTE01147588.1_pt1 | contig 18906 bp, 23 predicted proteins | sample 811231 | NCBI WGS metagenome assembly MDTE01 (sample SAMN05326651, study PRJNA326480) | marine metagenome | isolation source: seawater | place: Indian Ocean: Red Sea | collected 2010 | reverse complement strand
GAGATAGGTAAAAATTGGCTCGACATGGAAGCATTTCCGCTTGACTAAGGGGTCAAGCTGTGATACAAATTGTACTCGTCTAAAAAGGAGCACGGTTATGACAACATTACCTTCCGTTACAAATGATATATCGTTTGAACAACTGGCCGGTCTAATTGGCCAAGAACCACCATCGTCTGGTGGTGGAGCATCTTTATCTCTACTTAAGATTAATAGAGACCACGAAGATGACAATGGGCGGTCTATTCCTGCTGGTTCTTTCTTTGTGAACCACTCAGGCACCCCCGTTTACGCTAAAACTATTAAGTTTCAGCTATTTATGCAGCGTTATCAGTATATGCACTATGACGCTGTAAATAATGAAATGGTATCTAAGTCTGTGCTTGCGAAGGACTTGTACCCACAAACTGAAATCCCTGATACAATCGGGACATTTCGCTGTGGTTCAGTTCCCGCTTCACAACGTGATTCACTTTCACCAGAACAAGCCCTAAAGCAAAAGGATATTAAGTGTTTTCGTATGCTTTTCGGTAAAGTTACGTTCAATGACGCTGTTGATGCCGATGGCAATTCTACAGAGGTTGTTGATTTGCCGGTACTTTGGAGAGCACGAGGTTCTAACTTCATGCCTATTTCAAAGCCGCTGGATGCGTTGTCTGCCCAAAAGAAGCCGTTTATTTTCTATAGTCTAAACGCTCTTCTGAATAAGGCAAAGAACGGCGGTCTTGTGTACTATGTTTCTGACCTTAGTGTTGGGGATGGTCCGTTAGACTTTACAGACGCTGACCAAGAGTTGCTTAAGTTCTTTGTTGATTATATCGACGGAGAGAATAAGCAAATCATGGGGGAGTATGACAAAGCCCTTCGTATGAGCGGTGATGTTATCGACGCCACGTCTGTTGACGCTTCCATTGACGATGCCCTCAATGATGACTTACCTGAGTCAATGACAGCATGAACGTAAACCAAAGCCGCCTTCTTTCTTTCCTTTCTAGGGCGGCACGTGGGGAGGCTGAGATGCCTCCTCACATCCTTGATTCTTTTGCTAAAGCCGCGCGTAATGCTATGGAAAAGCACTTCGTGGATGGTAAAGATGACTTTACTCTACGTATGAGTAATGTGGGCAAGCCATCCTGCCAGCTGCAACTCCAAGCACAAGGCGTAAAGCCAGAGGAACGCACCTACGATTTTAAGATGCGTATGATTATGGGCGACCTTATGGAAGCCGCATTAATCGCTCTGATGGAAGCGTCAGGGATTGAAATTAAATCACAGCATAAAAAAGTCTCGTACAAGATTGATGACACAGTTATCAATGGCGAATACGACATAGAACTTGAGGATGGCATCTGGGATATCAAAACGGCATCTCCATTTGCATTTGAGCACAAGTTTAATTCTGCCACCGCATACGAGCGTATTAAGTCTAATGACTCTTTTGGATATGTAGCTCAGGGAACTGGCTATGGTATGGCATCAGGCAAACCATTCAAAGGGTGGATAGCATTGAACAAGTCCACCGGTGAGATTGCATTTGCTGATGCGATAAATTCATCACAGGAAAAGGACGAAGTAAATGAGAAGATACGAGATGCCATTGTGGCAACTAATGGCTCAAAACCTTTTGAACGACAGTTTTCGGATGTCCCCGAGGTATTTTACAAGAAGGAGACTGGTAACAGAACCCTTTGCATGGAATGTTCATGGTGCGACTACAAACACCACTGCTGGGACAACCTCGAATTCAGAAGACAGTTACCAAGCAAAGGGAAAAACCCCAAGTTCGTCTGGTACACCTACATCACAGACGAATGGCGTAACGCTGACGATACGGTACCAGTCAGCTAATGGTGAGGCAAACGCTAAAATCTTCAAAGTCACCGAAGACGAAGCGAGCGACTTCCTCGCGGAACTCAACGAAGGTGCGCCGTTCCCTACGCTCACCTCAAAGGAGCAAACGGTTGTCTTCCCAGCCGATAAAATCTACGAAATCCGTATTGAAGAAGAAGATGTCCCCGAGGTCAGCGAAAGCAAAGGGGCGAAAGCTACAGAATTGGGTAGTGGAAAAGCTACTTGACACTTTCAAAGGGTTGACTAATCTAGATATACGGTCAACCCCGATGGGGGTGAACGGTGTAGACGTGCAATTTTCTACGGCAGCATATAAGAAGTTTCCGTACGACATTGAGTGTAAGAACACAGAGCGTATGACTACACTGTATAATTATTACGAACAGGCTATAAGCCATGAGACCGGCGGCGAACCGTTGTTGATTGTAAAGATGAACCACAAGAAGCCGCTTGCCATCATAGACGCCGAACATTTTATAAAGGTAGTATCATGTCGACCAATCACGAAGTAACATTAAATCCAGGTGACTCTGCAGTAATAGTACGGCATGAAGACGGAGAAAATGCTGGGTTTGAAATTGAAATATATCACCACCCATCCGAGAAAGTTTCTGAAGACGACTTAGTATTTTACACACTACTAACTCGTGGCATGGCGTTTCAAGCAACACAAGATATGGAAGCTGTGTTGGACATGGGACGTGAAAGTTTTGGAGATGACGAAGTAATAACTACACAGCACTGAGGTTGTAGTATGAGACATGTTGATTTATGTAGTGGCATAGGCGGCTTTGCGCTAGGCTTTGAAATGGCGAAGTTGTCTGTGCCTGTTCTGTTTTGTGACGTCGAGCCATGGTGTCGCAGAATTCTAAAAAAACACTGGCCTAAAGTTCCTGTGGCCGAAGACGTAAAGGTGCTAGCTAATGACCCAGCAAGATTTGTTCCAGACTGCGACATCCTCACAGCAGGATACCCTTGTCAACCCTTCAGTCAAGCAGGTAAGCGCCAAGGCGAAGAAGACCCACGCCACATCTGGCCGCACCTCCGCAAAATTATTGCATCCAAAAGACCCTCTTGGGTTGTTCTCGAAAACGTTTATGGTCACATCAGCTTGGGACTCGACTCAGTGCTCACTGACTTGGAGTCCGAAGGCTACACCACAAGGACGTTTGTTGTTCCAGCTGTCGCCGTCGGCGCCCCACACAAACGAAACAGAGTCTGGATTGTGGGCCACACCGAGGACAACGGACGTGACAGGGGGACCGAGGCAACTGGACGAGAAGGGGCGGAGAGTCAGCAAGACGAACCCCAACTTGAAATTTGGGGCGAACTTAGCGGACCAAGTCAGGATGTGGCCGACGCCACGGGCCTCGGAGTACAAGGACTGCGGTCCGGTGGGGAGCAAGAGTCACACTCACATGCACGACAAGAAGTACCTGTGTGCAGCGGTGAAGATGTGGCCGACACCATCAGCGAGCGAACACAAGGCGGGACAGCCCGGGGACAAGATGCAGAAAATGCTTGGCAATCACCCCGAGGTGCGCAACAGTGGGACTGGCACATTGAACCCGACGTGGGTAGAGTGGCTAATGGGGTACCCAAAAGGGTGGACCGACTTAAAGGATTAGGTAACGCTATCGTACCACAGATAGCACAACAAATTGGTGAAGCAATAAAGGTGGCGCAAAATGCCTAAAGATATGCGTGTACTATTGACTGCAGATAGCTCTGGGGAACTACAAGAAGATGTAGAAAAATACCAGCGAGCATACCCTAACATCGCCTACGATACGCGGCTTATCCGTACGTACACAGATGAAGAGGGCAAATACTGTGCAATAATTTCAAGATTGGATTCGTGTGATTGATATGGCTGGAGAAAGACATGAGGCGTTCATGAAACGCAAATTAAAAGAAGTTGACCTTGTCAACAATCCACCACATTACAACAAGGGCGGCGTAGAGTGTATTGAAGCAATACGTGCTGCGCTAGGCTCAGAACTATTTAAAGGATATTGTAATGGCAATACCATAAAGTATTTGTGGCGACACCGCTACAAAGGCAAGCCTCTTGAGGACTTGCGGAAAGCGCAGTTTTATTTGGAGCGCTTAATTCTGGAACAAGAAAATGAACAGGACGACAGTTAGAGCAGACATTATTGTAAGAGCAAAGCTAGACTTAGACGAATTTAACGCAGATACAGACGAACTCGGCGAGATTGTGAGTGACTATGTATCTGATTTGCTATACGATGTTGAAGGCATCGAACCTGTTTCTATTACAGTGAGGACAAAATAATGAGAGACATAATGCTAAAAGCCCTTAGCGACCACGCCAAAGGCAGTATAAATTTACACAGAGCAAATATTGAAGTTTATCTTACAAACCCCGGCGGGATTGGAGAACACTCAGATATTATGGAAGCTGTTCAAGGTGAGCTTGATAAGATAGCAATTCACGCTGACCGCCTATCTATACTCAATAGTTTCACAGGTGCATCCAATGAGTAACGTCGTTCTTCCCACATATTATCAACAGTTTATTCACAAGTCGCGCTATGCGCGTTGGCTCGACGACGAACAGCGTCGCGAGGAGTGGCACGAAACAGTGTCACGGTACATGAATTATATGCGTGATTCTTTGAAAGCTAAGCATGGATACAAAATTCCCGCAGAAGAGTTCGAAGAAGTGCAACAGGCTATTCTACATTCTGAAGTTATGCCGTCTATGCGTGCTATGATGACCTCTGGCGCAGCGCTGGAGCGTGACAACACTGCTGGCTATAACTGCTCATATTTGCCCGTAGACGACCCCAAAGCTTTTGACGAGGCTATGTATATATTAATGTGCGGGACCGGTGTAGGCTTCTCTGTGGAGCGGCAATACATATGTAAGCTTCCAGAAGTCCCTGAGAAGATGTTTCCAGCAGATGAAGTAATCACTGTGCGTGACAGCAAAGAAGGCTGGGCAAAAGCTTTTCGTAAGCTGTTGGCTCTGCTGTGGTCAGGCGAGATTCCTACATGGGATATGAGCAAGGTACGCCCTGCTGGTTCAAAGCTGAAGACATTTGGTGGACGTGCGTCAGGCCCAGCACCACTTGATGATTTGTTCCGGTTCACAGTCGAGACATTTAAAAAGGCAAATGGCCGGCGCCTGTCAAGCCTAGAGTGCCATGACATCATGTGCAAAGTTGGTGAAGTCGTTGTATCAGGCGGTGTACGTCGCTCTGCTATGATTAGCCTGTCTAATTTGTCTGACGATAGAATGCGGCATGCCAAAGTCGGTGCTTTTTGGGACACAGACCCGCAGCGTCAAATGGCAAACAACTCTGTTGCGTACACAGAAAAGCCTGATATGCAAACATTTATGCGTGAATGGATTTCACTAGCGCAGTCTGGCACAGGTGAACGCGGTATGTTCTACCGTGGTGCAGCGCAGAAGAAAGCCGCAGAGAATGGCCGGCGTGAATCAGACCAAGACTTTGGCACAAACCCATGTTCTGAGATTATCCTGCGTCCGTATCAATTCTGTAACCTGTCAGAAATTATTGTGCGTGGAAACGACAGCATTGATGACCTAAAACGTAAGGTACACATTGCTACTCTAATTGGTACATGGCAGTCCACACTGACAAACTTCCCGTATCTGCGGCGTATCTGGCAGAAAAATACAGAAGAAGAGCGTTTGCTGGGCGTGTCGATGACAGGAATCATGGATAACGCCATTCTTAACGGACGTAGTGCAGAATATGGCATGAATATCGCTGGCATACTGCAAGAATTGCGGCAGGTAGCCGTGGATACTAACTCTAAGGTAGCCAAAAAGATTGGCATCCCTGCGTCTACAGCAATAACCTGCGTTAAGCCAAGCGGCACTGTTTCACAGCTAACTGATTCTGCGTCAGGTATTCATGCACGTCACAGCCAATACTACATTCGTACTGTACGCGGCGACAAAAAAGACCCGCTCACACAGTTCATGATGGAGTCTGGCATCCCATACGAAGATGATAACTGGAATCAGAACAATACTGTGTTTAGCTTTCCAGTAAAAGCACCAGACAAATGCGTAACACGTAATGATATGACAGCTATCGAACAGCTGGAGTTCTGGAAAGTGTATGCCAACAACTGGTGTGAGCACAAGCCGTCAGTCACAATCTCTGTGAGTGATGACGAGTGGCTTGAAGTTGGCGGCTGGATTTACAAGAACTTTAATATTGCATCAGGTCTGTCTTTCCTGCCTCGTAGCGAGCATGTGTATGAGCAAGCGCCATACCAAGATTGCGACAAAGGTCACTATGATACGTTCTTAGCTAAAATGCCTAACGATATCAATTGGAAAGAGCTTGCAAAGTTTGAAAAAGAAGATAATACTGTATCTATGCAAACTCTTGCGTGTACTTCAGACCATTGCGAAATAGTAGATATAAGCGCAGCATAGGGGGTAATATGGCGGACGCAGCTGAACGGTTCTTCTACGAAGGCAAACGTGCGTTTTTTCAAGTAAAGCCTGTCACTACGAATAGAGGTTCATTCTTTCATGTGGCAGGCAACCCTTACACTTCTAACTCTTTCCGGGGTAAGGAGTGGCAACGTGGCTATAACGTTGCGTACTTTGAGAACAAGGAAAGAGCTGACAGTGGAAAATTTAGAACCCACCGTAAAAAACAGAAAAAAGTTTGATATAGATTTAGCCTACGGAAAAGTCCGAGAGCAACTGATTGCAGATATGCTACAGGACAAAAAGATTGAGGTTAAATCTGAGCGTGATATGTGGGCTAGGACAGGCAACATTGCCATAGAGTATGAGTCCTACGGCAAGCCCAGTGGTATAGCGGTTACGGAAGCTGACTACTGGTTCCACAATTTGTGCATAGGCGATGAAGTGTTTGCTACACTTGTGTTCAATGTTGATGCTCTGAAACGTATCATAGATAACCTTGACTACAAGAAAAGCGTTAAAGGCGGCGACCACTACGCATCAAGAATGTATTTGTTAAACATACAGAAATTATTTTCAACTGACGTAATTAAAGCGTTTCAAAGGAGTGCAGATGTCTGCGATAAAAACCCTGTCAGTTCTCAGTGAACTCGACGTACATATGAGCATAACCAAGAATGGTATCGGTGTAACCATATCATCTGGCCAAGACTGTGAAACATCATTCAGTGAGTACACGTGGGATGAGCTTATAGATGATACAGTAGAGGCGCACACAATCCCTGTGCTCAAAGAAAATGATTACAGATTGAGCCGAGATAGCTTTGAGTATATTAAAGAGTGCGCACAAAAAATGCGCCGCGAAGCTGAAGACCTCGACAAGCGCATTGAAGGTATGGGCATTTTAGGTGGCGGTAATCTTAATTAAAATCCTAAAGATTTTAACGCTGCCTCTCCGCCGGGATTTAATATAGCATCTGTCTGTTGTTCCACATTTGTCTCTTCGTCTTGCATTGCTTCATTTATTATAATGCTACCTAATGAAGTCTTACCAAAAAACAGATTCTTTATTTTTTCTGCTTGGGTCATAGGTCGTCCCATTCCCAACGCCATGTCTACCATGTCTTGACTAACCAGTAATCTTGCGATTCTGTCTTGAGATGTTAATCGTGCAATACCTGCAGCAAACTTACTTGGGTCTAAAGTAAACAAATTACCAATTATTTGTGCTCCAGATAAAGCAGAACCTGCGTCCACTATCTGAGCTTTTACTATGGCAGAGTATTGGGCTATACCTTCTAACATTGCAAAGTCAACATCAGTTAAAATTTTATCACCGCCTGACGCGCGTAAATCTTCTAGTAATTGTGTTAGTTTGGCACCGTCTGGTTCTATGTCTCCATAGTCTAATATAGTTCCAGATTTAGCGGTGGTTTTCAAAAAGCCACTTTCCGGCGAAAGAAGATAACTAAATAACCCTTCTCTTAAGTTTTGCTGTGCAGCCTCTCTAGCTTCTTTGGTAGGTGCACGTCTGGCTGCCATACTTAAGGCATTTAAACCTTTACGTATCTCCGCTCTACTAGACCAATCCACTTGAGCAAAGACATCGTTGAAAGATGAATTTGGTGCTAAATCTCTTACCGCCTGAATAACAGGACTTTCCCTAAATTGTGCTAATAGTGACGCATCATTGCGTAACTCTAGTACAACATCATCCGTTAAACCCAAAGCATCTCTAAGAAGAGGGTCTTTAAATTCATTTAGCACGTCATCTAAAGCGGTAACAGGTTTTTGTACTGATTTGTCGGCGGTTGCTGTCGCATTTAAAGCATCGTCTATACGATTTCTAACGTAGGTCTGTATGTCATCAAATGCTTTTATTGCTTTTGGTGCAGTTTTATCTAAGTCAATTGCAGAATTTTTCTTTGTAAGATACTCTGTTAGGTCTCGAACGTTCTGTGGAACTTCTAAAAATTCTTTAATCTGTTTAGATTGCTCTGCTATATTTAGTGCAGTTTGTGTTACCTCTTGTGAAGGATACGCAAGTTCTCTTGCAATTTGTCCTGATTCTGGAGTATCAGGTCCGCGGCGTGCAATCCGTGCTTGATTTTGGATATCAGTAGACGTTAATTCAAAAGTTTTTCTACTGTACTCGTTTGCATCATCTAACTGTTTCTTTATAGCTGCTGCTTCATTTTTATTCAAACCTACAGGAGAACCTATTAAATCTAACAGTGCATTCTTCATCCCGATGGCTTGTGAATATCTACCTGGATTTTGTGCAGGAGCACCGGTGCCAAAAGTATTTACGGCTAAATCACCGAAACGTTTTGCATACATGTGTAATAATTCTGCAGGAGACGTGATATCTTCTGGAGAAAAATTAAACTCTGGGTGCTCTACTTGAAATCTTTCTACAGCTTTTTTAACTTGGTCTTGGTTTAAAAGTCTACTCCCATCAGTTTGTGTAGTGCCTAATCTCATTATCTCATCAATTAGGTTATCAAACTGCATTTCTCCTCGTACCGGAGACATCATGTCCGGTTCTGTTTTTGATTTAGGTTTACTAGCAGGGTCTGTTGTTGGTATTATTGTTCTTAAATCACTAGACAAACGGTCCCTAATACCTGACAAATCATATTTTGCCTTTTTCAACTTAGTAAACACATCGCCATATTGTCGTTGAGATACCATGTGCCGCATTGCAAGAAACATTTCATCAAGGGAGTTTAAACTTTCTCCTATTGTCAATAAACTTCTGTCTGTTGCGGCTACCTCTGGTGGTGCACCATTTTTATAAGACTGTAAAGTTGCGCCTATCTTTTCAACATTTGTTCTAAACGCTGTTACATCACCTTTTCCAACTGTATTCTTAGCAGTTTTAATATATCTTACAACTGATTGTATTTGTTCTCGTAATGCTTCATCAATTCTCACAGTATTTTGAGATACTAAGCTAGTTAATCTGTCTAATATTTTTGATTTTGATATCTGAGGTAGAATCAAAGACTTTAACGAACTACTTGAGTCCAAATATAGAGGGTCATCAGTCCCTAAAGTTCCTTTTCCCTGCGTCCGCACCGCTACAGCTTGTGTATTAACACCAGATTCTTTATATTTTTTAATAACGTTAACGGCGCCAGATTCAAAAAGTTTGCTTTTGGCCTGTCTAACCAAAGCACGTAAACCGGGCACGGTTCCCAGAACACTTTCTATATATCCCGCCAATTGTTGAGATTTTTCATCTGGTGTGCTTCCAGCTACGTTGTCTGATGGTGTAAATATACTTTCAAGAATAAATACATCATCTGCTGCATCCTGTACCCATTCTGGAAAAACTACTTCTTTTATGGCATCAGTTATAGTATCAAAATAATTTTTGACAGCATCAGCTTGTGCACCATTTAGACCGTAAGTGTCTTGTAAAAACTGTCGACCTTTTTCTACCCCTTTGGCACCGACAAAGAGTGTATATCCGACTGCCACAGGAGTAGTAACAATTGCAGCAGGACCACTTACTGCAGCAACACTTGCGCCAACTTTCATGGCTAGAGGTATAATTGGCAAGTATGCGACAGTTTCTGCACCTATTCCCGGTGCAAATCTGCTTACAAAATCGCTTATTCCTACAGTCGTGGGAGCAAAATCTGTCCAACCATCTTTAGTTTGTATTGATACGTAATGTTTAGGAGCAAAAAAACTTTCAGGACTTACTCCGTCATCTGTAATCATGCGAACATTTTCAGGTCCAAACATCTCACCTAATGCATTTTGAAATTGCTCAGGCGTATCAGCTAAGTATAATAGTTGTTGTCCATCTATATCTAATGCGGAGGATTTTTCTGCTATTAAGTTAGATACTATGTTAGATTCATATCCTGGAATAATATCAACACCAAATTCGTCCGCAACAGGCTTTAGTCTTGCATATCTTTGTTCATTCATTCTACGAAATTGGTCAGTCCGCAGAGCTTGCGCCTGCTCTCTTGTAACTTCTTGGGTTACATCTTGGTCAAATGCAGGCGGTATAAATTTATCTAAACCGAAACCTAACGTAGGTAAATCTTCGGTTATAAATGCTTCGGGCGGAGGAGATTCTAATTGTCCTGTGAATGCTTTTTTTATCTTATCGAATACGCCCTCCGTAGGAGTAGGTTCATACCCCATTGCCTCGGCTGTTGTAGGGTCGTAAAACACTCCCGGTTGTACTTCTATTGGACCTTCTAAAATCTTACTTTGTTCAGATGTTTGTTCTAAATCATCAGTAGCAGTGGTAGCTGCCCTAGAAGTAGATTGCACACCTAAAGATTGTAAAGCTTGTTGTCCGGTTGACATTAATTTAGTCCTTATTAATTAACTGCTACGGTTAGCCTTAGCTTCCGCCTTCGCGGCTTCTAAAGATTGTATTGTGTATGTAGTTGTGCGACCCGTAGCATCTTTAACATTCAGTACTTGAGTTCCGTCTGCTTGGTCAGATACCTCTCCCATATCTACCAAAGAAGCTCTGTCTGGAGTTTGTCCGTAGATATAATGCGTTTTAACATCATGTAATGCTGCATTAACCATATCAGTTATAAACGCCATGGAATTACCATAAGTCTGTCTGTCAGCTTGGGACATATCAGTTATTTCATCTTTTGTTTTTATTTGAATACCATAGGCATTTGCAACTTGTTGATACAATATAGAAGCCATGGAACCATCAGCTTTAAATTTACCATCTTCACCATAGAATGACCCTGCTAACAACTCAGTTCCAGAGTGATTTGATGGAAGAATTTTTTGTGGAGAACTTGCATAGCCTTTTGAGCGATACATTCTTGCCGCGTTATCTTTAAGAAGAGCTACTTGTAAACCCTGTAATGCGGCCAAGGCTTCGGTTGAACCAGTGGACATTCCACTACCATCTTCCCCTAATACGGCTATAAATTTTAATACAAGTCGTAAATCTTGGTCAGACAAGCGTGGGTCATCAAATAGTCTATCTTTAGCACTTCCAACCATAGCAATAGCTTTACGTCGCACTTCTGCTTGTTCAGCGGCATTAAAATATCTATTGTAAGCTGGTCCAATGTTTGCGTTAGTAAAGTGTCCTATCACATCGGCGTAAGTTTGTCCTGCCACAGCCATGGCACCAAAAGCAGTGAACACAAGTGGATTCGTTTCAACGCCCCTATACAATGCGGCGCCGGCGTTAAAATCGTTATTGTTGTCAAAAATCTTTTTAGTGTCTTCGTTAATTTGTTTACCGCTAGCCTTAGTAGTCATCCCCCCTGATACAATAGTATCTACATATATTTTTGGTGGGACACCTATTTGATTACCCGTTAGTGGTAACATGAAGTATGTGCCGTTTTCATCAGAGTCAAATATTCCTCTTGGATTAGCTACCATTAATGAACCTGCAGCTTCCGCTATAGCTTCTTCGCTAAGACCTTGATATTGGGGAAGTCTTTTAACTATATTTATAAAGTATGGAAGATTTTTATCTCCCTCGCTACTTGCAGGTTCGCTAAAAGAATTCATTAAACGTTCAACATCATCAAACAACGCATTCATGTCTTCTATCGGATTAGGGCCGGTTGCAGCATCTGTTAGTCTTTGTCTTAACCCTAGCATCTCTTGAGCTACTTCATCATTTACAGGTTGACCAGCGGTGTCGCTGTTGAACTTTGTCATTATATTTGTAATTGACTTATCTAGTTGTTTATACTGAACTGTTTCAGTTGGTTTACCGCCACTCTGTTCTTCCAACCCTACTAATTTTAACCCGTTAAGAACATAGGAATTTAATTTATTTGCGTTTGCGGTGCTAGAAAATCCCGGATTCTTAGAATCCACAGCCATTGTAAATATGTTATTAGAAATTTCCTCAAGTTTTGCTTTGATTGATGGGTCTTTAAATTTATTACTCGCAAGGGCAGCAGTGATTTTATTAATATTAGTTTTATGAAACTCAAACATGTCTCTTGCTTTTTTAGGCATAACTTGCGTCAATGCAAATTGTTGCATTCTCATTAAACTCTCGCCATCTCCACCGTGCAATTCGTAATTGTTATAAGTATCCAGCAGTGTTCCCGCAAAATCTTGCCCTGTAACTTTTTTTCCATCTGGTAACGTGAGAGTAGCGTTTAAGAAGTCATCATTTGTGATAACATCCATAACTTTTTCGTGTCTATCTGTAATAATTTTTGAAAATTTACCGTCTTGACGCATTTTAAGCATCATGGAAGGGTCATCTACTGTAGGAACTTTTCCTGCCATAACAATATCATATTGCTCACGTGATATACCAAGTTTCTTGGCGGCTGCATTTTTAATTTCATCTTCGCTTTGACCTGTAAATATTTTATTGAGAAAACTCCTGTCGTCGGCAGGGGCCGAAGCAGGTGCCATAGCTGCATCTGTTTGAGTATCTGCGGCAGTTACTGTAGGGGTAGCAGGAGCAGCAACAGGTGTTAGCTTGTGTCGATGTTTCATAAAATAATCTAGGACTTTGCCTACATTTTCTTCACCACTACGAATTATCAAACTTTGTGCTAACCCCTCTAATTGGTCAGAATCCATGCCCTTTACATATTCTGGGTCTTGCGCGGCAAGAGCGTTAGCGACATCGTTAATAGTATCACGCTCTTTTTCATACTCTTTAAGACCAGTTTGATAAGTTTTGTAGGCATCACCATATCCTGCTACTTTATCTTTAACTCTCTCTTGGTCTTCTAGGCCCACTTGTTGAATAGCCTGCGTCGCAGTGCCCAATGCACCACGAAGAAACGCACCAGTTGTACCACGCATCAATCCACCCAACATTATTCAGTCTCCTTTGGCCCCATGAGCCCTTTTCCGTCGCGTTTTTCTCGAATCTCGTCCAGTTTAGCTTCCACTTGAGGCATAAACATATCTTCGCGCTCCTTGAGAGCTTCTTTTAAATCAGCCGCTTTCTTGAACGCTTGTTTTGATTTTTCAGGAGCACCTAACTCATAATCAATGCCAGCTTGCTCAGCGATTAAAGTAAGGGTCATTATTAAATCTTCGGAAATAAGTATAGCAACATCAGGCGTGTACAAACCTTCAGAAAAACCATGTAACAACATGGTGTCTACAATTTTAGCCACTGGTACTTTTGCCTCTAACAAAGCAAATAAATTAAATAATACTTCTTCATCATCAAAACGATTGAAGTAATAGTCCATGGCTTCGTCCGCTGTAGTCATACGTGGAGGGGATTCCCATGGATATGATTTTGGTGCTTTGGTGAGAGACTGCCCGGGAATAGCTGTGTCAAACATAGACTTTTCTCGACCTGACGGCAGTGTAATTTTTTCTGAAAGTTCAATCATGCTTATGCCTTCTTTGCTTTAGCGGCCTTTATTGTAGTTTGTTCGCGCAACATGGCCTTAAGCACTGCATTATAGCGTGACGTGCCGCCTCCGTAAACACTAGGAGATGCTACTTTTGCCGCTATACTTCTAGTTGCTTGTGAGCCACGTCGGCCTGTTGGGCGCATTCTGCCGCCTCTAATAGCTAAAGTACGCGGCATTTGAGTCTGTGGCGTGCCTCCGCCACCACCGCCTCCGCCACCACCACCCAACATTTGTTGAGCAATGCTACCAGCGACCGCTGCTAAAAAGTTACTCATTGGTTTTCTCCTAAGAATTTTGGATAGCTGCTACGCCGAGAGCCGTTACGAAAGAACCGATAGACGAAGCTGTTTGATTGTCTATGTATTGATTGTAGTTATCTCTATTTATATCAGCTTCTAGCACTGCCATAGCCATGTTATATGCACGGTCTTGAGAATTTTCTGATGATGAGTACGCGTAGTCAGCTTCATCACGGAACTGTTGCCATATATTATTTAAAGCAGTGTTTGATATATTAAGATAATTAGCGGCGTTGATTTGGTTAGCCGCATTCTGTGCCGCAGTATTTGCTGTGTTAATGTCACGGCGCCATTGTACATTACTCTGCTCAATTGCCAACCTATTTGTCGCATTGAACTGTTCCCGCTGATTAGTCATTGTAGCGGCAAACTGTTGCATAGCGTTTGCTTGCCCAGCGTTAAACTGTTGAGATGCATTTGCAGAAGTGGCATTGAACTTATTGATATCCTGAGCTAAATTTGCAAAGAACTGGTCAACTTGATTCTGTGACGTAGCATTGAACTGTGCCGCAGCGTTCTGCGCCGCTTGGTCTGACAGCATGGCCTGTTGTGCAGCTTGTTGATTTATTACGTTGGCTTGTTGTGTGTTAGATAAATTACTCATATCCATCTGCAAGAATGACTGGGCATTTTGTACAGCAACCTGTTGTCTAGCATTTAAATTAGCTACATCTATTTGTGCCATAGACGCAGCGTTAGCCAAAGCTACAGATTGTTGATTATTGAGATTCTGAAGATTAAGCGTCTCCATCATCTTAGAGTTTGCAAACTGACGTTGTTGTTCAAAGTTAAACGTCAGATTTGCAGCTTCGGCAAACTTTTCAGCGTTGAGGACGTTTGCTTGTTGTTGGTTGCTGAGTTCTTGTCCTGCCAAAGAAGCATTAACCTGTAGCTTAGCCAGTGCCATTTGCTGGCGGTTTGATGTGTTAGCTAAGTCTACATTAAGGTTATTCTGTGTGTTTGCCAACATTGCTTGTTGGTCATTAGCCATAATTTGTGAGGCTGTTTTGTAGTATGTTTGAGCGTCAGCATTTGCTATGGGTAAAGCGGCTTCCATAGCGGCTTGTGTGATAGCGGCGCCAGCCATAGAAGAAGCAGACAAACCACGCGCGGCCATCTGTGCGTTTGCGTTACGGATAGCCCCCGCCGCCCACGCTGGTACTTGACCACCTGCAAATTGAGTAGATAAACGTGCTAATTGACCTTCTACGGTCATATCCGGCGTTACCTGCATAGTAGCGCCTTGTGCAGTGCTTACGAAGCCAGATTGTGCCGCCTGAAATGGTTGCATAAAAGCAGTAGAAGCTTGCGCCCCTTGTACCTGTTCCTGTGCGCCAACCTGACGTGCAAGACCCGGTTGAACAGTTCCAGCCACCTGCCCTTGCGCGGCTTGGGCTTGTTGCGTCAGTCCTGCTTGTTGCGCTGCAATGGCTTGCTGAGATACGGTGCCTTGTGCTCCTGTAGCAGTCGGCACTTGTCCTGCTGTGGTTGCGGCTTGGAATACGGATGCGGGGGTTTGCGTAACTCCTTGTGCACCTGTTGCTTGTGCTATTGTTGCGGGAGCGGGCACCTGTCCAGTAACTTGCCCTAAACCTGCACCGAGAAGCTCAGGTTGTTGAAGAGCTTGTTGTTGAACGTTTACTAGCCCTTGCCCTGGTATCAACGGGTCAACAGCTTGTCCTTGCATATAAGTATCCACAGGGACTTGCCCTGCCATAGGTGCACCTGCAGTGCCTGTTCCTGTTGTGCCTGTTCCTGTGGAAGCTGTTCCTGTGGTAGCTGTTCCTGTGGTAGCTGGTGTGGTAGTGGTGGGTGCACCTGTTCCTGTGGTGGCAGGTGTGGTAGTGCCTGTTCCTGTGGTGGCAGGTGTGGTAGTGGTAGATGCACCTGTTCCTGTAGTGCCTGCAGCTTGCGCCTGCGCTTGCTGTAGTGCAGTTTGCGCGGAAGATAGCTGTCCTTGTAATGCCTTTATCTGTCTTCGAGTTACGTTTAAAGCAATACGATAATGTTGCCGTTGACTTCCTAATCTAGCCTCTTCTGCAGGGTTGCCTTCCGCTGCTTTTAATCCAGCAGCAATAGACTTTAAAGTTGCTTCCTGTCCGGCTAGTTGTTGTTGAAGCTGTTGAAGTTGCGCTTGTAAATTTGCAACATTTTGTTGTGCTTGTGCCACGCTCATTTACTTAACGCCCTATCCAATTTATCTTCTACACGGTGCAGTGCTTCCATGACTCGTGACATATCTTCACGTAGTTCGTTTTTGGTAGCGTAGTCTTCGCGTGTTCTATTCAATAATATATCTATGCGCTTTACTTCAGCCATCATGGACCTAAACATCCAAAACGCTGGCGCAATAACTAGTGTCAAGATAATGTTCCAGAACATCATGCTTGAAAGTTCCATTAGTCAGCATCCGCTATGGTCAAAGTGCCAGCATCGACTTGAGTCTTTATTGCATCATAATGTCTATTGCCAACCGAGTTGTTAGCAACTGACATATCTTGACCATCAAGGGTAAACGATATCGACTCTTGAGAGTTATGCTCCCCTCTCACATATTTTACATTAGTGAATACAAATTCCATTTATAACTCCGCATCTAAATTAAACGAAATGTCTTGAACACCGTTGCTTTGTATAACAGCGCCACCGCCAGAAACAAATGAACTACTCGCAGAAGTAGCATGAAACCCACAGCCTGTATTATTACCGTCCGTCCCTGTTATAGTGATGGCATTTAAGTTGTAGGCAAAGTATGTAGTGTTCACGGTCTTATCTATACTGAGAGATGGAGCTGCTCTCATAGGTTCGGGGAATTGATGTACCCCAGTGCCTTGTGTGGTGCTATATGTTCTTATGGTTACAAACTCGCCGTATGAATTGGTCTTCCTATATCTATTGAAATACCTCAAACAATCTTTTAAATCATCAACATACGTTTTGTGTTCAAACGGCGTGGCTGTCTCGCCTACTTCAAGTTGAACGCCCGTAAGGAAAAATGTTCCTGTCTGTGCGGCAAAGTTTACTTGGTCGCTATGTGCAAAATCATCAGTTGCAGCATAATCACCCCATCCTGTATGCGGTGTTCCTGCATAATCTGTACCAGCCGCAAGCACCCAAGTAATATTAATACCTGCGCCATTATCATTATTTATTGTGCCGCCTGTATCACCATCAATCGTAATAGTTTTGTATTCCCAAGTATCTGCCGTAGATATTGTAAAGCTAGGCGTATTGCTTCTTGTTGCATCATCTTGATAAAACAAAACGCTATATTTGCCAGTAAGACTGCTACGAACCCAAAAAGACAAGGTTAAAGATTTAGCAGAAGAAGTGCCGTAAGCAAGACGCTGAAGATTTTGTGCTTCTATTTTTGTTTGTATTCTAAAATGTTCATCAGCAGCTAAAGCAGATTCTGCGGTAGTAACTTCTATTTTATAACTGTTTGCAAAACCTTTTCCACTTGGCACTGTTGTAGATTGAGATTGAGTAAATGCAAGTTCATCAGTTGCTGCTGTGGTAGTACGAAACCTGTCCACTGTTGCATAGCCTGTCGAAGTAGATGAAGTGCCACGCTGCGCCACCTGCATCGCACCGTTTATAATCATATTCTTGTTTGAAAAGGCTGTCTGCGACCCGATAAGTGCCGCTAGTTCTGCTGCTTTACTCATGCTAGGTCTCCAAGAATTGAACTACAGGCATCATTGCCGGGGTCTGCTAAAGCAGTTTCCCAAAATCCAACATTGTTTTGACTAGTTGTTCTAGTTGCAGATAAATTACCAACATAATTCATTGATAAATATGTTTCGTAATTGTTTGTGCTGTTTATATAAGAAGCAGATGAGTTAGACGCATAGTTGGCATTTCCCATATTTGATGTTAAGTTGTAAGAATAAATACCAGTTCCATCGTCTACTAAGGATGATGTATTACTGCTGTCACGCACTGTAGTTCCATCACCAGAAAAAGTTATCCACGCCTTCGCAGTACCATTTACAACATAGGTAGTGTCTACACTTTCGGTGCCAGCATTGTTCGCAATGGTTGTTACTCTAAGTTCGCTTGCCATTATGCTAGGTCTCCGAATACTGCTTGCATCACATTGTTTACATCATAAACAAAATTACCATCACCCGCCGCTTGACTTAAATTATACTGCCTACGGTACGAAGCGGTTGTATGCGTAAATTGGTCTGCTGAAAGTTCCGTAGAACGTGGTTGACTAGACACTGAATCAATAGACCCATCTACAGTTGCATAATTTGCATCATTCATTGCGTTAGTAAATGTCGTGGTGTAATCGCCTGTGCCATTATCTGTGTTTGATGCCACGTTTAGTCCATCACGATTTCCAAATGTTGTACCATTAAGGTTACACCAGCACTTCGCCAACCCCTGTTGTAGATTAGTCGTAGTTGAGTTGCCCTCGCCAGTAACACTAATAGAACCAGCGGTGGTTACACCTGTCAAGGTATCTACTTTAAGAATACTAGCCATTATGCGAGGTCTCCATTTACACTAGTTGTTAAAGCAGACGGGTCATTGTAACTTGCGGCATTATTTTTTATGCAAGCAAAGAGAAATACTGTGGCGGTAGGTGCTTGATAAAGAGAACTACCGCCGTAAATGTTTAACATAGGTGTGCAAAACCAGTTACTGCCAAAAGTACCACTTTCCCCTACGCCAACAAGATTAGAATAGTTTGTATTTGACATGGCATTAGTCATTGTTACTTGAAAACTGCCTGTTGATATGTCCGAAATTGAACTTGTATTGAAGCTATCATCTATAGCAATAGTTCCGGTTCCGTCAAACTTTAACCATTGTTTAGATGCACTCTGTTTAGTCAACCCAACAGGACCAGTGCCAGCCTTGTCAGCAATAGTATCTACATTTAATACGCTGGTCATACGATACTCCAATAGCCATTAACAGTGACTGTGGCGTTCTG
>MDTE01198067.1_pt1 | contig 18909 bp, 22 predicted proteins | sample 811231 | NCBI WGS metagenome assembly MDTE01 (sample SAMN05326651, study PRJNA326480) | marine metagenome | isolation source: seawater | place: Indian Ocean: Red Sea | collected 2010 | reverse complement strand
CTATAAGTAGTGGTGTCTATGGACCTGGTACTATTTCAGTCACACAGGATGATCCAGGTGAGGCGTTCAGCTTCTCGACTTCATTCATTCAAGGTGACGCAATAGATACATCTGGACCATCTGTAGGTGATGTCTCAGCATACTCCAACCAATTATCGACTGCTGCTGGAACCGCTGGAAACCTGGCTGGGACTGTGACTTCGCAAGGTGCTCTAACCGTAACGGCTGGTGGAGCTGGCACTACAGCTACTGGACAATTTGTTACCGAGCTGCAAATCGACTAATGGTTTGGGAGCAAAATGAAGAAGAGGATTCTGAAATATGCGACTGCTGTGGTCTTTGCAAGTGTAGGTGTTGCACCTGCATTGGCGGTCCCAGTGGTCCCCAACTTCCAACAGGGCTCGATGACGAGCCACACGGAGACTGAAAGTACAATTACTGAAACCATAAATTCAATTGATTATAGGACAGGATGGGAATACAGCGTGACTGGGGTAGGCGTTTCCAACGACGGAGAAGCACTCAACCCCAATGTGAATACATCAACAGTACAAGTTTCTCCCACTGTGGGAACAGGAGAAGGAGCCGTAACAGGTGCAGTAACTTCATCCTTCGACAACTTGGACTTCAACAATCAGAGTCAGTTTACAATAACGAACCCTGGAGAGGCATTTCAGTTCACACAGACATACCAAGGACCAGGGATGACCAACCAGACGATCATACAAAGAGTTACCACCGTAACGTCAGTGACAGACACAACTTCAACGTTTACGCAATAGGTAGATATGGAAGAAAAATATCAAGAACCGCAGCTGCGTTTGTCATTAGTGGTACTACTTTCCTTTCTGGTGGTGCTGCTTGGGCTGAAAGTGTTGGGGGCGTAAGTGCCACTGCAAATCCAATCGCCAACTCTTCAGGCTCAGTAACCAATCAAGCCATACAGGTGCTCCAGGGGCCATACGTAACTAATACCTACGGTGGTGGGGTATCTTGTCAAGGTACGACTCTCAATATGACACCGTATATACAATTCGCCGACTCAAGGAAGCATCCTTGGGAGGATATGTATATGCAACCACAATATAATACCAGTGATTTTGGTGGTAGAACAGTAACCCAGACAGTCACAGTAAAGAACTACCCTTGGGAAGACTGGTATGATGATAGAACTTATACAGACGATAGTGGGAATGAAGTAAGATGGTTCCCAGACGGAGAAGACATACAGATAGAAATACCAGTAGATTCACCTGATGGAGTTCCTGACGCAATACAGAATGGAACATTAGAACCTACTTGGCACAAACCAGTTAGAACAGAAATGAAGGCGAACCAGAGTTTCAATATAGGTCTCTCTGCTACGCTCTCGATACCATTGAATAGAGGTATGCAGCGCAGATGTAAGGAAGCTGCAACAGCACAGATAGCACATCAAGTACAGTTAACATCTAACAAGCGATTAGACTTCGAGATCGCACGTCTCAAGAATTGTGGCGAACTCAAAAAACAAGGTATATTCTTCCACCCTGCATCACCATATCATTCGATATGTGCTGATGTTGTAGTGACTTCTCCTGGTGGTAAGATACTACCACACGAGCATAAGATGCCTCAACCACTATGGAAGAGACCTAATTCCCTTTCAACTTCCGAGCAGCCTTCGCAGCCTCATTCCTCTCACGCTGCTGAATCAGACGCTCCCTTAACGAAAGAACAGGCGGCTTCTGCCTTAGGACTTTCTCTTTCACCTTCGCAATCACCTTCTTTATTACAGGTTTCACCACCTTCAGAAGAAGGTCAGCAAGGGGCTTTGCTAGGAGGGCCGATGTCGTTGCCACAGCAGCAATCCCAGCCGTAGTTGAAACAACAGCAGCAGAAGGTAAATATTGTTCTACAAATGGTATAGGTTCCCAGATGGTTTCGCAGATTTTACCATCTGGGGTTAGTTTATATTCTTTTACTTTCTCCGTACCTGCCTGATTGAGGTCTCCTATGCGTCTTGCATTAGGTGGAGGACATTCTATATCCTCTGCTGTTTGAGGAGGTGTTACAGGAGGTTCAGGAGTGTCTATTTCAGGTGCAGGTGGTTCTCCAGTATCTACACCACTATCAACCTCTGGTGCGTCTCCATAGATAGTCTCCCAAGACAATGATCTAGCATCATAGTTAGGTGCAGTGAAGTATGGAGCACCAGCGTCGCATAATACTGTATTGCCCTTTGGATCATCATCCACGAGCATTTTATTTTTATTTTTTGGGTTCTTTGCGTTCTCCTTATGAACCTTTACACAACCAGGCATATTAACGATAGGTGTACCAGCGTTAACAGTAACAGGAGGTGCCTGTGGTATAGCAGTAGATACTGGTTCCCGTAACCAAATACGAGTATCAGCAATCTCTCTAGTACCTATAGGTCTTATAGTATTATTTCTTATCTGGGTAGTTCCAATAAACTTAATTCCCGTACCATTAACCTGAATCTGAGGAATGGTAGAGTTCTTTACAGTTACATTCGGGATGTTAGTTATTGGGTCCATTTGGTTGAGGTATCACCTGCTTATAATTTTGCGTTGGAACTTTTAAACCTTTGACAGGACCACTAGTCTGTGGCCAGGCATCAACCAATTGTAGATATATCTCTTCTCTTACTACTTGTCTAATCTTTTCTATCTGTGCATCCTCTCTCTTCTGAGGACCACCAGTCTGTTGGTCGATGAGATGATTCCCACCGACTACAGTACCAGTACCTACTACAGCAATTGCTGTACCAGTAGAAGCAATTTTTTGTAAGTCCATTTATAACGGAGATCCCATTCCCATTGCTCTTTCTCCACCAGGAACTGGACTAGAAGGAGGTGCCATCTGAGGTTGTGGAGCTAAATCATTTGATCCTAATGGTAACGAGGGTGCTATTCCAAGACCAGCACCACCAATTCCACCACCTAGGACTGACTCCATTGCCTTCTCTTTAATATCTTCGATGATTGCATCTTTTCTAATAAAGACGTATCCACCCAAACCAACCACGGCTAGAGATACTACACCCGCACTAAGTGCGATAACGTTGATGATTTTTTGCATAGCGAAAAATTTACTCTTTCTTATTTAGGCCATCTTCCTGAGGGAAACCTAAGGTTTTATACTCAAGCTGCATCCTCAAGAATTGGATTTCTTCAAGAAGTATTTTATTCTCTTTATCCAATTTTTCGATTTCTTGTTCGTAAACAATAATCATATCTTGCAATTTAAGGTTCTGATTTTCTAATTCCCAATCCGTAATACACCCCGCAGCATCACTGAAACTATTTAGCTCCAGCGTGTCACAACGATCTCTACGGCACCTTGTTCGTTAACAACTTGTTCTTGAATTTGGAACCCTTCCTCCTTCACCGAGTCTACCACAGTTCGGAGTGCATATTGCTGTGTAAGTTTTTTTAGAAAGAATTCTATAGAAATTGAGTTATCCCAAGTCTGTTCATCAGTTACCATTTCAAATGTATCACCGTTCCATTTAAAACCAACAGACCCATCTAAGCAAGTGAAATTAACATTAACGTCTGGATGACCTTTAGCGTGTTCTGCATCCGAAACGACCATAACCTGTTCCTGTTCAACAACAGGATATCCTAGATCCACCAATGCTTCTAATAATTGCGGTCGATGTTTTAATTTTGTTTTAATCTGACTGAAGTGTGACATTCTCTGTAACCGTGGTTTGTTGTTGATAATACTCTGGTTTATACTCTCGTCTTTCAAGATCTCCAAGACGTTCTTCTAAAGACGTTGTTAAATTTATACAAGCACCAGAACTACAGCCCATAACCTCTTCGGTCACAGTACCATCTTGACTAATAATAAATTTTATTGATTCTTGATGTGCCATATGTAACATCACTCTGTAATATTTATTTCACCTCCTCCCTACACGCTTTTACTATATCTTCTGCCATTATACCGCCTATCTCTGCACCTTGGTCACCACCAAACATAGTCACCCAGCCAGCAGCCAACCAGCCAACAATAGGGATCCCACTAATGGCAGGAGCAACAGCAGCACCAGCAGAACTACCGACCAGCCTACCTGTTTGTTTTCCACCACCTCGAGCCTCGATACACTCGATTTGTTTTGCGGATAACTTTGGGACTTCTTCACCTCCCAGGTGTTTAGACCCATCCATCGTGTATTCTTCTGTAGTCCTAGTCGTGTTGTTACCCAATCCCAGAAAGCCACCTTTGCGTTTAATATCCCTTTCCACACGCATCACTTTAGGATCATTAGCACGATATTTAATTCTGTACCCATTCTTACTAGCTTCTACCTCATAGGTAGTAAACTCGCTGACAGGTAAATTCAACGGAGGAAGACCATTCCTCGTTGAAAGCATACCAATCATACCAATATGGGATATCCCTAAGACTGTTCCTAGGGAAATACCTATCCACTTATTCATAATAACCTCACATTGTATACTTCTTAGGATCCTCAGGTGGTTGTGCTTGAATTGCTATAGGTGCCTGTTCAATTCTGATTACTTGAGCAGGAGCAGTTTGACTTGCCTTTTCTATTAACTTCTCTAAATCTTGTTTTGAGACCTGACCTGCTCCACCATTAGCCATTTTCATAGTTCCATCACCTTTTTTAGATGCAGTTTGGATCCCAAAGGTAGCTAAAACACCCGTGAAAACCGAGGCTATGAACGTGGGGTCGATCTTTTGTTGTTGTAGTCCTGGGAATGTAACATAATTTAATGTTAATATTCCTCCCGACCAAACTAATACTCCCAATCTGACGAATGTGGAGAAAATTGCTAACTGTTCTTCCTTATCGTCTAGACCTTCTTTTAATTTACCAAGAAAACCTTTCTTCTTTTTCTCTTCTTTAACTTCTTCAGCCATCAGTAGATTCCTCCGCTTGTTTTAGCATTTTTGCAAGTTCAGCAGTACTACCAACAAACATTGTATTGTTGACAGTAGAAGGCCCCTTGCTTGGTCCTTCCTCTTTAACTTCTTTAGTGTCTTTCTGTAGCTTCATCAACTTATCAGTTGTATCTGCTACGTTCTTTATCATTAATGCTGCAACTTCATATGCTCTCGGATGATCCGATGATGCGGCTACATCAAGAATACCATTAAGTGCTTCTTGACCTTTATCAATTAAATTATAAAGTTGCCCACGAGTATATTCATAATCTTGGGTAACGTCTTCCTTCTGTTCTCTCTTTGGTTTTATCGCAGTAACCTCTGCAACCTCCTCAGGGAGATCTAAAAGGTCTTGCATATTATCATCTAGTTTGCTCATAAGAACTCAAATCCTTCATTGAAACCAAAGTTATCGTCTGGTTGAACAAGTGCATCATCTGCTGCATCAATAACACCATCTGTGTTCTTATCCTCCAGTGCCTTAGGAGTATAAGTGCGTCTGACATCCTTGCGTCTTGTAGTATCACCAAGCGATCCAATTTCTGCAATAGACTTCTTGATAACCCCAACATTGGTAACAGGACCATAGAGGTAAGTCTTTACAGTGAACTGCAATCGATACTCAAGATACCGACGTTGTAAGAAACTACCATCATACGTGTCTGTATAATCAACAGAGTTGAGTACAACAGGACAATCTTTTACCTCATCCATATCAGGAATCATCTTGATAGGAAGGTTAAAAGATGGTTGGAAGTATGGTAATATCTGTTCTAATATACCAAGACCATCGTCTTGGGATTTTGCTAATATGCCAAGCTCGAATCCTATGTTGTAGGGAACGGGCATATACTGTTTTCTGACACCATCTGTAGCAGCGTCATTTTTCAACACAACTTGTATAGGACTAGTCTTCCTTTGTGGGTCGTAAGTATAACTCGTCATCTCAAAATAGAGACGAGGAAGAGTCATCTGGACTTGCTTATCAATGTCCGATAGATCTTCTAAACGTGCAAGGAACTTATCTCTAGGACCATAGGCCAGAGGAACCTTAGAACGTTCTAACTCATTACCTGATTCATCAAAGTCACGCAGTTCTATATTATTGAATATAGTACCAAAAGCAATAACTGTTCGACGAATTGTACCGTTATAAAAGTACTCTAACATTAGAAGCTACCTGTCTTGTTACCAATTTCACCAAATGGATTCCTCTCAGAGAAGTCAATGACATCATCTGCTTTGAATTCAATAATGGCGTTGTCATCATAGTTGACACTTTCAACAGTAACAGTAGTAAAGGATTGGATCTCTCCAGTTCCATTTGGTCCTGTAACAGTTTCCCCTTCTTGGAAACCACCAGTAGGATAAACTACAACTAGTTTACCTGTACCAGAGTCAAAGGAGACTACAGTACCTGCACCACCGCCACTAGAAGTAAACTCTTCACCTTCACTAAAGGTACCCGTTACATTAATAAGGGTAATTGGGAAGGTATATGCTTCTCTTTCTAGTTGATCAACTGCAGCATCACCAGTGTCGAAGATTGTGTTACCACGCTCCATCAACTCTGTAGTGATGGTATAGAAATAGACCTTCCCAAGTTGGAAGAAAGGCATTTCCTTTTCTACGAATTTAATTTCGTAGTTGTCACCTGTAAGAGGATAGTGAATGATATCACCCTCTGTAGGTCTATCTGGGAGAGCTGGATTAGCAGCATCGACCTCTGTCCACCGATTCTGGGAGACAATAAATGTTGCCTCATCAGTGATTCTTAAACCAAACTTTGTAGCAAGTTCAGCACCGACACCACCAAATCCCTCTACGTTTTGTAGAAGCATCTCAATGGTATATATCGTGGTAAACTTAGAAACAGTAATGTCATTCAGAACTTGATCCTGAATCATTATACGGGGAATGTATTTAACATCACTCCCAAGTAACTTAATCTGTTCATCTACAAGGTCTTGAATAAGACCCTGTTCACCAGCAGTACCGCCGTGTAAGGCAGGGAAATAGGTGCTTGTAGGCATTATCCAATAAGGTCAAGAGGTGGAATTGCATAGGTCGAAAGTATCTGACTCTCGATCTTTTCTATTTCCAGAATTGCCTCTTGATAGATCTTCTCTCCATTGAGAGTTATCCCACCAGGTAGAGTCATATTCTGGTACTTCGTTAAGTTGACACCCCACTGCTTCTTAATGAGAGCTGTGAGATATTTTTTCATAAACGGATCATTAAACACCTGAGTATATGTTGTAGGATCCAATGCCCTATAACACTCGATGATAATGAATTCACCTGCTTTGATATCCTCTGCAGCAGTATCTAGATATAGTCTATCTTGTCTCTGGTTAAATCTGAATTGAATAAATGTTCCATTATTCAAGACGAAATCTAATGTTTCCAGATAACTCTTGGTCATATAATAATTGAGTATATCAATTGCTCCAAAATGATATAGATCATTCAAGAAGATTTGATATTCAATACCAAATAGATTACCTCTAATACCACTAGACTTGATACCAAATATACGATTGATACCGTATACGTGATCGGGGATTTGTATATAGTTATCTCTTTCTATCCAATCAGTAGTACCAACGGTAGTTGTCTGATTAGAAGATGCGAACCGAGTAACATCATCAGCAGTAACCTCGTGCTTAAGAAGCATCTTCTCAGCACCATTGTAAGTCCACTCTGCGAACTTCTGCAGAGCATCATCAGTTAGATCATCAATCTGTTCTTGAGCAACGTTAATTTGCAGTACAGGTTCACCTAACTGTCTCTTACAATATGTTTGTAATTCTGCTCTACTGGTCGGTCCCGCCATAACACAAAAATACCCTTCCTTGTTATTTAGGAAAGGATGAAATAGGGCTTTAGTTTTTGGAATTCAATGTAGTAGAAACGACTTTCAGTCATACCCATTGAAATCATTTTCGCTATTCGATGCTTTCTATCGATACAACGATATTTATCATTATAAGGATTACTAATATTACTTATGATAGGAGGATATGATATATCAGGATCAGTACGTTTCCCAAAGCAACAGGGACACCTATCAAATGATTGAGCAGGATATAAATGCTTTCCTTTCCACGCTACGTCTTCAAACTTAGCAGTTATTATATTCTCTTCATTTAAAAAGGGAACACACGATTCTATTGGTAAGTCCACAACAGAAAAGGGGAACTCTTTCCAGTTCCCCCATATGGCAAAAGCTTTCTTTTCGTGTTCTGTCCTCTTATACCAAGGGTGGTGATACCACTCAGTTTTCGTTGAGTAGCTCACGTTCTACAGGTTCTTCTGAAACTGTTTCCTCAGTAGGTGCAGGAGCAGATTGGTCTTGAAGTATATTTAGACCTTCCACAGCACCCTGAAGTTTGAGATAACGTTCTTTTGCTGTATTCAGTTTCTGTTCGTAATCAGCAATTTCCTTCATCAGATCTTTCATCTGTGAAGAAAAATTAAGGATTAGTTCTTCGGTGTTCATATTTGCCATTGAATCTATAGACCAAATAAGGGGGTGTTATAACCCCCTTATTGTATATTACATTGTCCAGAGTGTCAAGTTTATGCCTGAGACTCACTCCAAGAAATACGTCCTGTTACGGTGAATGGGTTGGAGTTATCAACACCCGTCAAGTCAACAGGTTCTGCGGTAACCGTTAGTAGGTCAGGTCCGTTCGGGAAGATACCGTCACCACCAAGGATGGAGTTACCCATCTCAATGATAGAACTAATATCGTAAGAAGTAGATCCTGTACCACGCTTACCCGTGTTGTCAATAACACCACCAGCAGCACGGAAGGAGAAGATCTCAAGTCCACCTGCGTAGGTGTCATCATTCGTGTGCTTGATCAACTGAGACAGTGACGGAGGTGCCACGTCTAAGTATGTATCAGAACTTAGTGATGGGTTCAGTACTAGTTTTACTTCGCACTCGTGTGTGTTAACAACGTCGAGAGAGTTGAGCTGCAACTGCATTCGGTTGATAATTTCACGTTCACCCAATCCACCAGATAGAGACGAGTCAACAGAAGGTGACAGTCTAATTGATACAAGAGGTATCTGCGAAGGAACGGTGTTGTCTGTACCAGCTGGTGCACCAACAGCGAACTGTGTACCGTTAGGAACTGCAGGGTTGCCTAATGCGGAGTTGATGATGCTATAACCTTGGTTCCACTGGAACGTAGTGTTACCGTTGGAATCGATGTATAGGAAGTCAACTTCTAGGTTACCTCCAGAAACACGAGAACGGTAGATAGCGCGACCATCAACGTACCATCCGTTTGCTACACTTGCCTGATACACTGTAGTACCCTGCGTTAGCTTGGATGCTTCACCAGTTGGGAAGTAACATCTGATGTAGAACCTCTGGTTTCTTGCCCAACCTTCACCCAAGTCGTACTGTCTGTAGACATTGGAGTTAGACTGAGTAGTTGCGTTCTGTGAAACTTCGTTAGTGAATTTAAGTAGGTTTCCAGATGCAGTGAAGAGGTACGCTTTGTCAGAGTCAAATCGACCATCGGTGATAACAGAAGTACCCCAGTGGAACAGACTTGGAATGTAAGTTGGAATTCCGACGTTCTGAATCTCGTAACGAGCAGGTAGGTTACCTGATCTGAAGTATGCTTCCGTTAGACGGTTGTTGTGCTTGAATTCGTGTACGTACTTGACGTGTCCATTCTGATCCTTGAATCCATAGCGGATCTTACCTGCACCGTACCAAGAGTAGTCCATATAGGCCATCTGGATCTTAGTGATATCCAGTATGAATCCAGACTTACCAGTACCGTCACAGTTATCGATATTCCAAGCACCTTGCTGTGCCTTAGTATCGATTGTCTTAGTCAGAATGATGTTAGCAGCAGTGATACCCTTGTACTGTGGCTGAATGATCACTTGATCATTGTTAACCACGCGGATAACCTTATGCGACTGACCACGAATAACGATGTACTCGTTGACATCTACCTGCGAGAGGAATGCAGTATCGGAACCTGTTACAACGTTAGAACCACGTGTTACAGATACACGACCTGTTAACTGAGTTGTGGAACTACGGCGAACGGCGTTCAGAATTTGACCATCGTACTCGAAGTACATACCATTCTGGAAGTCAAACATACCTGCGCGTACGTTAGAGTTAGACCAGTTGAGTACGTGATATCCAGTAAATCCACCTGCAGCACTAGAAGTAGGTGCAGAATCTAGGATGTAACTAAACTGGAATGCACTATCGACTGTTGCAACTGTGCAGAATCCGTTATAGGTAGCATCTGTTGCGTCCACGAATGATATGTTGGTGCCAACCTCAAGGTTGTGAGGTAGTTTGGTCTCAACAATAACACGGTGGAAGGTCGTTCCATCAACGTATGGTGAGTAGTATGCGCGAATCGCAGGGTTCTTAGGACAGAAGTTAATAGCGAGAGATACCTGAATACCTTTACCTGACTGGTAACGGAAGTATCTACGTGTCTGTCTGACGATCTGACCATCAGGTGACTTACTGGTTCCGATTTCCATACCACCGTCAAACGGTCTGTGTAGGAAGTATCCATCGGGTCGTACGTATATCGCAGTATCGATGAAGTATTCGGTGTTACCAGAAGAGTTAACAGCACCCGTAGTGAATGTAGCAGCGTCTTCTATTAGGAGTTCAGTGTCATCCTTAATAGCAGAGATTGTGCTTTCTACGATCGTGAATGTTGTAGCAGAGTTGTTATTAACATACCTGAACTTATCGTTAACCTTGAAGTAACGAGTGAAGTTAGTATCAGTACCTGTAATAACACGAGAACCAGTTGTACAAGCAATGGTACCAGCACCTACAACCTGACCATCCATATTAGTATGGATTAGTTTTTGTAGAGGTGTTTGTGAACCACCAGTTGTTAGGGCAACTGCAGTACCTGCCTCTGCGAGGGCAGCTGTTTCTGCAAGTTGAATGTGGTCTTGGTCAATAACAATGACGAAGTAGTCACGGTTATCGGTTAGTCCACCAATAGTTGTTCCTCCAGCATCCTGATAAATCAGACGCTGACCAGTTCTCATAAAGTGGTTCTCAATCTGGAGCCAATTATCTGTCGTATCGACAACTCCACCCGAAGCCGTGTCACGCGCATCGAACGTCTTAGTCGTCGGTACGATCTGGAATGGGACATCGACAACGAGTTGAGTTTGATCCTTGACGAGAGATACGTTGTAAGCACCGTCAGTCGCACCAAAAGCAGCAGTCTGGTTCTCGAAGACCTGAGTACCCGAACCAGCCGATGTGAGATCTTGAGCATTGTCAGGATAAGTAAAGGACGAAGATGAACCTAATGCAAATCTATCGTTGCTAACAACTTTAACATACCACTGTGTGCTTGGTGTTAGGTTACCAATAGCGGTACCAGCAGTTGTATAGAATAGACGCTCACCGTTAGAGAGGTTATGATTCTCGTAGTAGATGGAGTTTCTAGTTGGGTTAGCAAAGATACCAGTCATTCCATAAGTACCGCGAGCATCAATCAAGCGATATGGAGATGAACCTGTGCTGGACTTAATACGGAAACGGTTGTTGTCAACCTTCTCAACGTATACTGTAGCAGGAAGTGTAAGATCAGAGATACTAGACTCGTTAGAATAGTAACGAGGGTCGCTACCTGCTGTCTTAGTAATAGTTACTTGGTCGTTAGTTACAGCACCGTGATTAGGTACATAGAATGTATCGTCATCATTTGAACGATCCTGTACTAGCATTAAGAATGCGTTACCATAGTAGTCTTGGTTGTAGTTCCAAACCCAAGATCCGTGACCACGATAGTATGCCCACCACCAGTCGTATCCATATCTGAAGTGGAATCCGTTGTTGGCATCTAGTGAGTAGTTGTAACGCCACCTATTAGACCAATAATGTGAACGGTCATATAGTGGGTTCCAACGACCGTTAGTTAGAGTAGTTTCAGACTCTGGTAGGTAGTCACCGTAGTTCCAGCCTGGAGACCATCCCCAAACTGAGTTACCACCGTGGTACCAGTTGTTGTTAAATCTTCCGTCGTAGTTACTGTTATTCAGTTCACCTGAACCATTGTACTGACGACGATTCATTGTCAGATAATATGCCTTGTTCCATCCAGAGTTGGAAATACCTCTGTTGTTTGAAACATCCCAGAAGTCTCTACCTGAATAGTCAGAACCGTAGTTCCAAGCCATCCATCTCCACCTCCAGTACCAGTCCCACCAAGGCTTGTAGTCCATACAATACCTGTGGACTAGAGCAAAGTTGTGCTTACCGAAGTTGTAAGTAGCAGCAGCGTTCTGTAAGGAACTTGCATCATTCTCTAGGTTGATGATACCATTCTGACCTGGGTTACCACCTGATCCACCACTAAAGAATGCGTTTGATAGTTTAATAACTGCAGTACCACCATCAGCAGATGAAGTAGACTCTACACGAGTGTAGTAGATACCATTACGCTGAAGGTTTTCAATACAGTAGTCACCTGGGTTTGGATAGTACAGTAAGCAGTATCTGTTACGGAAGTAGTTGGCATTAGTACCAGTTAACGTAATAGTACTGTTAGTGTAGTCAACGTTAGAATCATTGACTGTCCAAAGAGCAGTTGGTTTATGATCATAAGGCTGGAACTCAGTCATATCAGGATTGAGTGTTCCAGAGAAGGTATCCTCATAGTCAACTACAGCACGACCGTCAGCGGCTGTTGCAGTTGTATTGGTTACCTGTAAGATCTTAGGAGAAATTGTGTTAACGAAGTAGAGTGCAGTTCCGTCAGCGAAACCGTTCTCATAAGCAGTTGAAAGAACCACCTTCGTTGTAGTTGCAGGTGCGAAGGACATCTCAAATCCAACACCTGTGTTACCTGCCTGTGCATCATATGCATACAAAGTAGCAGGAGTATTATCTGTTACGTATATACGGACATAAGCACCAGCAGTACCTTCAGATCCGTTTACATAAACACCATCGGTATATGCAACACCACCACCGTGAATACCATCAGCGGTTGTACTTACACGGAATGGGTGACCAATGTTTGATGCATCATCAACCTTGAAGATGTACATACCGTTCTTATTAACGGTAAACAAAGTCGAAGATTGAACTGTTCCATCAATAGCAAAATAGTTCTGTCCACCAACGTTTGAGACTGTAACAACATATTCAAACGTGTCAGCAACAATACCTTTGTTTGGTTCTAGGGAAATGGCAGAACCCTCATAGAACAAACCAGGAATGATACTTGTATAAGAACCAGATATATCAGCACTAATTGACTGAGTAGCACGTGCCTTATATGTGAAGGTAGTTGCACTAGGTACTGACTGAATAAGGTATGAACCTTCAGCAGTTGTAGATGCAAGACCAGTTACAACAATAGGAACACCAGCAGTTAAACTGTGCTCATATAATGTAGTAATTGTAATTGTATCAGAGTTGGCAGTACACTCAACACTCTCGATATAAGGAATCGTGGTGTCAGACGTTGCAGAATACGTTGACGGAATGTTGTTAACTAACTGTAGAGTTTCCCACTTAGTTGCCTGAGGCCCGTACTCAAAGTCGGTGTCGATCATTGTCTCTGGGTTAGAGACTCTCAGTTTCGATACTGGATCGAGTAGGGTTTCTGATGGTTCAAACTCTGCTGCTTCGGATTCAACGAAGATCTGGAGTTGATCCGCTGTATCCATAGTGCTGGTGTCAGTAGCCAGCGTAATTACTGTTTCTTCAAAATCTTGGTTGAAGTCGCAACCAGTTTTGTTTGCAGAGGGTAAGAACCCTTTTGTCGGGTCGGAGAAGTTATACAGAATAACATTATCCGTGACGTTTGTGATCAGGAGTATTCGTTCCCCCTGAACATTATCCTTAATAGTAACCGTACCACCCGTTAGGGTCACGGGATCGTACGGCACAAAGGTATAGTCGCTGACTAGTTTCTTTGCCATTTTTAGTCCCTAAGTCTTTTTTTATTTAGATAGAAAATATTAGCGTACTCAACCACCGAGAGCGATGGACAACGCAGCGATCTGTGATGTTATACCAACACCACCTATCTTCAGTGTTTTATTAGTACCTGTTAGGTCAATGTCGCCACCGATGTCTAAGTCTCCTGTGATGTTCCCAGTTGCGATATTACGCAAGTTTCTGGATCCATCAACAACTTCGGTGCCAGCGACCGCTAAGCCGTTTTTAGCGTTGAAATTAATGTTTGACGTTGCCATCGTGGTTCCCTGTCCCCCCGATTGGTTTCGGAATATAGGTTATCAACTTCTATTTATACAATTACACGTTCATTGTAATCCGTGTGAACTGAATAAATGTTCCAACAGTGGCAGTTGCCTTGATTTCTAAATTACCACCAGTGAGTTCTGCACTGAAAGTTGCTACTGCAGTTCCTGGATTTGAATGCACATCTCCGAACATTACCACGAATGCATCAGTACCATCGTGAGTTAAAATAACCTCACTAGTAGAAACGTGTCCACCGTGAGAAGCATATACTGTATACTTTGCACCACGTACATTTGCAGCAGTCAAACTATCAAATGTTTCTGTTGCAGATGTTGTAGTTAATGTTCCAGCACTAATACCAGTCTTATCTGTGATATTAATGTGGTCGGATGCGTTATTTGTGCCGATTAAAATATTGGCACTAGTTTTAATATTTCCTACTGCTGTTATAGTATCAGTAGCACTAAGTGCTCTACCAACTGTTACTGCAGTATCATCTATTGTAAGTTGAGAGTTTGCTGCTGTTCCTTCTGCTGCAGTAAACTTTATATTGGCAGATGTATCGTACTTAGTAAATCCACCACTATCAAAAATCTTTAGGGTATTATTAACAAGAGTATGTGCAGGAGTTAACTGAACAGACCCGTTCAAACTTGCTCCAGTACATCTTAAAACTAAACTTTCAGTATTACCCGTTACTGAAGCTTGAGTATTACCAGTTCCATACAGTGTACCTTTAGTACCATCTAACTGAATATCTCCAGCAGATACGTGAAGTCTGGAAGTAGGAGATGCAGTTCCCACACCAACGTAGTGGTTAATTGCATCGATTGTTAATGTTGAACTATCAAATGCACAAGCACCATTAACTTCTAATCCACCCATTACAAAGGTGGCACCTTGATTTAATTTAACTGCATTGATGGTACCATCTGAAGGTTCACCAACATCTACAGTATCACCAATAACCAATCCGAAGAAATCAATTCCTGGGTTTGGAGGATCAGAAAAGGTAATCTGATCGTTATTAATCTGATATGAAGTATTTGCTTCTTGCAGAACACCACCAAGTGATATAAGCATCTGCAAGGGAGATCCAGGATAAATTACCTGCCCACCAACACGCAGGTTAAACGTTACTGCAACACCGTTGAACTGTGCTGCAACGTCATCCAGTTTGCGGATGTTACCTATTTTTGGTGTGACACCTAGATACGCCATTGCTTTTTAATTATTTATTATATGATAATGAATTTGGCATCAGTGCCTGAGGCATTTTGAGCACCCCCTTCACCTGCGACTCCTCTATCAGCATCACCATTATTACCAGGAGTTTCGTTAGTTCCCCCTGAAGTAGTTCCTGCTTCAATCCTAGTCTGATCTATGTAGCTTGCTCCGCCACCACCACCGTGGCCATTGGTATCTCCTGAACCGCCGCCACCACCTCCGTAGTAGCCTGCTCCACCCCCGCCACCAGGATAGACGAGCAACATACCTGCTCTACCACCCGCCAGAGAAGCACCATCAAGAGCATCAGTGAAACCAGCAAAACCACCAGCGGTTTGACTACCTCCACCACCTCCTCTTTGATCGAATAGTTGACCTATTTGACCATTAAGAGCACCACCAGCACCGCCTCTCTGATCAGCACCAGCACCTCCACCACCAGCAGCAATCATTAGAGCATTGGATTGAACAGCAGAATTCCTGAATATACCAGCAAATCCTCCTCCACAACCACCATACTGTGCACCATTTATACCAGCTAAACCACCGCCACATTCACCACCAGCGGTGATTCCAGCAGTAGCACGAGGGTCACCCCCTCCACCAACACAAATGTAATAAGATTGCCCAGGTTGTAATTGTAAATATCCAGCAGTGTAACCACCAGCACCACCTATGGCACCAGTACCTGCACCACCTGCTCCACCAGCACCCCACATAGTGAACTGCGCAGTGAATACAGCATCTTGAGTAACAACAGTTGTTAGTATATACTCACCCCTTTGAAGTGTGAGTTTACCCTGTGAATCAAGATTGTGATTAATAGTGGGATCTCCATTCTGAGGTACTACTTGAATAGTACGAGTTGCTTCAAATGGAGATGTACGAATTTTTGTAGTGTCGAAAAACGGACGCAAATGTCCTTCATCGGTCAAATTGTCTAACCGACTTTCGTAATTAAGAGTCTTCAGACTACCGACGCGAAAAGGCATAATTAACTTTCCTTATCACCTATAAGAATACAGGTTACTTTATTTGATGTATCAGTAAGACCATAGATTGCATCATTTTCGTCTTCTAATACAACAGGATAATTTAGTTCAACATAGAATGTTTCACCAGATGCTAACTCCTGTCTAACAAACTGTTGAGGTTTAGTTGCAGCATCAACAGTGTCAAGAGCACCTACATTATCTTCTACAAGATATAGGTTAACAGTCTCTGTTGTGGTATTATTATTAAAAAGAACAAATCCTTTTATATAAGTCTTTGTTGTGGCAGGGTTAACATAAAGAGTACCAGCTGTTCCAGATGGAACAAATAGGATATTCTTCCCTCCCGTGCCTGTTAGTTTTCCTCTTGAAAGAGCCATTGTATACTAGAGCCTCCTTGGTATTTAGCTGAACAACCAGATGTCTCGCATTTCATTGCGATCACTGAATTCCATATTAACAGTTCCATCGATGTTGCTACTCGCTACAACGAGGTTATATCCGATTTCTGCCACTTGAGTAGCAGGGAAAATAACGTTCCCTAAACGGATGGTATTGGGTGTAGGACCACCAGGATCTGCCTGGATACTTACACCATTTATAGTAGCATTATTAAGAGTTGCGGTACCAATAGTACCACCAGTAGCGTCTGCTTTTAATGAAATAGCATTGTTAATTGTTGTACTGAAGTTAGCATCGTTGCCCAATGCAGCAGCTAATTCATTCAATGTATCCAAAGCAGCTGGCGCAGCCCCAATCAAATCGCTTACTTCCTGACGTACAAAAGCAGTTGTAGCAATTGCAGTAGTATTATCATTAAGTGCTTGAGTTACACCAGTAGAACCAGAAGCGATATTAACAGTTGTTCTGTCAGCTAATGATCCTAAAGAGTTCTCAGTGGTAATATAAGTTCCATCAGATACCAGAATATCAGTGGATACTCCACTGACCACGGCAAACATATGGAAGTTATTACCATTTTGAACTAATTCTGTTTTTCCTCCTGTAGAGGAATCTTCGATAGTAAGTTTAGGTAAGGTATCTGCTTTGATACGAAGTGCATTAGAACTTGCACCACTATCAACATCTATCCTAAACGTTGGACTATAGTTTCCTACACCTATAGATCCATAACAATCTACGTCTCTGACATTAATATCATCAGTAGCTAGAAGTTCAGTAGCACCTGATCTTCCATAGAAAGAAGATACCGCACTGGTAGGTCCAACAAGTGAAGATGAAAATCCAATATGAGTGACTTCAACTTTACTGTTGATATCTGGAGCAGCATCTAAACGTAGAGTTAAATTCTGAGATACTAAAGTATATGATTCTTTATGCTGTACAACACCATCAATAGTCACCAAAATAGCGTGAACATTGGGTGGTGCCTTTGACATTACAAAGTCAGAATCAACACCATTAGCAGTAAACGTTTCAGAGAAGATCTCTGAACGATCCATATTATTAACTACAGAATTCTGTACTTGTCCAAAAAATACATCACCTGTAGAAGGTGCTTCAGCAAAGTATATTCTATCTCCTTGAACCCAGAATGATCCTGGTGCAGAAGATGAACTACCTGTATTCGGTTGTTGAGAAACTCCATTCAAACTGACTTGCAGCTGCATAGATTGTGCAACTGTTACAACATCATTGTTTGTTGTACGTAATGGAAAGTTTGTATCAGAACCGTTAAAACTAGATGAAATATCTTGGAGTTCTTGGATCTTCGATACGTACGCTTCTGGATTAAGACCAAGATACGCCATTAGACTGATACCTCCATAACACTAGCAATACAATCTAACGCATTGGTAGTGTCAGATTTAATTAAAATCTCGTCACCCAATCCCACATCTATCTTTGTAACAGAATCACCAGATGTATGAGTAGTAGGGGTTGAGTTTGCTTGTGCTCTATCAACGTTGAGAGTAGTATCTCCAGCACCTGCTAGAGAAGTAATCTTCATAATCTCATTGTTGATGAGTATATAATCCTGTGCGATTAATTTCGGTCCAGTATTATCGCTAATTGTTATCGAAACAACACTTGGTGACGTTACGTTAGCAGCTAAAGTATCACTTACACCAGGAGTTGTCGCCCTATATGCGTCTTCGTTATACTCTAAAATGATTTTCTGACCCTGCATAACTTCAAATGCAGATCCAGCAGGAATAGGAACGTTCCTTACAATATAAACATCATCCTTAGGATACTGAGGATCGATGGAAAATGCAGGATACCTATTGATTTGCACCTCAGCAATCACCGCTGTTTGAGTGGTGTTTGATAGGTTACATCCAATGACAACAGTTTGCTTCTCGGTTTGTGTTCCTTGAAGTTCAACAGCATAGATTGAAGTTGCGGTTGTACCTACGTTTTGCTTTGAGGTTGAAATAAATTTATTTGCCATTTGTTATTAACCGAGAGCGATAGCAAGTGCAGTAGCGTCAAGACCCGCTTCAACAGATACACCGACCTGTGCAGCAAGGGTATTCACCTCAGCCTGCAATTCAT
>MDTE01073126.1_pt1 | contig 18909 bp, 21 predicted proteins | sample 811231 | NCBI WGS metagenome assembly MDTE01 (sample SAMN05326651, study PRJNA326480) | marine metagenome | isolation source: seawater | place: Indian Ocean: Red Sea | collected 2010 | reverse complement strand
TCTGTGAAAATTGCTGGTTTTGGTACTTATAAAGTAGCTAAAAGAAAAGCTCGAATTGGACGTAATCCAAGAACTGGAGAACAGATCCAAATTGCAGCTTCTCAAAAGGTAAAATTTTTACCTGCAAAAGCACTTAAGGAAATCTTCAATAGATAACCACATTTACAACCCTAATCAATCATCTATGATTAGGGTTGTACTATATGCAATAACTGCATAGCTATTTTTCATTAAAAACGTTACCTATTAATTTTTTTTAAAATTATAAACCCTCCTTTAACTTAGGAGGTTAAATGAGGAAATTTTTAACAAAAATTATTACACCTGCATTAAGTTTTGTATTCTTGATGAATATGACTAGTGCTGGTATGGCAGAATCAACAGTTTCTGCTGAGGTAGGTTTTATTTTTAATACATTCCTATTTTTAATGTGCGGTTTTCTTGTCATGTTTATGGCTTGTGGATTTGCAATGCTAGAATCAGGAATGGTAACATCAAAAAGTGTATCTGTAATTTGTGCAAAAAACATTGGATTGTTTTCAATAGCTGGAGTTATGTTCTGGTTAGTTGGTTATAATTTAGCATATGGTATCCCAGAAGGTGGATATATCGGTACATTTACACCATGGTCAGATGCAAGTGCAGTTGACACAGGTTATGCAGATGGATCTGACTGGTATTTTCAGATGGTATTTTGTGCAACTACATGTTCAATTGTTTCAGGTACTTTAGCTGAAAGAATTAAATTGTGGCCATTCTTCTTATTTGCAGCAATTTTAGCTGGAGTAATTTATCCAATCGTAATGGGATGGCAGTGGGGTGGAGGCTGGTTAGCTTCTGCTGGATTCTCAGATTTCGCAGGATCAACATTGGTCCACTCAACTGGTGGTGCAGCTGCGTTAGCTGGAGCTTTATTGCTTGGTCCAAGATTAGGAAGATTTACTAAAGCCGGCGCTGGTCCAATCAAACCATTTGCAGCATCATCTATACCACTTGTAACAGTTGGTGTGTTTATATTATGGTTAGGTTGGTTTGGATTTAATGGTGGATCACAATTAGCAATGGGATCATTTGATGATGCAGTTGCAGTATCAAATATTTTTATAAATACAAATTTAGCAGCATGTGGTGGTGTATTAGCAGCAGCTGCTGTTACAAGATTATCTGGAAAAACAGATGTTATTCAAATGTTGAACGGAGCAATAGGTGGCTTAGTTGCAATTACCGCTGAACCATTAATGCCTTCTCCAATAGCAGCAATTTTAATTGGTGGTGTTGGTGGTGTTATAGTTGTTTATGGAACTAAACTGCTGTTCAGTTTTAAAATTGATGATGTTGTAGGAGCTATTCCTGCCCACTTGTTTGCTGGTGTTTGGGGAACTTTAGCTGTTCCAATAACAAACCCAGACACAACTTTTGGTGCACAACTATTAGGAGTTGTCTCAATCAATGCATTCGTATTCGTAGTATCTCTAATTGTATGGTCAATTATGAAAGCTACAATGGGAATTAGATTGAGTAAAGAAGCTGAGATGAAAGGTACTGATGTATCTGAAACTGGAGTAATAGCTTACGCAATAAGAGACTAGTAATAATTTTTCTCTCCCTCAAAAGGCCCCTGTAAAAAGGGGCCTTTTTTTTATCCACAGATTTTTTTTTAAATCTTTTAACAATGCTTAAATACCTTAGTTTATTTGTATGCTTAAAAAGCATGGATGATATGTTTTTTTTACAATCCAAATTCATTTATATCCATTTAAAGAAACCTCAAACAGGGAGAAAATTATGAAAAAAAAAAAATTTTTAATGTTTGTTATAACATTAACTCAAATAATTCCCTCTTTATCACACGCAGACTCTACAATGTCTCAAGAGGGACAATACATATTTAACTCACTAGGATTTTATCTAGGAGGTGTATTGGTTGCTTTTATGGCAGCTGGTTTTTGCATGTTAGAGAGTGGATTAGTAACTACTAAAAGTGTTTCAACAATTGCAGCAAAAAATGTTGGAAAATTTGCAATTTGTTCTCTTGTATTTTTTTTATTCGGATACAATGTGGCATACGGAGTTCCAGAAGGAGGATATATAGGTTCTTTTGCAATTTGGAACGACGTTTCTGAAATAGGAACTGGTTATTCTGATAGCTCAGATTGGTTTTTTCAAACTATGTTTGTTTGTGCAACAGCATCAATTGTTTCAGGCGCAGTAGCAGAAAGAATAAAAATCTGGCCGTTCTTCTTATTTGCAGCGTTGATGGCAGGATTTATATATCCTATATCAATGGGATGGCAATGGGGTGGTGGTTGGTTGAGTTCAGCAGGCTTCTCAGACTTTGCTGGTTCAACTTTAGTTCACGCTTGTGGTGGTGCAGCTGCTTTGGCAGGAATAATAGTTCTTGGAGCTAGAGAAGGAAGATTTGGAAGCAAGGGTGAAAAAAAATCTATGGTTCCATTTGCTGCATCAAGTATTCCGTTAGTAACATTAGGTACATTTTTACTTTGGTTTGGTTGGTTTGGATTTAATGGCTTTAGCCAATTAGCAATGGGAACATTTGATGATGTAAATGCAATTTCAAAAATAGCTGTAAACACTCACCTAGCTGGCGCTGCTGGCACAGTAGCTGGTGCAGCAATCACAAGATTGATGGCAGGAAAAACTGACATAGTGATGATGTTAAATGGGGCTTTAGCAGGATTAGTGGCTATAACAGCTGAACCTTTGACACCAAGTCCTTTGCTAGCAATATTAATTGGATTTGTAGGTGCATTGATAATGTATTTTGGTACAAAGTTTTTAGAGTCATTACAACTGGATGATGTTGTTGGAGCAATACCTGTCCACATGTTTGCAGGTATTTTTGGAACTTTAGTTGTACCAGCTAGTAATCCCGACACAAATTTTGGAACTCAGTTTTTAGGAGTTATATCAGTTTGTGTGTTTAGTTTTGTTCTGTCCTACATTGTGTTTAGAACTATGAAAGCAACTATAGGATTAAGAATAAGTAAAGAAGCTGAAAAATTAGGTACCGATAAAGCCGAAGTAGGCGTAGTGGCCTATTCAATCAGAGATTAATAAATTAGTTAATTAAAGGCCTCATTAAATGAGGCCTTTAATTTTCCTCCCATAATTTTTTGTAATCAATAAATGGTGATAAACCGTAACTTGAATTAACATTAGTCATATGTATCGAAAGGGTTGTTATTGGTGATATACATACCTCTTTATCATAAATTTCGTTTAAATATTTTTCAAATGGGTCATGTCTATCATTGCAGTTTTTTTCAAAATTATCCCAATATTTATTTAAAAGTTCTTTACTAGTTAAAAAAGTACATAAAGTTTTGTTAATTGTTCTCCAATGCCTTCCGTTACCAATTAAAATATTTGATTTCTTATTATCCATATATAAATAAGGGTAATCCGTTGGACATATAAAAATATCTTTTCCAAGTTGAGATGAAATTCGTTCAAATGTTTTAACGACCTCAATAATCATATTATCAAAATGCAAATAATCATCTTCTATAAAAAAGATTAAATCTTCACATTTATCTTTTCCAAGATTAAATGATGTAAGCAATGAAGACAGATTTGAAAATGTATCTTTGGTTTTTTGATTTTTAATTAATTTTTCATATTTTTTTATATCATGATTAATTAATTCATAATTTAATTTGCTTTTATCCAATATACTTTTAATTCTATTTAAGTTTTCATGAGTTGAATTATCATCTAAAATTAATAGTTTTATTTTTAAAGATGGAATTTGTTTATTTGATAGGTGTATATTTTTAATTAATGATTTAATTGATTTCTCAACATAAATAATTTTTTTTTCTTCAAAAATTCTTTTTTTATTCTGATCCCAAATTTCAATATTACTATTTGTCCTAAAAATTATAAGTAAAGATTTTATTTTTCTTGATATCTTCACTTCGCCGAGAGGGATCACTATAGATTTCTTGTTAAATATACTTAGGTTCTCATTTAATTCTTTATTTAATGTAGGTGATATAAAAATATTTTGATCAATAATTTCAAATCCTAGAAATCTTGAAATTTTTATAAAGATTTTTTTTAGGGTGTTTTTTATCATATAATTTAATATAATATTTACATTAATATGAATATTAAATCACCTCAAACTCTTATTTCTGAAGCATCAAAAGAAATAAAAACAATTTCAGCAGAAGAAGCATTAAGATTGTCTAAAGAAAATAAATGTAATTTAATTGATTTGAGAGAGGAAGGTGAGTTAATTAATTCAGGAAGTATTGATAATTCTACTCATGTCCCAAGAGGTTTATTAGAATTTTCTATAAATCTTGATAGTCCATTAATTCAAAATAATATTATTGATCCCAAAAAAGATATCGTTTTATTTTGTGCAGCAGGAGGTAGATCAGCTTTAGCTGCAAAAACTTTAAAAGATATGGGATTTGAGAATGTTTCTCATATTGAAGGAGGATTTAGTGCAATGAGAGCAGAGGGTTTTAAAATTAAAAAAGCTTAATCAATCATATTTAATCTTTTGGCAAATACAATTCTTATTAACCAATATATAAAAAGTCCAACTGGTCCAATAAAATAAGTAAAAATTAATGGAAAAAAATTGATATATTTTGAGATATTCAATTTTTGGCTATCTTTAACAATCCAGCATCCACAAAAAAGGTTTACGCCTAAAAAATGTATCCAAAATAGTAATAAAAAGGCATCTTCAGAAAATAACATCTTTAAATTTTCAATACTTAGATATAAAGAAAAATTTTGCGAGAAATCATAATCTGAAATGTAAAATAAATATATCATGTAAGAATATATTAACGATAAAATAAAAAATGGGAAAACTGATGTAATGAGATAAGAACAAATTCTTGAATGTGGAAAAAAAATTAGAGTAAACCAAAATGGAATAACTCCAAAGTTCAACCATAAATAGATCATTTCTGTATTAAAAAATGCTGATATTTGTTCGATCATAATTAAATATAATATAATACATCTTTCTATGATTCCTAATAAAAATAAAAAAAAATCTTTAGAAGCTACGGTTGAGGAAATGCGGAATTTCTCCAATAATTACATCGAGAAATATGCTCCTTCAAAACAACAACTAAAAACTTATTTATTGAAAAAATATCTTAGATTGAAAACCAATGTTAACAAAAATGTTGTAAAGGATCTTATAGATGTAGTCTTGCAAGATTTAGAAAAAGATAAATTTTTAAATGATAAATTCTATTCAGACTCCAAAGCTAAAAATTTAATTCAAAGAGGAAGCTCAATAAATAAAATACGAAATTACTTAATAAATAAGGGAATCCAAGACAAATTCGTTAATGAAACGATTAGCTCGATAAAAGAAAATAATGAGGATCAAGATTTTTTTTCAGCCATCAAAATTTGTAAAAAAAAAAGAATAGGCCCAGCTAGAAATGAAAATAATAGACCTTTATTCTATAAAAAAGATCTTGGAATTTTAGCTAGATCAGGATTTGACTTTGAGACATCTAGACGAGTTATGGAAATTGATAAAGATGAGTATTTAAAGATAATTAATCTTTTGTAAATTTTTTTTTATTTTTTTCCTCTAAAAAATATTCGATTTTTTTTTTCATATAGTTTTTTACCCAAACAAATAGTATTAATCCAAATATACTAACTGATATAATAATTATTAATATTATCCTAAGAGTTTCGTCCATTTTATAGATCTTTGCATCTTTTTATAATTAAACTTGGATTTTTAAAATTTTTTTTCCCATAAATAATTTCATTACCATTAAAATCTGTTACAACTCCGCCTGCATTACTTAAAATTGCATGCCCAGCGGCTATATCCCATTCAGATGCTCTTGGCTCTGATATGTAGATATCATATTCACTTGATGCTATTACACAAAATTTCAAAGAACTTTTCATTTTATGGTATTCAGTTACATTGAATTTTCTATGTAGTTTCTCTATTTCAGGTTTTAACTTATCTGAATAATGGACAGCTTTAACTTTACCAGCAGCTGTTTTTTTTGAACAATCAAGTTTTTTTTCTTTATTTTCACTTAGTTCATAACTTTTACCGTTTTCAAAAGTATAAAACATTCTTTCTTTCGCAGGTGCATAAATCAAACCAAGCTTAGGTATTTTATTTAAAATTAAAGCAGCGTTTAGGGTGAATTCCTCTCTATTATTTACATAATCATATGTACCATCAATAGGATCTATTAACCAAAAATTATCTAAATTTTGATTATTTTTATTTAAAGGACTTTCTTCAGAAATTATTGGAATGCCAGGTGTTACACTTAGTATTTTATCATTTAAAATATTATTAACCTCTAAATCTCCATTTGTTACAGGAGTATTATCATCTTTATACTTTGTCTCTAAACCTTGTTCTCTAATGCTTAAACTTCTTTTGCCAGCTATTAGGAAAGTTTCAACGAGATCGTAGCAAATTTTTTTTAAATTTAAATCACTCATCAGCTATTTTTTCTAACTCAATGTTATTTGCATTAATCACTATTTTTCCAATATTTTCAAAATTTACTGTCACTTTTTCTTTAACAATTGATTGCACCTGCCCAATACCCCAATCTTTTTTCAAGGGATTTACCACTCTGTCGCCTGGTTCAAAATCTAAAATCATTTATTTTAACTTATATTAGAAATAAGTATAAATACCATAAGTATGAAAACGCAATTAAATTCACTAGGTTTAGAAAAAAAACCCAAAGATACAAAAGTAGTAGTTGCTATGTCTGGAGGGGTTGACTCCTCAACTGTTGCTGGGATTATGAAAAAAGAGGGATATGATGTTTTAGGAGTAACTCTAAAATTATATGATGATGGAAAAGAAGTAGCCAAATCTAAACAATGTTGCTCCGGGCAAGATATTATGGATGCAAAAAGAGTCGCACATAAATTAGATATTAAGCATAAAATTTTGTACTATCAAACCAAATTTAAAAACGGCGTTATTGATAACTTTGTCGATAGCTACCTAAAAGGCGAAACACCAATACCATGTGTTCAATGCAATAAAACTGTAAAGTTTAATGATTTATTTAGTGAAGCTAAAAATTTAAAAGCTGACGCCTTAGTAACAGGCCATTATGTAAAAAGTATTACAAATAACAACATAACCGAGATGTATAGAGCGGTTGATGAAACAAGAGATCAGAGTTATTTTCTTTTTAATACTTCAAGAGAACAACTTAATTATTTAAGATTTCCTCTAGGAAAATATTTCAAACAAGAAACAAGAAAAATTGCCAGAAATCTAAATTTAAATGTGGCTGAAAAACCTGATAGCCAGGACATATGTTTTGTGCCTAATGGTGATTATGTGTCTGTAATAGAAAAATTTAGGCCTGACTCTTTTAAAAAAGGAAATATAAGAAATACCAATAAAGAAATTATAGGTGTGCACGATGGTATAGTAAATTTTACAATAGGTCAGAGAAAAGGAATTAAGATTTCTGACAAAATTCCATTATATGTTGTAGATATTATTCCTGATAAAAATGAAATTATTGTTGGATCCAAAGAAGAATTATTAAAAAAAGAGATTAAATTAAAAGATATTAACCTTTTGGCTGATAAAAAATATTTTAAAGAAAATATTTATGTAAAGATCAGATCAACAGGAAGATTAATTAAATCAAAGTTAAATTTTTCAAACGATAAAGGTATACTAACATTATTTGAAAACGAATATGGGATATCACCTGGGCAAGCATGTGTTTTTTACTCAAAAGATGAAAATGGTTTTAAAGTTCTCGGAGGAGGATGGATAACAAAAAGTTAATTTTTTTTTTTCCACATAAAAAATGTCAATAAATAAAAAGCTATAACTCCTACAAAGTAATTCCATTCAAGAGCATGTTTAAAAAATTTTAAGTTATAACCAAAAAATTTATCACCCGGTAAACTAATTATTGGAATACTTATTAAAGCAACAATAATTAAAATTGATATTAAAATAATTTTAAGCATTAAGACTTTGTTATTGATAAAACTAGTAATTTCTTTTCTGAAGGAATACAATGTAGCTACCAGGTAAGCTTGTGCGACTATTTCAAAAATAATAAATACTAACATTATTACTCTTCTAAATAACTTATATAAATCGTAATCAAATTTAACTCCAAGAAAAATAGAATGAACTACTAAACAAATTGCTGAGCCAATTCCAAAAAAAACAAATTTATTTATGTATTTATGACTGCCATAAATTTCATTTACTATTGATCGATTATATAGCCAATATCTAATTAGAAGATAAGCAGTAAAAAACATTGCCGGTTTAAAGACAAAGTAAGTTGGGAATACCCTTGCAGTTCTACTTATTGAGGCTCCTCCATCAAAATATGGTATAGTATTATGAAGAATATCTTCTTTGTTTGGAAACAATCCGTGAAATTCTGTTATTAAAATTAAACATGTATTTATTGCAACAAATGGAACTATAAAAATCCAAAGACTGATGGATTTAACTTTAGAAATGTTGTCCATTTTGAGATTTCTTATTTCTTTTTATTCTTTTTTCGTGCTCTTCTTTTTTTCGAGCCCATTTTTCTTCGGCCTCTATGTTTTTTTGGGTATCCCATAATCTCCTTATTTTTATAATTTTATTGACTTATTTGTGGGATATAGCATTGTCAAAGTTACATATCAAATTTATTTATGGAAAAATCAATTAAAACTTATTTAAAACACACTTACAAAGACTTTAAATACCGATCAGTAAACCCTCCATTGGTTAGAACTTCAACAATGGTATTTAAATCGATGACTGATCTTAGACAAGTTCAAAAGAAAAACCAAAAAAATCCTAGAGGCGGATATTTTGAGTATGGCAGGCAAGGCACCATTACTACTCATGAATTAGAAAAAATCCTCACAAAACTAGAGGAATCCTACCATACTTTCTTAACACCCACAGGTTTTGGTTCAGTCTTTCTAGCATTATTTAGTGTCTTAAGACCTGGAGATGAAATAATAATTTCTGACCCAATTTATAGTCCAACAAGGCAATTGACTGAAAATTATTTAAAAGAATTCAATATTGATACAAAATTTTATGATCCAAAAAACTTAAATACAATTAAAGAAAATTTTACTAAAAAAACTAAGCTTATTTATGTAGAAAACCCTGGTAGTAATACATTTGAGTTTCAAGATCTAAAAAAAATTATTTCATTTGCAAAAAAAAATAAAATTTTTACGGCTATAGATAATACTTGGGGTACTCCATATTTTTTGAAACCGATTAAAATTGGATTTGATCTATCTATAGTCTCTGCAACAAAGTATTATTCAGGTCATTCTGATGTTATGGGTGGTAGTTTAGCTGTTAGTAAACGTGTATTTAAAAAAGTAATGATGGCTCAAAATATGACAGGCTTAAGATTAAGTCCGGATGATGCTTACTTTATTATGAGAGGAATAAGAACTCTTGATGTAAGATTAGACAAACATGAGCATAATGCAATCAAAATTGCAAAATTTTTGTCGAAAAAGAAAAATATAAAAGTTCTATATCCATATAAAAAAAATACAAAAAACTACAAATTATGGAGAAAGTATTACTCAGGATCATCAGGTTTAATGGGATTAAAAATAACAGCAAAAAACAAGAAAAATATTGATAAATTTGTAAATTCGCTTACCCTTTTTGGACACGGATATAGCTGGGGTGGTTACGAAAGCTTAGCATTACATCAAGAGATTAAAGAACAAGGTAAAAGAAAATACCTAAATTTAAATAAAAATGAATATATTGTTAGACTTCATGTAGGCTTAGAGGACATCAATGATTTATTAAAAGATATTAGCAATTCATTAAAATATCTAAAATGAGCAATAATAAATTTATAACAAACCGACTAGCATTAACAACTTTAATTGCCGCTTGCTTAGTTGTCCTGATTTCGTTGAGTGTAAGGCAGGTTTTTGGAATGTTCTTTATGGATTTTAATATAGATCTAGGGATTTCAAATACTGAATTTGGGCTAGCAATAGGAATACAGATGTTAGGATGGGGATTGTCAGGACCAATATTTGGCGCAATTGCAGATAAATATGGTGGTCATAAAGCTATAATGTTGGCTTTTCTGTTTTATATACTTGGAGTTTATTTTTTATACGCTGGTCCTAATACCGGATTGTATTTTCAAATAAGTTTAGGTGTTCTTATAGGAATTGGTTGTGGTGGAACAGCAATAAGTATCCCAATGTCTATAGTTGGCAAACATTTTCCTTTATCAAACAGAACAATTGCTATGAGTTTAGTTACCGCAACTGGTTCTTTTGGATATTTTATTTCACCATTATTTACTAACTATTCTTTAGAAAGTAATGGTTGGGTCAATACGTTACTATATTTTATAGTTTTTTTAAGCATTGGTTTATTAATAGCTTTTTTTGTAAGATCTCCAAAAGACGACGAAATTTCAGGTAATTTGAGTAATTCCAGAAACCAGACTACTATTGAGGCTTTATCTGAGGCTTTTAAAAATAAAAGTTATTTATTATTAATTTCAGGATTTTTTGTATGTGGATTTCATATTACTCTAGTTGGAACCCACGTTCCAAAGTACGTTTTAGATAGAGGTCTTGGGGATTGGACTGCTGCAATGATTTTATCTTTAATTGGATTATTTAATATTTTTGGTTCATTGCTTAGTGGATATTTATCTTCCAAAATGAGCAAAAAAATAATTTTAAGTGTTATTTATTTCTTAAGAGGTTTTTCTATAATTGCATTTATTTTCTTACCCCCGAGCAATATTTCATCGATAATTTTTGGAGCAAGCTTTGGTCTTTTGTGGCTTTCAACCGTACCAGCAACTAGTGGAATTGTTGCACATATATTTGGAACTAAGTACTTAGGACTACTTTATGGACTTGTTTTTTTAAGCCATCAAATAGGTTCTTTTTTTGGGGCTTATTTAGGGGGTTTATTTTATGATTTATTTGGCTCCTACGACTATGCGTGGTATTTGGCAATTGCATTATCTGTTTTTGCAGGTTTAATACACTTACCAATAAAAGAGAAAGCCGTTGAAAGATTACAAAAAGCATAAGTTTAAGTTTAATCCTTATCTAGAAAAGTTATACCAATCTGATGAGCCCTTGATTATTTATAAGGTAAAAAATGGTTATAATATTTATACACACTTTTCAAAAAAAACAATCTTAAACACAAAAAATATTTATAAATTTTTTAAGCAATTGGAAAATAAAAAATACAAAAAACAAACAGATTTAATGATAGGTTTTTTCGGGTATGAACTTCTTTGCAAAATTATAGGTTTAAAAATATCAAAACAAAAAAAAAAAATTTTTCACAGAGGTATATTCTATAAACCTGAAACTATTATTAAAATAAGAGAAAATATTTCAATCATATCTAACTTGAAAAATAGAAAACATAAACATAACTTTCAAAAAACTCAAGTATTAAGCCCATTTAAATTAAATATAAACTTTTCTAAATATAAAAAAATTTTTAAATTATTTTCAAAAAAAATTAGAGAGGGGGAAACTTATCAAATAAAAATTTGCACAAAATATAGAAATAAATCAACAATTAATCCTATAAATTTTTTTTGGAGGCTTATGAAAGTAAATTCTTCCCCTGAAGCATTTATGATTAAAGATAAAGACTATTCAATAGTGAGCTGCTCGCCAGAAACATTGATTGACAAAAGGGGATCAATTATTTTTACCAAACCAATAGCAGGCACTTTAAGAAAATATAATGGTTTAAATAAACAAAAAGCTCTTAAGTATTTTAGAAATAATATGAAAGAAACTAAAGAACATAATATGATTGTGGATATGGAGAGAAGTGATTTATCTAGAATTTGCAAACCAGGTAGTGTTAAAATTTACAAAAAGAAATTCGTTGAGGAATATAAACATTTATTTCATTATGTAACTTTGGTTAAAGGAACACTTAATAAGAATATTAAATTAAAAAATATTATACAATCCATGATGCCCGGTGGTTCAGTAATAGGTTGTCCCAAAATAAGAACATTAGAATTATTAAATAGACAAGAAAAAGAAGATAGGAATATTTATACAGGTAGTTTTGGATTTATTAAATATAATAGAGATATGAGGTTTAATATAATTATAAGGTCAATTTTAAACTATAACAACTTTTCAGAAATTTCTGCAGCTTCTGGTGTTGTTTTAGATAGTTCTGCAAAAAAAGAATTTAATGAAAATTACATAAAGGCAAAGTCTTTACTAGAACTTTACAAATGATTTACATAATTGATCATCAAGACTCGTTTACTTGGAATGTTGTCCATCAATTTAGAAAATTCGATAAAGTGTATTGTTCAAACTATTTTGATATCAACAAAAAAATGTTAGATAAATCTAATTCAATTGTTTTATCACCTGGTCCAGGTTCTCCTAAAGATTACCCGAAAACTTCTAAAATTTATAAAAATTATAAAGGAAAAAAAAAAATTATTGGAATATGTTTAGGTTATCAGCAAATTTTATTCAACGAAAGAGGCAGGATTGTTCAACAACAAAATATCTTTCATGGTTATCAGTCCAAAGTTAAAGTAACTGCTAATAGCAAGATATTTAAAAAAAATAAAATTTTCAAAGTTGGCAGATATCATTCCTTAAAGCTTCGTGAACCATTTTTATCAAAATCTTTAAATATAACTATGAGATGTAGTAAAACTAATATACCTATGGCTTTCGAAGATATCGAAAATAATATTTTTGGTTTTCAATTTCATCCTGAATCATTCTTAACAGAAAATGGCGACTTTATTATTAAAAAAATCTTATCACATTAATCTAACTAATGAGACTGAGTTTCGAGACTTATGGGATGATCACGGTGTCTTTACTACGATGCGATTAGTAGGAAACCCCTTAAAAATTATTTTTTTTAAAGAGCATATTAAAAATTTAATAAATTCAACTAAAAAATATAAAATTTATAAAAAAAATTTAAAGACTAAATTACATAAAATATTAAAACTTAATTTAAAAAATAATACAAATTATAACCATCTATTAAGATTGGCTATTAATAAAAATTATATATCTATATCTGTAAGAAAAAGAATAAAGCCAAATAAAAATTTTAAATTAATATTATTTCACCACAAAAGAATTCAACCAACCTATAAAAACCTTAAATATAAAAAAATTTTAAATAAAATGAAAAATTTAAATACTAAGAATTATGATTTAGCCCTAATAAATAACAAAAAAATTTATGAAACTGGAACTTGTAATTTATTGTTTATTAAAAATGATAAAATTTATTCTCCTAATAAAGGTTTTTATAGGGGGATAACGCTTAAATTTATAAACAAAAAATTTAATATTGAATATAAAGAAATTAAATTAAAGAATCTAAAATTTTATGACGAGATTTTGTTAGTAGGTTCGGGAAAGGGGGTCGTGGCTATTTCAAAAATAGAGGGTAATAGTTGGAACAGAAAAAGCCTAAAATACTTCAAAATTTTAAACAATCATTACAAAAAAGCTGTTACTAAGTGTCCAAGATATTACAGTTGATCTATCAATTTAACTATATTACAAATTTAGAAACATTTTAAATTGCGGAAAATAATATATGATCTCAACTAATCCATTTTACATACTTTCAGACAGTGTTGCGCCAATATTTATGCAAATATTCATATTATTAATGATTGCTCTAATTGTGATTGGTACTGTTATGGATATGATACATAAAAAAAATGTTAAATATTTTTTTCAAAATGCGAAAAAAGCAAAACAAAATGCAACTAAGTCTTTGACAACAGGCGAGAGAATAAAAGTTTTATCCAAAACTATAGTTAGCGATATTGCTACTACTTCTGAATTGGGTGCAGGAAAAAGAAGAGCTGCACATGTTATGGGGATGTATGGAACTATTTTATTTTGGATTTCAACAGTTGTAATGGTATTTATGTATACAGGTTCTTCGTCCTCAACTCCAAATATTTGGCCAATACTCTGGCATGCTGGTGCATTATTAACAGTATTAGGTGGTTGTTGGTTTTGGTTTTTTTTGAGAGTTGACGTGTACTCAGAGGCTCAACCTTGGTATAGAATAATTAAAGCTGATTTATTTGTTTTAGCACTAATTGCTACTTCATTATTTGGTTTAATATGGTCTTATCTTCAAAGCATAGATCTTGGAAGTAGATGGGATGATAAAGTATTTTTAATTCTTTACATTGTATCTAATATGATTCTTTTTGGTGGGGTCTATTGGTCAAAATTTGCACATATGTTTTATAAACCTGGGGCAGCAATTCAAAAAAACCTTGCAGAAGCAGACGGATCAAGAGATAATTTACCACCAGAAGCAGATGCACCAGAGCAATTTGGCTTAGGTATAAAAAGAGAAGAGCCAAAACACTATTAATATGTTATTAAAAAAGGAGAATTTATAAAATTATGTCGACTTTTGTATATATGACCAGATGTGATGGATGTGGACACTGTGTAGATATATGTCCGTCTGACATCATGCACATAGATGAAAATATTAGAAGGGCAAAAAATATTGAACCTAATTTTTGCTGGGAATGTTATTCCTGCGTTAAAGCTTGTCCTAATCATGCTATAGATGTAAGAGGCTACGCCGACTTTGCCCCAATGGGTCATAGTGTAAGAGTAAGAAGAGAAGAGGAAAAAGGAAAAATTTCTTGGAGGATAAAATTCAGAAATGGGACAGAAAAAAATTTTGTATCGCCAATTACTACAAAGCCATGGGGAAAACATATTCCAAAACTTTCAGAAGCTGAAACACCTAATCAAGGTGAGATGCAATCTCAAATTTTATATAATGAACCACACGGTTTAAATACAAATCAAGACTTACCAACAATTAATAAAGACACCTTTAAAAAGGGAGTTTATTATTAATGGCAAAGCATAAAACTATTTACGAAGATTGTGATATTTTAGTTGTCGGCGGGGGGATGGCAGGTACTGGCGCAACTTTCGAAGCAAGACACTGGGGAAGAGATTTAAAAATAGTTTGTGTAGAAAAAGCAAATATTGATAGAAGCGGAGCTGTTGCTCAGGGATTGTACGCAATAAATTGTTATATGGGAATGCAATGGAATGAGAACCAACCTGAAGATCACGTAAGATATGCCAGAAATGACTTAATGGGTCTTGTTAGAGAAGATCTCGGTTATGATATGGCAAGACATGTAGACTCTACAGTTCATATGTTTGATGAGTGGGGTCTCCCAATGATGAAAAATAAAGAGGGAAGATATCAACGTGAAGGTAAATGGCAAATAATGATACATGGTGAAAGCTACAAACCAATTGTTGCAGAAGCTGCAAAAAAATCAGCCGATAAGGTTTATAACAGAATAATGATTACTCATCTTTTAAAAGATGAAAACCAGGAAAATAGAATAGGTGGCGCAGTTGGATTTAATATGAGAACTGGCGACTATCATGTTTTTAAAGCTAAAGCAGTAATTGTTTGTGCCGGAGGAGCATCCCATATATTTAAACCTAGAGCAGTTGGTGAAGGAATGGGTAGAACCTGGTACGCACCATGGAGTAATGGTTCAGCATATGCTTTACCAATAGCTGCAGGGGCAAAAATGACACAAATGGAAAATAGAATTGTATTATGTAGATTTAAGGATGGATATGGACCTGTCGGAGCTTACTTTTTACATTTAAAAACATATACACAAAATGCTAATGGCGAAAATTATGAAAAAAAATGGTACGACCATACCAAAAATTTAGTGGGTGAATATATTGATCATCATCCAACACCAACCTGTTTAAGAAACCACGCTTTTATACAAGAGATGGCTGCAGGTGGAGGCCCTATTCACATGGTTACTAAAGAAGCTTTTCAAGATCCTCATTTAGAAACTGTAGGATGGGAAAATTTTCTTGGAATGACAGTTGGTCAGGCAGTTGTTTGGGCGTCCCAAAATATTGATCCTAAATATACTAATCCTGAACTTACTACATCTGAGCCTTACGTTATGGGATCCCATGCGACATGCTCTGGTGCATGGGTAAGCGGTCCAGAGGACATCGCGCCAGATGAATACTTCTGGGGATATAATAGAATGACAACTGTAGATGGTTTATTTGGAGCAGGTGATACAGTTGGTGGCAGTGCCCACAAATTTTCGTCAGGATCTTTCACTGAAGGAAGACTGGCTGCGAAAGCTGCAGTAAAATACATACAAGACAAAAAAGCTAACGGCCTCGAAGTTTCAGAAAAACAGTACAATAATTTGAAGGAGGTTATATATAAACCACTTGAAAATTATACAGTAGGTAGAAATGAAATTACCGGTGGAACTGTCTCACCTAGTTATATTTCTCCAATACAAGGTTTACAAAGATTGCAAAAAATAATGGATGAATATTGTGGTGGGTTGTCCAACAATTATATGACTAATGAAAATCTTCTTAAAAAAGGTCTTGAATTACTAGATTGGCTTCAAGAGGATCTAGAACATGTTGCTGCTGAGGATTATCATCAATTAATGAGAGCTTGGGAGTTAAAACATAGGGCAATGACCTCTCAATGTGTTACAGAACACACTTTATATAGAAAAGAGACCAGATGGCCTGGATACTATTATAGAGGCGATCATATGAAGTTAGATGATGAAAATTGGCATTGTTTAACAGTATCCAAAAGAGATCCAGATTCAGGAAAGTTTGATTTTGAGAAAAAACCTGTTTACCACATAATAGACGAAAAAGAGAAAAAACAAGCTTCCTAACTCTTAAATTTATGAGTTTACTAGACAAGTCTGATGATGAAATCATCAAAATAGCCGATCCCATGTGGGATAATTTAGTAAAATGTTCAAACATTAAAGACTATGGTGGATTTACAAGAGATTTTTCATCTCAGATGCTTTATGGAGCCAATGAAGTCGAGCTAGGGAAACAATGGGCTAATAATGAACTGATCTCCACATTAAAAGAGGGATGTAAAGCCTTCGGTTGTTTAAGAAGAGGCGACTACATTACAGTTCTCTACAGACAGACTAGTTCAAAAATAGCTGGAGAGTTTCTCGGACGGATTGTACTTGGGGAAGAGGGAGGAGAGGTAAAAGTTTTTGGAGCAACTATTTTTTGATTTTAATAAAATTTACTTGCCAAGTTTCTTGTGAGGGTGTAGTGAACTTCTATGTTTGATAAATTTAATAAAAATATAAGCCCTTTTATCAAACAAATTCCAAAGATTTTTTCTTTAGTAAACGCAAAGTTTATTGTTTATTTCGGATTAGCTGCATACTGGAGTGTAATCCTTTTTGGAACATTCATAAATATTTAAACTAAAATCATTCTATTGACTTTGATTCTTTACAGGATTAGTTATTTCATATGGATTTCTATCTTCCAATAGCAGAAGTTTATGTCAGCCTTCCCTTTATTTTTTTTCTAAGTTTTATTGTTGGAATATTATCAGGATTATTTGGTGTCGGAGGTGGTTTTCTAATGACTCCTTTTTTAATATTTCTGGGAATTCCACCTGCATATGCAGTGCCTAATGAAGCAAATAATATTCTAGGTACGTCCATATCTGGATCTACTACGCACTATTTAAAGGGTACGTTAGATTATAAAATGGGTTTTATGATTGTAATTGGAGGAGCTATAGGAACCATAATAGGCATAATTACATTTACTTATTTTAAAGATATAGGCAAAATAAATATTGTTATTTCACTTGCTTATATGTACATCTTAGCAATCATCGGAACATTAATGCTTGTTCAAGGTGTTACAGAAATAGACAGAGCCAGAAGAAAAGTAGTTGTTAGAAAAAAACTACACTCTCACTATTGGATACATGGTTTACCTTTAAGAATGAGATTTAAAAAATCAAAATTATACGAAAGTGTATTTACGCCAATATTAATTGGTTTAGTTGTTGGTTTTATAGCTGCAATCATGGGTATAGGTGGAGCTTTTATATTAGTTCCCGCTATGATTTATATAATTGGAATGCCTACTAAGTTAATCCCAGGAACCTCTTTATTTGTAACAATTTTCGTGAGCGCAATTGTTACTGTTTTACACGCATTTAATTATGGATCAATTGATTTGATACTTGTTACAGTTTTAATTTTAGGTTCAATCATGGGTGTTCAATTCGGACAGAAAATTAGTGAAAGAGTTGATAGCTCAGAATTTAAAGCAATTTTAGCTATACTTTTATTATTAGTGGGTATTGCAATTGCTTACGATACATTTTTTGTAGAAAGTGCGATTGATCAAAAAAATTTTTCACCTCCAGACCAACTTAACTGGTTATCACAATTTGTTAAAGATTTTCAATCAGATCAACCGATTAGTTATGGATTAGCCTCAATCATTTTAGCTCTTGGATTAGGTGTTGGAGCAGCAATGGTAAGACATTTTTTCTCTAAAATAAAAAAGAAAGCAGAACAGGCTTAAGCACTTCTATAAAGTTTTGTCATAACAAATTCTTTATGACCTAGGGCTTCTGCACAAGTTAATCGACCATTTGCTACTTTTATTGTCGCTTTGATCAATTCATCACCTGCTTGATCTAAATTCATTTGTCTTGATAAAATTTTAGATACATCAACATCAATATGTTCACTCATCGTTTTAGCCGTTAATGGATTAGCTGTTAATTTAATTACAGGTTCTATTGGATTACCAATTATATTACCTTGTCCTGTTGGAAATAGATGAATATTAAATCCACCTGCAGCTTGCAATGTTACACATTCTGCTGCAGCAGATGAAGTATCCATAAAATATAAACCTTTTCCTTTACTTGGTTCTTCAGCAGGTTCTAGAACATCAATAAATTTTAAATTACCTATTTTTTGAAAATTTCCGAAAGCTTTTTCCTCAATT
>MDTE01160677.1_pt1 | contig 18911 bp, 17 predicted proteins | sample 811231 | NCBI WGS metagenome assembly MDTE01 (sample SAMN05326651, study PRJNA326480) | marine metagenome | isolation source: seawater | place: Indian Ocean: Red Sea | collected 2010 | reverse complement strand
TTATCTCTGCTTTAACCACATCTTTTGCTAGTGCAATGTTCTTTTTTCTAATATGTCTTGTAACACAAACACATTCTAAATCCGCATTTACCTTTTTACCATTTACAAATTTTATCATTATTGCAATCATGGATGGTAGATTTGCTTCTACAACTCCAATAATAATATCTCCAACTTTTGGTACCGTAATCTGTTTTTGACGATTTACTGATGCTAGTCTCTCAGCAGAATCTAAATTGATATCTCCAATTGTTGTTGCTCTTATAACATCATTATCTTCATATGTATTATCTCCCGGCAGATATTCTTCAATCTGTGCAATCTTTTCTCCTGGAATCTTCTGATTGTTTTCCATGCATATTCAAAGAAAATTTTACTATTAATTGTTTTTAGACTCAAAAATTGATTAAGTGGATATTATTTCACATAATGTGCAAGAATCAAAGTCCAGCCAATTAGTTACGTATATCGCTTTTTTGTGTACAATTACAGTTGTTGGAATTAGTGTTATTTCAGTAATATTTCCTGCACTGATCTTATCTAGTACATATGATTATCCAAATAATCTTAATACATTTGAAATTAGTCCATGGTTAATACCAATTCTGATCTCTACTATTTCTCTAATCGTAATTGGATTTCTCTATAAAAACAAAAAACTACCGCAGAAATTTTATTCTGGAATAAAACTCATCTTCAATTTTGAAATATCCAAAAAAACTTCTATTATTCTTGGAATTCTAATAATTTCTATTTATGTTGGTCTGTCATTTAATGAATTATTTATTGATGAGGTAGAACAATGGCCCGATTATTTACTTCTTGAAGAAGCTCTCAATATATGGCCTTCAACAGATCATTGGAGTGTCTACATCAAAGAACAAAATACCCGATATGTCCGAATGCTCTTACTTGATTTTTCAGATGATATTCTCCAAAATATCAAATTATTACCTTTTGCAGCAAGTATTTTGGTTATTATTTTTACAAGTTTGGTAACCATACAATTATCAAAAAAAAGATTTGCAGGAATTCTATCAATGATAGTTTTATTGCAAAGCATTACTTTCACTGATTTTGATACAATTGCAGTTTACGAAAATTTTTGGGTATTATTTTTTCTACTATCAATTTATTCTATACAAAAGAGATGGTGGTATGCATCTCCCATCACATTCATTTTATCTGTATTCACAAAAGCATTTGTTGTAACATATTTTTGGATAAATATTTTCTATATCTATAGATCAGAAATACCAAAAAAATCTAAAATCATGATTATGGCTTCCTATGGAATTGTAATTGCTATTACTTATGCAATTTTTGAAAATGGTAGGAATATAATTTATAATGAAATAGTCACTATTGATTCTGATTCATTTTTTAATGGATTTACTGGTTGGGGTAATTCTATGCAGATGGATCCTTTTGCAATATTGTGCATAATTCCGATTACTGTTGGTTTATTTATAAAATCATTAAAAGGACTTAAACAAGCAGATTCAATTCTAATACTAATTCTTGGAACAATTCTTGCTGCTCCATTAATATCGTTTGTAACTGATTTTTATTTTATTTTACCATATCGATTTATTCCATTCATTATAGCAATGGCTATTGGAGTTGGCGTGCTCTTTTCTAAAGAAACTTAATTATTGTTACACTCACGAATATTTCTTTAAAAATTCTTCAAAACTCATCTGTATTATTCTATCATTAAATAGTGAACCACCCTCTGTTGCATTAATGGTTTCTAACCAACTAGGCGTTCTTGTAACTAAATCACAAAACGCTTCTCTGTAAAAATCAAAGACAGGATCTACTAGAACATTACATCCTAAATGAGGATTGAAAATGCGTTTATACAAACTCTCTGTAGTTTTTTCATCGCCTCCTACTGTCTTTGATAATTCTTTAAAATGCTGTGTCTCAGAAATCTTTGAGTCATCTAAATACCCAAAATTTATGCCAATCAGTGCTACTGGTGATCTGCCTAAAATTGCCCATGCAAATACCCAGCATGAACTACCTACATTTCCTCCAGTTTGAATTCCTGGAAATCCTTTAGGATTCTTTTCACTTTTACTCATTAGATTCATTGTCTTGTTAACTGATGAAGATTTCCTATAATCGTCAATTAACGGATGAACAAAATACATTTTCAGATTATTTTCTTTACACTTTTCAATAACTAATGGTGCAGTGCATGTTGATAAAATAACACGAATTTTACTACCATATTGTTTCAATATTGGGTCATCATAGAATTTTACTATCTTATCTACTGGATCAATTGTTACTACATAAAATTCAGGGAATTTATCTGGGGTTATTCCTTGTTTTAGACATGGAACTAACATTCTATCTGTACAAATTATTGCACCTGTGTAATCGCTTTTAACTAGTTGTTCTAAATGATGTTTCTCACGAACACTTGGACCTGCACCTATCACAATTGCAGCATTGTTGGAATTTTTAACATCAACCGAATTTAGTAATTTTACACTATTTCCACATAAAATATCATTAATATTTCTAGAAAAATTATGCATCCATAAATCCATCATTGCTAATGTTCCTTCTTGTAAAACTTCAAAATTTTCACTAAATCTTGAATCATTCATACCACTAAAATTCTCTAGATCAATAAATCTCTTCATAACTATTTTCTTAACAAAACTTAAATTCTTGATCTCATGCAAAAATGTATGACAATCACAAAATCAAACTATAACCTTCCAGAACGAGAAAAGAAACAACTAACAAAAGAAGAAGAAAAAAAACAAAAAAGACAAGAATATGAACAGAAAAGTATAAAAGCACGAGGTGCAAAAGGCTCCTTTGTTGTATTTCGTGAAGAAGGACTTGAAGATGTTTTTGTAGCTGATGAGCTTTAGTCAAATTAATGATTAATTTTTTTTCTGATTTTCAAAATATTCCATTTTTTTAATGTGAAAATCAGCAAGTAAATCTAGCGGATCGTTTTGTTCTTTTAGAAATTTCTCTAACTGTTTTTCTGATATCTCAACATCCACGTTATTGTTTGGATAAAATGTATTGTTAAAATCTCTGTTAAATCTTCCCCAATTAAAATCACTTATGATTGATTTTGTGAAATAGAGATATTTACTGACATCATTGTAATCTACTTCTTTTTTTAACGAGTCTTGAATCAATTCTGGGAGTTTTTCAATTGATTTGCATCTCTCTACTGATGGTAAAATGTCATATCTTAAATCAGTAAGAATAATTGTTGGTTTCTTGTAAACTGCTGCTTCAAATCCTGATGTACCGCCAATTGTTATAACCAAATTACAATTTTTGTATAAATCATGATTTGAAAAATCTGGATGAATCAACACAACATTTGGTATGTTCAATAATTCACGATAATCTCTAGTACTTCTCCAACTTCTCATTATTTGTGCAGGATGTTCTTTGACAAATAACCATGAATTAACAGGAATGGATTTTGCTACAGATCTTACAGTCTCAATATAATTAGAAAAAAATGGTGCATCTATTAATGTCGTTCTTTCCATATCCACATTTAGTGGCATATAGATAAATGATGATTCTAAATCTGGATTTTTTTCAAGATTCCCATCTATGAATTTTTTTCGCCAAATCCTTTTGAATAATTGGTTTATTTCATAAGTAATAACTTTGAATTTTGTTCTACCATAATAGTCATAGTTTGTCTCAATCTTTTTATTATTACTTAAAATATAATTAAAGAACAATTTAAACAATTTTCCTTCAAACATTTTTTCTTTGACGACTGTTTCAGTCATATTTTGTTTTGTACCTTTTAGAATTTTAGAGCATTCATCAAAACTCATCATGTTATATTTGGTGTTATGAAATTTTTCTTTCTCATCATATTCACTAGTCTTTTCCATCAAAATAGAACCTGGTCCTATCAAACTTGTATTAAGCATTAAAACTCTTATTTTTTTTACTCTGCAAATTTTTATGAGTAATTCTTGATGATGAAGATGTGGTAATTTAATTATTAAATAATCTGGTTTGATTTCTTCCAAAATTTTCTCATAAAACTTCAATATCTGTTCTTCTATAGATAAAATTTCATCACGTTCAAATTTATGAAAATTAAAATATCTATAGAAAATACGTTCATTAATTGTCATTTTCCATAAATTGAGTTCATATTTTTTTTCAATATCTTTTAAATACTCTAAATCTACTTCATACTTCTTTTTGATATGATCATGTAGATACCATTTCTGTTCTAATTTCACTAATGATTGATTATCAAAAAATTTTTTTTGTGAGTTTGTTGTATCAATAATTGCATAATATTTTGCATTTAATTTTTTTTGAAGAGAGTGAATAAGTGAAAAATGTGTAAATTCAACTCCAAACCATACTAAAATTCTTTTTTCCATGAATGTACTAAAATTGTTATTTTTTATTCTTTTAAACTAATCTCATATATCATACGATTAATATCAAATTTCTATAGACAAATTTTTTCTAATAATAATATATAAGATGAAAATACAGAATTAATGAATTTGAAGATTTTAGGTATATACATTGGAGCATGTTCTGGTGCATCAATATTTGAAAATGATAAAATTATTTTTGCTACAAGCGAAGAGAGATTCTCTAGAATTAAAGCTGATGAGGCATATCCTAAAAAATCAATTGATAATGCACTAGAATTTTCTCAAATATCTTCAAATGATCTAGATGCAATTGTAATTGCTGGAAATGAAATTGCTCTTACTTACATGCTGACAAAAGTCTTTAGTGGATTCTCAATAAATGATTATCAATTTGCCATGAAAGAATTTTGGAGACCTAAACTGTCCTCCAAATCTAATCCTTTATTCTTAGACTTATTTAAATCAAAAATAATATCTGATCAATTCCCATTTACAGATGAAAAAATTAATGAAATTATAAAATTTGAACATGGTGATTGGCCTTCAACCTACACTGATTATATAAAACAATTCTTCACTGATGCATTAGTCACTCATTTGGGAGTTGATAAAAATAAAATTCATTTTCTTGATCATCATCAATGTCATGCAGCATATGCATTGTATTCAAGTCCTATTCGTGATAATAATACTCTGATTTTTACTGCTGATGCTCATGGTGATGGATTAAGTGGTACTATATCGAAATTTGATAAAGATACCAATAAGATAATTAGATTAAAAAAATATTTTCCAAAAAATTTCCAATTAGGAAGAATTTATCGTTATACTACTTTACTACTTAGAATGCTACCTGAACATCATGAATACAAAGTAATGGGATTGGCTCCATATTATGATGGTCCTCTAATTGAAGAAGTTGTAAAAATTTTTGAAAATATGCAAACAATTGATGGACTAGAATTCAAATTCAATTCTGATATTAAGAATATTTATGATTATCTTGAGGAAAATCTTTCTAAATACAGGTTTGATCATATTGCTGCCGGTCTACAATCTTTTACTGAAAATTTGTTATATTCTTGGATTAGTGCTGCCTCTTCATCATTTGATTCTACTTCGATTGTCTTCTCTGGAGGAATATCTATGAATGTGAAGGCAAATATGAAATTGAGCCAAATTCCCAATATCAAGAAATTCTTTGTTTCTGGAGGTGGAAGTGATCAGTCTTTGTGTATGGGTGCTTGTTATCTGTATGCTGAATCCCAAAAAATCTTTCCAAAACCACTAAATGATCTTTATCTTGGTTTACCGTGTACCTATGATGATTACGACATAAAAAAAATTCAAAATAAATACAAAATTGAAAAATTTACCCATGTTGAACAAATTGTTGAACGATTGTTAGATGGAAAAATCATTGCAACATGTATTGGTCGTTCTGAAATGGGTCCTAGAGCTCTATGTAATAGAAGTATTATTGCAGATCCTAGGAATAGAAATAACATTGAAAAAATTAATAGAAAAATCAAAAATCGGGATTTCTGGATGCCTTTTGCTCCCGTAATTATTGCTGATTATAGTGATAAATTATTAGTAAATCCAAAAAATCTACAATCCCCTCATATGACTATTGCAATGGATACTCTTGATGGAAAAAATGTAATTCCTGCTGCAGTACATCAATATGATGGCACTGCACGACCTTTGATCTTGGAAAAAAACACTAATTCTTTGGTATGGGATGTCATCAATTCATTTTATCAAAAAACAGATATTCCTGCCTTAGTAAATACATCATTTAATCTTCATGGTGAACCTATGGTTGATTCTTTTAATGATGCGCTTCATGTATTTGAAAATTCAGGATTAGATTCACTATGGATTGATAATCATATAATTGATAAAAAGTAAAATAATAGAAATTAATTATTTTCAGCCAAAAATTTTTTATCTTCTTCTAATGATTTGAAATAACCTTCGTCTTTAATGTAATTTTCATTCATTCGAAATAGTTCCGGTTCTTCTTTGTATAATTTTTTAATATGTTTAATTAAAATTGGTCTATAATCTATTCTAGAGTAAATTTCCCTAATTAATTCTAAATCCTTAGTTCTATCAACGGTGATTCTAATATTTGAATAATCTTCTTCTAAACTGACGTTATCTTTTTTGAATGTCTCATTATTGATGATATATCCTGTTACATGTTCTTTCTCAGATGGTAATTTTGATTTTAACCATGCTTCTTTTAATGCATTAAATGAGAAAATTTCAACATCCATTCCATATGGATATGTTCTAGGATTATTGTTGGCAACATAATCAAAATCATTCTCTGTGTAATGTTGAATCACTCTATCAATTATATCTGGATCCATTAATGGATTATCTGCAGTCATTCTTACAATGACATCTGCATTTATCTTTTTTGCACACTCGAAGTATCTATCTAAAACATTGGTTGGTTCTCCTCGAAAATATTCCATATTATTTTTCTCTAGAAATTTTACAGTTTCATTATCTTCTTCTAAAAATGTTGTTGCAATTATTACTTTATTTAGCAACTTACAATTCTTTATTTGCTTATAAACTCTGTAAAGCATTGGTTCGCCATTAATATCTGCCAATATTTTACCTTTTAATCTAGTTGAACCTATTCTGGCCTGAATGATACCTGCAATTATCATAATTTTTTATTTACCTTCAATTGATAATTCTATGCTTTTACAATAGGTTTAGTTTTTGTAAAATGATCCATAGATTTTTTCGCAATACATACTGGACATTGTTTTTCCCATTTTTCAGTATGTCCCCAATTGTTGATATGGGAAAGTTTAAGAAGTTTAGGTATGTCATGGCTAAACATTAATGCTTTGATTCCAAGTAACTCGGCATAATTAAATTTCTGACTAACGTGTGCACTAAGTTTGTCTGCATCATCTAATGAGCACAGAAATTCATTCAATGCATCAAGCTTCCATTGCTTCACAATATCTTTATCAATTGTATCTGGAGGTAATTCTTTAAGTTGTCTCAACCTATCATCATATTGTTCTAAAATCATGTCTTCATAATCCAAAAATAATCTTGTTCCTGGATACGGTGTACAAATGAAGGGATCACATAATAAATTATTTTTTATGAAAAAGTCTGTGGTTTCACATATGTCACTGATATCCTCATTTGGATTACCTAACATGAATGTCATTATAGGTTCCATTCCTTGTCTCTTCAAAATATCTACTGCATCTTGATTATTTTGACGTGTACATCCTTTTTGTATATCTTGTGATAGAACTTTGTCACTTCCACTTTCTCCTCCAAACGTTATGAATGAACATCCAGCTTCTCTCATATGTTTTACAATGTCGTCATCAACTGATGCAGTATCTCCACTAGTCCCCCACTTCATTTTCTGAGATAACCCTGTGTTTATAATCAGATCACACAATTCATGTGTACGTTTCTTATTAGATGTCAGATTTTCGTCTGCAATGAAAATATAATCCACATCATATTTTTCATGTAAAAATTTCATATGCTCTACAACATATTTTGGAGAATTAAAACGAGCTACTTGTTGGAAACCATATTCATTATCCATTTTCCTAACCTTATCTTTTCCTATTGCAACGATTTGATCCCATCTACTTAATCCATTATGTGTACAAAACGTACATTGTCTTGGACATCCTCGTTCGGTTACGATGTGAAGTTTTCTTCTAGCATTCATTGCTTCTTCACTGTTAACAAGTTGATAATTTTCTGAATATATGTCGAGATCCATTAGGTGATATGCAGGATATGGAATATCATCCATACTTGGGATCAATGGTCTAGGTTCTGTGTAAATTATATTATTTTGTTCATTTCTATATGCAATTCCTTTGATCTTAGACAAATCTCTGTCTTTCATCTGTAATATTTCTCTCCATGTTTCTTCTCCTTCTCCAATCACTGCAATATCTAATTCGGGTTGTAAATCCAAAATCTTATCTGGTATGTATGTAATGAATCCTCCACCACCTATAATCAATGCATCTGGATGAATTTGTCTACACACTGGTAATAGCTTTCTAATATCTTTGAACATACTACTTAGTCCACCAATTCCGATAACATCATAATCATCAATTGCAATCTCTTCAGCTGCTTCTTGTAAGGAAACACGATGTGCATTCAGATCTAAAAATGCAACTTGATGTCCTTCTTCTTCTCCAATTGCTGCAATTATACCTAATCCATATGGTATGTCTCCTGGAGATGTTTGCTGTCTCACTGGTGGATTAATTAATAATATCTTCATTGTTTGAATTTCCTAATTCTTTTTATAAATGGCTTTCTCATAAATCTCAACATTATTTGCCAACTTCTTGTTTTCTGTTCACGTAATTATCTATGTTGATTAAGCGATTATCTAGACTTGCTGACTCTCTTTGTGTCTTACGTGGGAGATAGCAGTGTTTACATGGGTCCAAAGAATTAACTCCTTGATGTTTTAGGTGGATCTCTCTAGCTTTATTCATATTTTTCCCATGCCAAATATTGTAAAGAGACTCATCATTCACATTCCCGATAATATTTAATTCAAATTCATCATTTGAACATAATTGTACTTTCCCATTTGCACCTATGACTAACCTCTGCCATAATTGTGGACAGGTAAACTCTTCTTCATAAATTATATCTTTATCATTATGCAAATAATCGATTAGTGGATTTGACGCTATCTGATCAGTAATGGAATTAAAAATATTATAAAATTTTTCTGGATCTTCTGCAATTGCAGGCCATACTGTCTGAACTTTAATCACAGGCTTTACTACATTTTGTTTATCTTTCATTTCTTTAAATCTTCGAATTTTGTTTACTGCATCATCAAATTTTAGAGGATGTCTAATCTTTTCATATGTTTCTCCAATACCATCAAATGAAATTGTTAGCCAATCTAATTTTAAATCTATTAATTTTTGGAACTTTTCTTCATCTAAAAATCCACCATGTGTTAATGTTGAAATTTCTTTGATTCCTTTATCTTTTGCATATCTTATCATATCAAAAATATGTTTATTCAAAAATGCTTCACCTCTAAAGCTTAACCTAATTGAGAACAAATTGTATTTACTACTTTCATCTATAATCTTCTTAAATAACTCAAAACTCATTGTTTGTTGGTCAACTTTTTCTTTAAATTCTTCTGTAGTAGTATAGCACATAGGACAATTAAGATTACATAAACTTGATAATTCTATATCTACATGTGATGGAAATTTTGGTACTTTATGTAATCTTGGATTTAGATGCCATTTTATCCTGTTACTGATGTAATTTAGTAAATGGCCTTTTCCTCTTTTTAACTCAAATTCTAATAATTTCTGTTTTGAATTTAGTCTAAATTGTCCCTTATTGATCTTCATAATTGAAATTTACACTTGAATTATATAATCTTCTCTTCTTACTTATTCTAAATTTTTTACATTATCAAATCTTTTAGATTATTACTTCGTGTCATTATTATCTCAAATGCTTCTGCTAAATAATATCCTGAAAGACTCCCCCATCTCTGTGCAATGGCCTTTGTTATGATCTTGGATCGTGGATGTGGATTTTTTCTTATCTCATAATGATATGACGATAATGCTTTGACTTTACTTTCAATTTCTTTTGTAATATCCACATAAAAATTAGGATTGAAGTCATAGGGTTTTCTCCAATCTGTTGATGCAGGAATTTCAAATGAAAAAATAGATGAAACTTTTGAACCTGGAATTGGTCTTGCTGCCGTAATTGTTGCCTCATAAACAATTCTATGATCCTGATTAAGATCGTTATGATGATGCGTAAAAATAATATTTGCTTTTGATTTTTTTATCTCGTATTCTATCTCTTTGATAATTTTCAGTAGTGGAATGGTATCTAATTCTTCATTAGGATAATCTAAAAACTTCATTTTGTTAACGCCCAAAATCTTCAATGCATTTCTTGCATGAATTTTTCTTGTTTCAATTTCCTCTTTCATTTTCTCCATTTCTTTTTCTGATATTTCATAACTGGGATTACTAACATATCCAGATTTTCTCCTTGCGGTTATTCCTTCGGCTACAAATAGTACAGTAATGTTGTGTTTCTTTGATAATTTCTTAATGGTTCCACCCATTCCTATTGTTTCGTCATCTGGATGTGCACAAACGATTAGGATATTCAATAACTCAATGAAAAATTATTCTTACTTTAAACTTACTCTTCTATAAACTGTCAATCAATTTTATTAAATTTTCTGTACCTTTTCCATTAATTATTCTCTTTCCAACTTTATTCATTTTTTGTCTCTTATCAAATTCAACATTCATGCTATTTAATATCCTGTTTAACTTACTTTTTTCAAAACTCCCACCAAATCCTAAATTTTTTCCAAACCCTTGTTTTTCTAACAGTTTTGAAGTTTCTAACTCAAATTTCTCTGCAGTGATAAAAATAGTTGGTATTCCAATACATGCTAATTCCAATCCTGTCATACCTGCAGCAGATATAGCTATATCCATATCATTCATCAATTTTCCCATATCCTTAACATTTTTCAAAATCTTAAAATTTTTTACATTATTGCAAGATGTTTTTAGTTTATTCCAGCATTTGAAAGATGGACCTAATACTACATGATAATTGTAATTCTCTTGATTTTTCTTTAAAATATTGATAATTTTTGGAATAAAACAATAGGTATCTGCACCTCCCTGAATAACTAATACATTTTTAATTTTTGAATTAACACTTCTTTTTCTATAATTCAAAAATTTCTTATTGATAATTGTATATCTAAAATCAAAATCTTCCTTATTATGTTGGAATGACGATTTTGGGTATAGCATTGCAATCCCGTATTTGACCAATCCAAAATCTTTTCCTATTAGATCTATTGTTAAAATATTATCACAAATTCTATTAAGATCAATTAATTTTTTTTTACTAATTTTTAATTTATCTACTATAATTATATCTGGTTTAATTTTTTCAATTTTACCTAATCCATATTTTATATCAAATGTTTGAAATTTTTCTTGGAATTTCCTTATTGATTCATTCTTTTCTGATAAAAAATACACTTTATGTTTTAATTTTAACTTCTCTGCTAAATTAGACATTCTTACAACATGACCCCAGCCAATTTTATTATCTCCGTCTGCAAAAATTATGATCTTCATTGTTTATTCTATTAATTCAAACGTTAATGGTTCCTCACATTTGACATTTCTCTTAACCCTTTTTCCTAAAACTGATTTGTAATATCTTGGTAAAACACCTGTTCCTGGCCTTCGAATATCAATCATCTCTTCAGTAAGTATAGTCCCTTTTTGTAGATCTTGAACTATAATTATGCTTACCCTATTATTTTGCATATTTTTTCTTTCTGAATCTGTTGGTTGCTTAACCCCATTTCCTTTCGCAATCTCAATTTTTCTAATATCTTCAATCAAATTTTTAAATTCTGATGCATTGATTGCATGGATGTCATCTGAAGAAGGAGAATTCTTCTCATGCCTAAAATGTTTTTCAATTAAATTTGCACCAAGAGTAGCTGCACCTAGGGATGTTAATGAACCGATATTATGATCTGATAATCCAACTGGAATTTGAAACTCATCTTTCATAGTCAATATTGCATTTAGATTGGTTTCGTTAATATGACATGGATAATTTGATACACAATGCAATAATGCAATTTCTTTATTGTTGCTATTTCTGATAGTTTCTACTGAGTATTTCACATCTTCTAAATTACACATTCCTGTTGAAAGAATTATTGGTTTTCCAATTGCCGCAACATGTTCAAGTAATGGTGTATGACATGCTAAATCAGAACCGATCTTGTATATTGGTAATTCCATTTCTTTCATGATATCTAGATCATTAATATGACTGGGTGCAGAAAATATCATAATTCCACAATCATTTGCATAATTCACAACTTTTCTTTGTAATTCTTTAGACAATTCAAATTTCTTGAAAACATCATATTGTAACACTTTTCCAGTAGCCTCCATATCAAAAAAATTATTTTTTGTGGTGATTGTTTCGGCCTCTAATGTCTGAAATTTTACTGCATCGATGCCTATTTCTATTGACTGATCAATGAGTCTTTTTGCTTCATCAAAATTTTGAAATAACCCACCTATTTCTCCAATGACGTAACATGGATGTCCATCTCCAACTTTTTTGTTTCCTAATGTTATTGACTTCATAAGTTAATTTGCTTATTTTGAAGGATAAATGAATTTCTTCTTAATACTTATTACAACTAAAAAAAGCAAGAAACTTTATTGAGAGTTGCAATACATCAACCAAATTTCCTACCTTACATTGGATTTTTTCATAAATTATCCCTTGTAGATACTTTTGTAATAATGGATAATACTCAATATGATAAAAAATTTACCAATCGAAATAAAATTATTGTTCCCAATGATTGGATTTGGCTTACTGTTCCAATAAATAAATCTGATAAATTTTTGTTAAATAAGGATGTAAGAATAAATAATGAAATTGATTGGAAATCCGCTCACTGGAAAAAATTAACTCGTTCATATAATAATTCAAATTTCTTCAAAACATTTAGTTCAAAATTTGAAAATATTTACAAAAAAAATTGGGATATTCTCTTTGATTTTAATTTTGAATTATTGAATTGGATAGTTGATTTTCTTAATATTAAAATTGAAATTATTAAAGAATCAGAATTGAATATAGATGGAACATCTACCGAAAGACTTGTCAACATATGTAAGAGTGTAGGTGCAACTACATATGTTTCTGGAATAGGTGGATTAAACTATCTTGATGAAAATTCTTTCAAAAAAAATTCATTATCTCTTGAATATCAAAATTTTACTCATCCTGTATATGAACAAAATTTAACCTCTAACTTCATTCCAAATTTATCTATAATTGATTATATGTCAAATGTTGGGTCAGATGCAATGTCAAAACTAAAATCTTTGAATTAGAATTTTACTTTTTTTATAATGTTTAACTGATTAATCATCCCTGCTAATTCATCTGTGTCAATTGATGTCTCTGCATCTGGTCCTTTTGAACCTTTTATTTTTACATGTTTTTCTATAATTATTCTTTCAGCATTCATCTGTTTTTTTATAATTGCAAAAATCAGTGGTGCAGTAATTCCCATTGTATGATCTGAAAAACCATTAAATTTTTTTGCTTCATTCCAATTAATCTTATGAAACTCTAATGGATAGTCTGAAATACAATAACAAAATGTTGTTTTGTTTGATGAAAAAAGTTTTTCAATCTTTTTCTTGTCTCCACCCATTCCCATACTGACTATGATTGGTTTTTTGCTATTTGCTTTGGCCTTTAAAGTCTCTAAAGAATATGGATCTTTGAATATGCATGTTCTTGAAGCAACTTTAAACCTCTTAACTTTCAATTTTTCTAAGAATTTTACGGCCTCAGGATAAAATGCACTACAAAAAAATTCAATTCCTATTTTATCTGCATACTCCTTCATCTTCTTTGCTTTTTCAAAACTAATCTCTGATTTCTTAATATTGTTCCATTCTGGATGTTTTTTTGTATACAAATCTCCGGCACGCCATAATTGAAATTTTACTGCATCTGCACCTGCTTTCTTAGAAAGTAAAATGAGTTTTTTAGCTTTTGATAAATCACCTTCCCAATTAGAACCAATTTCTGCAATTACCATAATTTTCATAAACCCATTTCTGCTTACCAGAATTTATTCTTTCTACCCAATCTTGAAATACTTGAAATTTGGGTAAAAAATATGAAAACTGATATTTCTATTGAAAGTGAACTTAAACTTAAACAAGTAACAAAATCTGATATTAAATTTTTGTATCAACATCTTAAAGAACGTGATCCTATCACAAAAATTTCTCATAAAAAAATGCCAACATTTTCTGAACATAAAAAATTTGTTTTGTCAAAACCTTACACAAAATGGTATGTTGTTTATGAAAAAAATAAAAAAATTGGAAGCATCTATCTCACATCCATGAATGAAATTGGTCTATTTCTAAAAAAAGAATATCAAGATCGAGGATTGGGGCAAAGAACATTAAAACTTCTTATGGAAAAAAATCCTAGAACTAGATATATTGCAAACATAAGTCCTAAAAATAAAAATTCTATTAAGTTTTTTAAGAAAAATAAGTTTAAACTAATTCAATATACATATGAAATGGAACCCACTTCTCTCTAGGGTTTATCCAAACATGAAAAAAACACTTCACTTGCTTTACCTTTGTTACTCACATATCTATCCAAAAATTCTGAACCTTTTCTAATCATCTCTAACCTATAACCTTCATTTTCAAGAACTTTATCTATTATCTCATCGAAATCTTTTGAATTAATCCTTATGAATGATTTTGAAGTAAAAATATTAGAATTATCCATTAATGGAATTTCTTGAGTTTTAATAGATATAACTGGCTTGTTAATTATCTGTGCTTCTAACATTGTTGTAGACATATCTATAGAAATGAATACTTCGCATTTCTTAATCAATGGAATGATATCGCCTTTTTTTATAATTTGAATATCTTCATTCAATTCATTAATAATCTGAGTTAGATATTCTTCATCTTCAAATGGATGAATTTTTATTATAATTTTTTTATTTCTTTTTCTAAGACTTTTGCATATAGATAAAATAGAATTTTCATAATTTTCTTTATTCTTTATCAAAAAATCCTCAATTTTATTTGAAGTTGATGTTGTAGCAATTAAGATATGTTCTTTCTTTATGTCATTTTCTTTCCTATCAAAAATTTTATCATATCCTGGATTTCCAACTATCTTTATTTTGTCTCCAATAATTCCACTATTTTTTGAATATATTTCAAATTCTTTCCCCCATACAAAAAATCTATCTGAATTGTTAGGTAAAACACCAGAAAAATGATTTTGTGCAACCGAATCCTTAGAATCCAGATAAAGGCCATGTTGTAAAAGAATTATTTCTTTTTCCATTTTCTTACTCACTCCCATTACAATTTGTTCATTAAATCCGTTCTCTGACCAGCATACAATTGTAGAAATATTGTATTTCTGAATGGTCATTTTTGTGATAATTGTTTCTCTAACTGCTTCTGTCATTCTCTTGATACACAAATTTGTAAATATTGATTTTATTACATCCCAAAATTTAATTTCTTTAAAAATAAAAAATGATTCAAAATATACTTCATTCTCCCATAAATTTTCTATATTCTTGATTACTTTTTCTTGTTCAATCTCAATTTTTTCTAATAACTTATTGTCAATAATCTCATCATACGTTGCAATTACACATCCTGATTTTTTTATAATATTATAAGATTTTAAATTCCATATTGCCGGTCTTCTTCTGTTAAACAATACAAAATTTATTGAAGATTTTTTATTGTATTCAAATAAGCTTTCATACTTTATTGGATTGAATTCTACAAATAGTACTGATTTTTTTCTAACATCTATCTTATTTTTAGATAAGTTTGAAATAATCCTGTCTGATGACTTTTTTAATTTTTGGTATGAACTTCTTGAAATATTCAAATTTATTGAATTTGTTATTCTGTATCTTACTGAATCATCTAAAAAATCATCATTTTTTGAAGTGGAATCTTCAATAATTTTACTATTAAGATTAAATTTTTTTGTAATTTGATATAATGTGGGCGAAGCTAGAATTTCTACATCTGATGTTCTATCACTAATCTCTCTGATCTCTAATAATTTTTTTAAAAATTGTAAAATGAAATGATGGAATTCAACATAAAAAACCCTGCCAAGATTTACGTTTTCATATTCTAAATTAGGTTCTAAATCTCCTTCAAACCATCTTGTTAAGTTAAACGACTCTTTGTGTATATCATAAAAATCATCCATATTTAGGAATTCATCTGATATTTCATGTGAAATATTATTCTGTACCAGTCTCTTATGAGAATCATAATCAAATGTAATTATCTCAAAATTTCTCTCATTTTCTATTAAATTTTTAATTTTATTTAATGAAATTGTTTTATCGATAAAAATAATTTTTTTGATTTTCATTGTTTCCCTCATTCAGAATTTATCCATCTTAAACATATCTCTAATTATGAAATCATCTTTACTTTTTATATCAAATAATCAGAAGGATTATTTTGTATGTTTCTCAATAACCCTTTTCAGTCCTTCATCTAAAGATATGCTTGGCTCATAATCTAAAATCTCACTAGCCTTCGAAATATCGGGTGCTCTTTTTAGAATCTCTCTTCTATTACGTGATGAATCATCAAAAGAAATGAATTTAATTTTACTTTTTGAATTTGATAACGTAATAATTCTATTTGCCAATTCCTTTATTGAAATGGGTTCTAAATTATTTCCAATATTAAAAATTTCATTATCTCCGTTTGTTAATCCATATGAAAATGCTTTCGCAATATCTGACACGTGACAAAAAGCTCTAATCTGATGTCCATCTCCGTGAATGGTGACTTCTTCATCCTTGATAATTTTACTAACAAATTCGGGAACAACCCATCTATTAGCTTGTTCCTCACCATAAACATTAAACAAACGAAAAATTGTATATTTTATTCCATATGTCTTTGAATAAGATTTGATATACTCTTCTGCCATGAGTTTACTAATACCATAAGTAGTGATTGGAGTGATTCTATCTGTTTCTTTTATTGGAACCGATTCTGGTTCTCCATAAATCTCAGATGAAGAAGAAAAAATTATTTTTTTAGTTTTATTTTTAATACATGCTTCTAAAACATTTTTTGTTCCAATTGCATTAACATCTAAAGTCCGTACCGGATTTTTTTCTGTCTCCACAACACCCAATGCAGCAGCTAAATGAATAATTACATCAATTCCCTCAGTTGCGTTTACAATTTGTTCATAGCTCTCAATATCCACTTTACTAAAACTAACATCTTTATCTCTAGGTTCTTTAAAATCTAAAATTTTAACATTATGTTTTTTACTAAATAATTTAGATAATTCTGAGCCAATTAATCCTGAACCACCAGTAATTGCAATGTTCATTTATCTGTATCAAATCGATGCAGTAATTATACATTTCAAATAACTTCTACTATCTTTAGTTATTTTGTATAGAACGTTTTATTAAAATTAAAATATAATCAAATTATCATACATGAAAAAAATTAAACTTTTTGATATAATTGCTGATCAACAGGAAATCAAAGAGTTAACCAAAGTTATTAAAAATAAATTCTGGGCTTCGGGTTCAGGAACTGGAAATGTTATGAAATTTGAAAATAACTTCAAGAATTATGTAAATAGTAAATCATGTATTTCTGTAAACAGTGGAACCGCAGCACTACATTTAGCATTATCATTATTCAACATAAAAAATAAAGAGGTAATTCTACCTTCTATCTCATTTGTCTCCACTGCTCATGCAATATTATACAACGGTGGAATCCCAAAATTTGTTGATGTTGATCCAAATACTTTATGTATTGATCCTTTGGAAGTCGAAAAAGCAATAACCAAAAAAACTAAAATAATTCTACCTGTTCATCTTGGAGGTCTTTCTTGTAATCTTGAACATCTGAAATCAATTTGTAAAAACAATTCACTAAAACTTGTGGAGGATGCAGCACATGCATCTGGTTCAAAATACAATGGTAAAAGAATTGGCCAACATGGAGATGTTGTATGTTTTAGTTTTCATCCAATAAAGAATTTAGCAATGCCATCTGGTGGCGCAATAACATTAAATCATAAAGATTGGAAAAAATATGAAAAAATACTCAAAACTAGAAGATGGTGCGGTATTAGTAACCGTAAAAACATGAATTATGACGTAGATGAGCTTGGCTGGAATTATTATATGAATGAATTTGAAGCTTCTATTGGCTTAATTCAATTAAAAAAGCTTGAAAAAAATAATTTAAAACGAAAGTCTAACGCAAAAAAATTGTTCAAAGGTATTAATCTTGAAAATAAAATGCCCTTTGACAAAGATTCATCATTTCATTTCTATTGGATTCGTGTAAAAAATCGAAAAAATTTTATCAAAAACATGTCTGATAATGGAATTGAAACTGGCATTCATTATAGACCAATTCACACATTTGGAATGTACAAATCTCAAAGGAAGTTACCTGCTACTGAATTAATTAGTCAAGAAATTGTATCACTCCCAACGCATCCCAATTTGACAGATTATGATATAGAAAAAATTGTTAAAATGACTAACAAATATTCAAAATAAATAGCGGTATTGTTTCGATAAAAAATGAAAAAAGATTTTTTTAAAGATTTAAAAATTAAATTCCCTGCTTATGAACCCTGGATTTCAAGAGATGATGAAAAGATCATTAGTAAAACTCTCAAACAGAGTATGTTAACGCTTGGTCCACAGTTAGAAAAATTTGAATCTGATTTTTGTAAATATTCTAAAGCAAAATATGCAATTGCAGTATCAAATTGTACTGCAGCATTACA